>Ga0181523_10003900_pt1 | contig 13240 bp, 11 predicted proteins | sample PEATcosm2014_Bin_43_FD_119752 | JGI IMG/M metagenome (GOLD analysis project Ga0181523, IMG submission 119752) | Peatland microbial communities from MTU Mesocosm Facility, Houghton, MI, USA - PEATcosm2014_Bin05_30_metaG | ecosystem: Environmental > Terrestrial > Soil > Wetlands > Peat | place... | reverse complement strand
TTTTGATCACGCCGGCGATCTTGCTCAATCTCGGATATTTCATCCTGACGTCGATCATGGGCGGCGGCCTCAATACCTATCTCGTCGTCGCGCTCGGCGCGCTGCACGCCACGTCGGCTGACGTCGCCAACGTGGCCTTGACGGCGCTCCTTGCCATGAACGCCGTCGGCGTGCTGGCCGGAGGCATGCTCGCCGCACGCACCAGTCATCACGCCGTGGTCGCCGCTTCGGGTCTGACGATGGGCGGCATCGTCACCGCGCTTGTCGGACTTTTTAATTTTCCGCCGGTGCTGCTCATTCTGCTCATGGGATTTAGCGGATTCTGCGTCGGCGCAACCTATCCGTCGCGCGACATGCTGGTGCGCGCTGTCACTCCGCCCACCGCCTATGGCCTTGTCTTCGGTTTCGTCAGCGCCGGCTTTCACATCGGCGCCAGCATTGCTCCGATCGTCTACGGCATGCTGATGGACCACGGCCAGCCGCGAATGGTTTTTCTGTTGTCCGCCGCCGTCAGCATCCTTTGCGTTTCGACGGTGACGTTCGGATTTTCGAGCCGCGAGACGCGCTGAGCATTGCACGGCTGAACGCACTTTTCCGCTCCGACCTGTTTGGTTTGCTTTGCCGGTGAAGCCGGCGAGGCTAATCGCGGGCACCGCGGGGCTAAATATAGTTAACAATATCCTAAGTTAATGCTTTCTGCGAAACGTAGGCAACTCTACGAATAGAGAAAATCAGCGATTTTGATACGTTAATCAAACGTAAATACTGCACAAATTGGACGTGTATCCTCTAGCTGTAAAGTGAAATGCTGTCATGCGTCTGTGGATCGCCCTGGTTTTACTGGCAATCACGACCCCGGTATACGCTCAATCCCTGGGAAGCACGTCCGGTGCATCGGCGGCGGTCAATATCAGCGACCCGCCAAGTTCTGACTCAACGAACCGTTTGATCACGACACCCACGGTGGTCGCTCCCGGCCTTGCCGCAGCCGGCATCGAAACCTGTCTCGGCTCGGCGTCCGGCGGCCTGTCGGTGATGGGCGGCGGTATTACGTTCGGCAGCACGAAAGTGGACGAAGGCTGCACGATCCGTCTTTTGGCGCGGCAGCTTTTCGCCTTCGGACTTCATAAGGCGGCCCTCGCATTGATGTGCCAGGACGGCCGTGTGGCCGAGGCAATGGACGTTGCCGGTTCGCCCTGCCCGGCTGAGCCTGTCCAAATCGGCAACGACCCTGTCGCCAGCATACCCTCGACTTCGTACGCAGCCTCAGCCGGCGAAGTCGGCCAACCGCTATCCATCCTGCCCGCAAGTCGAACTTCGACGCCATCCGACGACACCCGCTCTATTCGCGAGACAATCGACGTTTCGTTCTTGGCGGTGCATCCGGTCTCGCAACAAGAGCAAGCGTGGTTCGACCGGGCCTCGGACATCAACTGACCCGACCCCGAGTCCACGCCGGATTGCGATCCGGCGTGGACTTCGGGACGAGCCAATTCAGGTCCGTCATACCAAGAGGAATCGCATGAAAACGCTCTGTTACGTCGTCGCGGCGGTCGCCGTGTTGACGTCAGCTCCGGCCATGGCCCAGCAATTCTCCGGCGGCGGTTCGACTAACATCTGGTCCAGCGCCCAGGGAACGTCCGACTCTTATGGCAACGCCAACGGATTCGCGGACAGCGAGTCCCGCTCGATGGCCACCGGCGGCGGTTTGGGTCGTGGCAATGTCAGTGGTGGCGGCGCATTCGGCGGCGGCGGTGCCACGTCGGCCTTCACCATCTCGAATGCCGGCGCCAGTTCTTCCGGCAACGGCTACGCCCAGGTTCAAACGTCGGGCTATGCCGGCGGCAACGTATCGGGATTCGGCGCCCGGGCTCATTGAACAGGCGACAAAGCTGCGCTCCTTTGCCCGTCCCGCGTTTGCTTGCTAGTGTTCGCGCAAGCCGACAAATGCTGCAACGAGGACGTTCAAGGAGCACCACATGAAACTTTGCCGCTACGACGACGATCGCCTCGGCGTGGTACGCGGGGATCTCGTTCACGACGTCACCGGAGCACAGACGGAAATCCGCAACTCGTCGCCTTACGCGATGAAAGGCGACGCGGTCGTCGCGGCTTTGCCGCAATGGCGCGAGCGGATCGAGCGCTTGGCGGATCGAGCGCCGGGCAAATCGATCGCGCAAGTGAAGTTGCTCGCTCCGGTGGCGCGGCCGACAAAGCTTTCCTGCGCGCCGACCAATTACCAGGCGCATATCGAGGAAATGCGTAAGGCTTCGCAGCAGCCCGGCTCGCAGATCGTGAGCGTACCATCTTCGAAAATTCTCGAAGCGGGAATGTTTCTGAAGGCAAATTCCGCACTCGTCGGCCCGTCGGAAGGCATTCCCATCCGGTTTCCGGACCGCCGCAACGATCACGAGGTCGAGCTGGTGATGGTGATCGGCAAAGCCGGCAGCGACATTCCGCAGGCCAAGGCGCTCGACTATGTCGCGGGCTATTGCCTTGGCCTCGACATGACGGTGCGCGGCCGTGAAGACCGCAGCTTTCGTAAATCGATGGACGGTTACGCGGCGCTCGGCCCGTGGATGGTGACGGCCGACGAAATCCCGGACCCGGATTCGGTGCCAATCAGTATCGAGGTCAACGGCGAGGTCCGACAGAACAGCAACACCAGCCAGTTGATCTATAACTGCCGGCGCCTCATCGAATTCGCTTCGGCATTCTATACGCTCTATCCGGGCGATCTCATTTACACCGGAACGCCGGAGGGAGTGAGCCCGGTGAAGCCGGGCGACGTCATCGTCTGCCGCTCGGCCCCGGTCCTCGGCGAACTCAAAATCGCGGTGCGGGCGCACGAAGCGGGCGCAATTGAAAGCGATCGCCGCGTGCGCGCTCAGGCATAGCGCCGCATCGTTACTGGAGAAGTCGATGTTGCAGATCAAACGCGCCGGCCATTCGACACTGACCACTCCCGATCTCGAGCGAATGGTCGATTATTTCACGCGCATTGTGGGCTTAAGTCTTGTCGCACGCGACAAAGGCCGGGCAATTCTCGCCACTAAATCCGGCCTCGAATCGATCGTGCTGGAGCGCGATAGCGCCGTTGCGGCGCCGCGGCTGTCGTTTCAGGTTGCGCCAGGCAGCGATCCGGGCGAGATCGCCGCGCGGCTGAAGAAAGCCGGCATCAAGAGCGAACGGCGCAGCGACATCACACCCGGCATCCGCGAGGCCGTGACCTTCAAAGATCCCAAGGGCACGACGATCGAGGTTTTTTCCGATTGCGGTTTTGCTCCGGACGACGACACGTTTGCCGGCGTGATGCCGCTGAAATTCGGGCACATCGCCTACACCTGCCCGGATGTGCAGGGCTTGGTAAAATTCTATTGCGACACGCTCGGATTTCGAGTGTCGGATTGGCGCGGTGACTTTTTTGCCTTCCTGCGCTGCAGCCGCGATCATCACACCGTAAATTTCCTCCGCGACGCCAAGACCGCGATTCATCACATCGCGTTCGAGGTGCGCGACTGGTCGGACATCAAGCGCGCCGGCGATATTCTCGCAAAAAGCAATATCAAGCTCAGCTGGGGGCCGCTGCGCCATATCATCGGGCATAACATCGCGATCTATCACCAGAACCCCGACGGCGTCGTGATCGAGTTCTTCTGCGAGATGGATCAAATGCACGACGAGGAGCTCGGTTTTTTCGAGCCGCGGCCTTGGCACCAGGATCGGCCGCAACGGCCGAAAGTGTGGGGCGACGATACGCTGTCGAACTGGTGGGGTCCGATGTCGCACAGTCCAAATCGGACCAATGCGGCGGCGACCAAGTCGTCCGTCGAGCCGCAGCGCAACTCCGCCGCAGCAAAATCAACGCCGGCCTTGGCGCGCGCGCGGATGCGCAACGATCAGAAAAAGAGCCGTCGCCCGGGCAAGTCGCGACGTTAAGCGCGGTAGGCGAATCTACGTAGGTATTTGCTCGTAGCAAATCCTTGTTTAATACGTTTTCATATTAACCGATCATTCCCGTTGTGGCGGCAGGATTGGCGCTGAGCACATGCTCACATGTGCCGATCGATCAGCCGGAACGCTCGAATGAGTGAGATACGGAAGCGAGCGCCATCGCGGGCAAACTCAATCGTCGCACTCGCTTTCGTGTTGGCCACGATCATGTGGGTCGAGGCGAGATCCGAGCCGACGTCCGAGCTTCGGTATGACGGTTTTAACGTCATCATGTCGCCCGGCTATCCCTTCGGCAGCACATCGGCCGACCTGGCCTTGGCCAATGCCAAAAAGCTCGGCGCCTCGGCGGTCGCCGTTATTCCGTTCCTCTGGCAGCCGAACCCCAATAGTCCCGATCTGGTCCGCGGCAAGGACATGGACGATGCCGAACTGCGCGCCGCGATCCGGCAAGCTCACGCGCTCGGCCTTGCCGTTCTGGTTAAGCCGCATGTCTGGGTGCCGCAGAGCTGGGCCGGCGCAATCGTCATGCTCTCCGAAGCGGACAGGCAGCAATGGTTCGCGAACTATCAGCGCGAACTTACGCATATCGCGCAGGTCGCCGAGGACGAGAAAGCCGACGCGCTCGCTATTGGCACCGAGCTTTCACAAATGTCGCTCATGCCGCAATGGAACGACTTGATCGTCAAAACGCGCGCTATCTTTTCCGGTCGACTGCTCTATGTCGCTCATAATATGGAGGAGGCCGAAACGGTTCCGTTCTGGGATCGGCTCGACGCAATCGGCGTGTCGCTCTATCCGCCGCTGGGCGGCGACGATGACGGCGATTTCCGCCGCGCCGCAATGCGCGCGACCGCCGACCGTCTCGATACGCTCAGCACGATCTACAACAAGCCTTTGGTGATCGCCGAGCTCGGCTTGCGCTCCGCCGAGGGCGCGGCGGCGAAGCCGTGGCAGAGCCCGGAAGAACGCGTCGCCGTTGCCGATCCGGCACTTCAGGCCGACGTGCTCGCCGATTGGCTTGCGGTTCTCAATCGCCCCTCGATCGAGGGCATTCTGATCTGGCGGTGGTTCACCGATCCCAATGCCGGCGGTTTGGCCGATACCGATTTCACCGTCCAGGGCAAACCCGCCGAGCGCGTCCTGCAATGCGCATGGACGCAAAGCTGCGATCGCGGCTGAGCCAGCCTCTTTAGAATTGATGCCACACGCCGAAGATCAGGCCGTTCTCCTGCAGCGCGTTGCGGCCGGCATAGGTGGTGTAGCCACCGCCCTGCAGTTCCCAGGTCGGAGTCAGCGAATAAACCGCGCTCAGCTGCAGTTTGTAATATTCGTAGCTGCCGCCGTCATAAGCCGTGTTGGCGGCGCCTTCGGAGACGACGTTGAAGCTCTGCGCCAGCAGCAGCCATTGCGGCAGCACCTTCACCCCGAACGTCGCATCGGCGCGAAACTCACTCGGCAAGCCGGCAGTGCGCTCGCGCTGCGCTACTTCCAGATCGAAGAAGGCAGGCATGTCGCCCACCTTGAAATTATGGCCGAGCAGCGCGCGAAAATCGGCCTCGACGTCGGTGTAACCGATTGCGGCGGGGTTCGACGTGTCGGTGGTCCCGGGCACGCGCAGAGTCGCCTGTCCGGACACTACCCAGTTCTGGTCTTCAAAAAAACCGTAGCGCGCTCCGAATTCGGTATAACCGAGGCCGGTGCGCTGCGCATCGATCGGTGCGCCGATGTCGATGTGCTGCAATCCGGGATCGACGATGGCGGTTAGCCGATCGGTGAGACCGTATTCAATAAGGAGCTGTGCTTCGTCTTTATCGTAGCGCGGCGTTGAAGCGAGACCACCGCCGTTGAAATAGCTCGTTGACGTGGCGGCCGTGAGGCTCGCGAGCCACTGCCCGGTGCCTTGCGGCAAGGTCCAAGCGCCGGCCGACGCGGCCCGCGGCGCGGCCAACAGCAAAAGCACAATACCAACGCAGCGTTTCAGCACGCTCTACCCCACCCAGACACCAGTCCCGCCGCGCTTGTAATGGGATCGCGACGCGCTTCTGGTCTTCCCACTCCCCCACGATAACTTCCGCCTCAGCCGATGATTCTTAGATCGTCAGCGCCACAACACGGTCCCCCCCGGCGCTGGCGGCGTCTTGCATCTTCGAAATCGCCTGCGTGAGTAGCTGGACCCGATCGATTGCGTGTTTCGCTTGTCCCGTGACCGACGCAACGCTTGCGGTGACATAATCGGAAACGGATGATTCGGAGGTCCGCAGGCGCAGCTTCAATATGGTCGCCCGCAATATCTCGGCGAGCTCGCGCGCCGATTTCGCGCCGGTTCCGGGTGCAATAAGGATGATGGTGCCGTTTCGATAGGCCGCAGCCAAAATTCCAACAGTGCCGGCGAGACGGCGCACCGCGCGCGCGACCTCTGCGAGCACGTTACCCGCCGCGGTCGCGCCGTGGGTCGCGCGGTAGCCGTCGAAATGATCGAGCATGAGCGCGACGACTGAAATCACCTCGCCGGTCTCGCGTTTGCAGACGGCCGCGAGATAAGCCTCCGCCGCTTCATGGGTGAGCAGGCCGGTCGCCTCGTCGATAAACGAGCCTTCCTGCCTGTCGCCCCAGCTGGACACAAATGCCAGCAATTCGCGCTCCCTGGCCTGGCGGCGGTCGAGTTCCTGTTTGAGGCGCAGCGCCGAACGCACGCGTGCGATCAATTCGATGCGATTGGTCGGCTTGGTAACGTAATCAGTCGCGCCCGCCACGAAGGCATTGGAGAGCGAATCCATGTCGTCGAGCGCCGTGACCATAATGATTGGCAAGTCGGCGTAGCGCGGGTCGTTACGAATCCGCGCGCAGGTCTCGACACCGTCCATCTCCGGCATCACAATGTCGAGCAATGCAACATCGATGCTGGGCTTGTCGTCCGTATCGCGCCCGACGTCTAAAATCTTCAGCGCCTCCCAGCCGGAACTCGCGGTGACGACGTCGGTGTAGCCGGCCGACAACAGCGCGCCCTCCGTGAGATCGCGCGAGTCTTCCGAGTCGTCGGTTACAAGTATCCGCATCGGCGCCTCAGTGTTTATACTCATATTGTTTCGTCTCTCGATCGTACCGCGCGAACATTAATTGTTGAGCGCCGGCGGCGCGCTTATGCGAGCAAACAAACGCCAAGTATTGTTTTGGTATATGACGCGATAACCTGGCGTACCTTCGCGAAATAATTTTGGGAACGCTTTGTCGAGGCGATCGCCGGCTCCGGCATCGCTGTGCGGATCCGGGACAGCGACGAAAGGCGTGTCGATGCGGTTGAACAGCATCGCGAGCGCGAATTGCTCGCTCTCCGGGCCAAGAATACCGCGGGCGCGGCCGCGGCCGAGCACAAAGGCCGGAGCGTTGTCGACGTCGGCCAGCACCCCTTCGCGTCCAACGGCGGCTCCCCCCGCGGCGAGCGCGTCGGTGCGCTCGTTGCCGTTGTGTTCGATGGCGGCGCGAAGTCGGTTCACGGTAATCGGATCGATCAAGGCGAGGCTCGCCAAACCACCGAACCATCCGAGCACGAGCAGTGCGATGAGGAAACTTGGACGCTCGCGCGCGACCGGTATGCGGATTACGACGGTCGCCGCGAGAACCGGAGCCGCAACGACGATTGCGGTCGGATCGCCGAAAAAGCCGCTCATGGTGCTGATCGCGGTTGCGACGACTGCCGCGGCGGCAAACACCGCGCCGGGAATGACGAGCGGTCGCCGCCGATACACGCGCGCGAGCATCACCACTGCAAGCGGCGCTCCGATGGCAAGTGCCGCGGCCATCGCAAGACTCGCGTCGATCGTCAGCAAGCCGGACAGCCGGTCGCCGAATACCCGCGCGACGCCCGCGGTCCAGATCGACAGGCTTTGGGCGGGGGCCGCAAAGAATGTCCAGCCGTTGCCCGGAAACACCCAAGACACGTAACTGAAGGCGGCGATCGCGAAGAACAGAGGAAAGATCAGCGGAATAATTACGTTAAACGCAGAATTGGCGACCAGCATGGGACTGACCGCGAAGACCAGAAACGGCATGGCCGAAAATGCGAACGCGGCACCCATCGGGTGCGAAAATGCCAGCGCCATGAGCGCGATCCCGACGGCCATCACTTCGGACGTACCGCTCCGCGCACGCAGGTTGTAGAGCGCCAGACACAGCATCAAGAGGAATGCGGCGAGGAACATGTCGGCCGGCCCGGCCACAACCGCGCGAAGCACCGCCGGATGTAACGCGATCAAAAGGGTGACGACAGCGGCGGCGGCGACCGGCAATCCGACACTGCGAAACGCCCGAAAGCAAAAGGCGGCGATGAACGCGAGTAGTCCAGCCGACACCACGACGGACGCCGGCGCGTCAGCGGGCGAGAGCCAGGCAAGGAGCGTAGTGCTAAGGAACGGCAGAGTGGGATAGGCGGCAACGATGCGGCCGATCGGTACGTCGCCGTCCGCAGCCATGCTGGCGCCCGCCCACAGCCGCAATGCATCGTCGGTGATGACGCCATTGCGCACGGCGATCGCCGCAAGCACCGTGATGACCACGAAAACCAGAGACGCGATCGGCGCGGCGGCGAGAGCGCGTTTCATGGCGCGCCTCCGGTCCCGGAGAGTTGCGTCGCCGGGTGCCGCGATACGCCATGCTGGGTCTTTTCCCAGAAGAAGGGATCGCGCACGAGCTGCCAGAGACCTCTATAGGCCGCGATAGAGATCAGTGCCCAGTAACCGAACAGCGTGAAGCTGAACGGAATGAGTTCGAGCCAGCCACGCCGGATCGGCGCCAGCATAATCAGGTAGGTAAAGGCGCCGTTGCCGGCGAGAAGATTGAACAGGCACAGGAACAGCAAGGGCTCGGGAAAGATCGGATTAAAACTTGTGGCCGATACGACAATCCAGACGACGTAGAACAGCCAAAAAATCGGATTGAGCAGGCCGGCGAGCACGGTGCCGCCGATGAAGAAAACGAAACCGAGAAAGCCGAGCGGCCCGGCGGTGCGCAAGAAATGCAGCGGTCGCCTGGTATGGACCAGCAGGGTCTGCATGTAACCCTTGAACCAGCGCGATCGCTGGCGAATCCATTGTTTGGTAATGCAGCTCGCCTCCTCGAAAGTGGTCGAATCGACCACCCCGACGCGATAGCCCTTCTGTCCGATGCGGATGCCAAGATCGGCGTCCTCGGTGACATTGAAGGGGTCCCAGGCGTGCAGCTCGCGCAAAACGCTGGTGCGAAAATGGTTGGACGTGCCGCCGAGCGGGATCGGCATGCCGAGCCGTTCGAGACCGGGCAGCACCTGATCGAACCAGAGCGCATAGTCGAGCGTGAACATGCGCGTGAGCCAGTTCTCGTCCATATTATAGTAGCTGAGCCGGCACTGCAGGCAGGCGGTATTAAGCGGTGAGCGGCGGAAGGTTGCCACCACCTTGCGGAGTTGGTCGGGCTCGGGCCGATCCTCGGCGTCGTAGATGACCAAATATTCTCCGCGGGCGAAGCGCAGTGCGAAGTTGCAGGCCTTCGGTTTCGTTTGCGGATCGGAGCGCGGCACGATGATGATTTCGAATACGCCTTCGAGGCCGAGCGTGCGCGCCGCTTCAATGGTTTCGGCATCGTCGGCCTCAAGCACGATCTTGATGTCGAGCTTGCCAAGCGGATAGTCGAGATTTCGCAGCGCCTGCGCGAGGCGCGGCAGCATCGCGCCTTCGCGGAACATCGGAACCAGGACCGTGAAAATCGGCAGATCCTCGCTGCGCAGCGCGCGCGCTTCGATTGCGATCGTCTCGTCGGTATCGGCGGAGCGCCTTCCCCCGATCGAAACCAGAACGCCCTTGAAGACAAAATTGCCGAGATAATAAATGCTGATGGCGACATTGAGCACGATCAGCGTGCCCAGGGGAGCGAAGGCCAGTCCGCCCAGGATCACGCTTAGCAGCCCATAGGCCACGAGCATCTGCGGGGTCGTGAAGACCGTGCGCGCGGACATTTCCGGATCGAATTCCGCCAGCTCGAAGACGGCCTGGTGCGACAAGGCGGCGTCAAACACCGTCTGCACTGCAAACACGATGTCGAACTTCGAGACCACGACGAAGTCGATATCAGCGCCCCAGCGGGCGCGCGCGAACAATACGGTTTCAGGCCCGGGCTCCGCGGTGGCGATGAAAAGACGGCCGTCGCGTCGACGCCATGGCATGGTCAGGTGGGCCGTATAGAGGTCGACCTCCGATGCATGCAACAGTTCGCGATCCGACGGCTCGCGAATCAAATCCACGAACGGCAGGTCGAAGTGCAGCGCGTAAGTCTCGTAGTAGAGGCGCGGCTCGATCCAGTTGCGCGAAAGCAGCGCATCGCCGAGCCGCACGTTCCACTTCTGCGCCAGACCGACCGCCTCATCGAGCTGCGGCAGGGTGATGACGCGCCGGCCGACCAATAGATCGCCGAGCGTGCGATCTGACGGCGATAATGCCATGATCTACTCGGCCACGACTTAGTCGGACTTGCCGGCGGGCCGACGGCGGAACATGCGCTGCAGCGTCAACAGCAGAGCGGCGGTCGCGAACAGCCAGAGGCCGGCGATAATCCAGGAGCGAAAACGCTCGGCGACGGTCAGCCACGACACCTGATCCGGATAGGAAATCCGCACCACGGTATCGCGTTCGGTCGACATCGCCAGCGCGACGCCTTTGTCGTCGACGAAAGCGACGTTGCCGCGATCGAGATGTAGCTCGGCGGGCACCGGCGTGGATTGATCTTGCGACAGCGGCCTGATCCACAGGCCGGGATAGTCGCCCGCCGTTACGAGCTGCGCCACCGCGCCGCCACCGAAGCCGCCGAGATCGAGCAAAGTACGCCCGGTGCGATCGGTCACGGCGACACGCCCTTGGTCGAAGCGCACCTGCGGCGTAACGTTCGCAGGCGGCGCGTCGCTTACGGCGATAAACGGCGCATCCGGCGCCGGCGTACTGCCGGGAGCGACGAGATTCACGGTGAGAGGCGTGCTAGCGAGCGACAATTGCGCCGCCACTTCCGCGACCATGCCAAGCTCTCGATCAGGCCGATCGGCAGCGGATGCCGGCAGCAGAATCTCGAGTTGTTGGGAGAAATGCGATATGAGATCGGAGAAATCGTGCGGCGCGCCATTTGCGCTGGTGAGCACCAGAGCGGACGAACCGAGGATTTGCGCCGGATAGCCCTGCGGCTCGAAGCGGCAATCGCCCTGCGCGCTGTCGCGCTGAATGAGCACACGGACATTGGCGATATTCCCGACCAGACCGTCGGGCAACGGCAGATCGAGATGAGTTACTCCGTCGGTTGCGGCAACGGTGCTGCCGAGCAGACGTTCATTGACGAAAGCACTGACGACCGCCTTCTCGCCGGTGCTGTCGGGCGCTACCATCATATCGAGCAATAGCCGTGTCGGCCGCGTCCCTGGGGGCAGGCCGCGCATATCGATGGCGGCCGGCAATTCGGCTCGACCGAACACCTCGGCCTGCTCGGGCGTTACATGCAGTTCATCGAAACTCACTCGTTCAGCCGGGAGCACCGCCGCAGAAGAATCGCCAACCGATGCCTGATCGACGCCACGGCCGGCCGCGAACAGAGGGCTAGCGAACAAACGGCCGGCGCGATCGACGGTGCCGTCGGATACAAGTAACGCCGGCGTGCCGCCGACCCGAACCGCCGCGAGCGTGCCAACCGAGCCGGGATCGCCCGCCACCCGGGCGACCGGCGAGTCCACTACGCCGATTGTGTCGGCGAGCGGACCAACCAGAATAATACCGTGCGTCCAACGGCCATCCTCGTCCGTTTTTGCGAGCTCCGGCAATGCGTCATAGCCGTGATAGAATGCTACGTGACGGCCGCTTGAGATCAGCGCGCTCCCGACGGTTATCGCGGACGCGATTTCGCTTGCGTTGACCCGCCGGCCGGGAAGAACGATCGCTATGTCACGCGGCATCAATGCAGCCGTCGTGGTGACATCGAGCGGACCGGGACCGATATTGACCTCAACCGCCGTCTCGGGCCGAATGCTCACGCTGTCGCCGATATCGCGAACGTCGATGCAGCGATCGAGCGTCGCCGCGCCGGAATAAAGAAACGAAAGCTTCAGATAGCCGTCCTTCGGCTTGGTTTTGTCGAGCGGAATGCGGACGATGCGGCCGCGGCTTTTGCCGTCGAGCACGATGGCGGCGACGGTACGGCCGTTGGCCTGCACTTCGAGATTCCGCTGCGCCTGATAAGCGCTGATGTCGTCAAGCACCAGCACCAGGTCGCTGACCGTCACGTCGTCGCGCTGCGGCAGCGGCACGAACAATTCGCGATGGCCGCCCAGATTGGCGAATCGCACGCCGTTGACGAAGCCGATATCGGCAAGCGTGATTGCGGCGAGCGGTCCGCTAGGCTGCGCCGTGAGCGTGGCCGCCGACGCTGGCGCCGCCGGCGTTGCCGAAATCACTCTTGGCTCGGCGGAAACAACGCGCGGAACGCGCGCCGGTCGCGGCACCGGCAGCCGTACTTCAGATTGCGCTTGCGTAGATAGCAGGAGCGCCACTGCAAAACTCGACCATGCACGCATACACAACACCCATCCCTTATTGTGCGGCTGAATAGAAGAATTGAAGTTCTCGATCCGAGGCTTCGCGAAGCACTTGCAGCCGCTTCGCGAACAGCAGAATCTCGTCCGGCCGCAGTCCCCGCCGGTCGCGCTGCGCAGCGCGCAGCGTGCCTTCGACGTCATGAGCGGCGCGGCCCGCCGCCGGAAATCCGACCGTCGGAGCGACGCCGACAATGCCGTGCATGCAGCGGTAAGTTTCGTCGACCGCCACCGCAGCGTCCGGCGCGAGATCGGCAAGTCTTGCGATCGACGCGTTGGCGCCGTCGATCTTGCCTTTCAGCGTCGACACGAAGCGCTGGCGCACGCGGGCCAGCCGATCGGCAAAAGCGTCTGCAGTCATCGCATAGTCCCCTGAGCAGAAGTGCATAGATGAACCGATGAGTGCAGTAAACAATTGCAATGTATAATGGTAAATCTAGTTTGAATAAGTACATGTCCTTACAGATACTATACTGTATAATACCAAGTATAAAGTGCGGTCCGTAGTATTACTTAGCGAGCGGCGCAAAATCGGGCGCGGCTGCATAGGGCCGCGGATTGCCGTCCCGCGGCGGCCGCGCCGGTCTCGTCATTCGCGCTCCGTTGGCACGCCGTTCCGAGACTTGGAAATGCGATGGAATTGCCCTAGATGGAGGCGCCGTTGCTTCAATTGCGGGTGGCGATTGCGGCCGG
>Ga0181523_10003899_pt1 | contig 13241 bp, 11 predicted proteins | sample PEATcosm2014_Bin_43_FD_119752 | JGI IMG/M metagenome (GOLD analysis project Ga0181523, IMG submission 119752) | Peatland microbial communities from MTU Mesocosm Facility, Houghton, MI, USA - PEATcosm2014_Bin05_30_metaG | ecosystem: Environmental > Terrestrial > Soil > Wetlands > Peat | place... | reverse complement strand
TGCGCCTCAGTCATGCTCCTCACAGGCTTTGCCGCAACTTATTTCCCCGCCCGCCGTGCGGCCAAGGTCGATCCCATGGTCGCGCTGCGCTACGAGTAACCGCTCATGAATACCTAAGCGATTCCAAGCACCCTAGGCAGACCGCACGCGGGCTGCTTCGGACCCTCACTGACGCTATCAGGTCGATTACACGTTTTGACCACTGGTCAATGAGCGATAAGGCTGATGTTTCACCAACTGACGGCGTAGTGCGCGAAGCTGGAGACCGCGACTTGGTCGTCGCCGGGTAGGAGAAATCCAAACTTGCCCTGGCTGAGATTAATGCCGGGCTGCGACCAACGATCCAGCACAATCCATCGGTCACCCTGCCGGATCTGGTGGATGATCTCCGTGGGGCTAACGTGTACGTGGAGCGTGCGGAAACTTTTCTTGTCGCCTTTGTCGGGAACGATGACCTCGTCCGATTTCTCCCCGTTGTGAATGACCGTGCGGTAGAAGTTCTTGTCGTCCATTTGAAAGAGGACGTAGTTCTTGGGGTCGGTGTAGTTGAGCACCCATTGCAGCAGGCGACCCTTGGTAAGCATGGCGGAAAAAACAAAGGTGCCCGAAGTCGGAACAGTTCTGTAGAGGACGAAGTCGCCACCTTTGCGAAGGAACGAATCTTTTTCTTGCTTCCAGGCGCTAGGATCATCCCAATTCGACATCCCGGTCGGAGCGAGAGATAGATTCAAAGTCTTGGATTGGCCGGCGATGACTTCAAGTGTGGACGAGCGCGTGAACCCGTCAGCGGTTCGCGCGGTAAGCGTGTAGGTTCCGCCTGCAAGATTGAGCGGGACCCCGCTGTTTACTATGGTCAGAAGATCACCTTTCACCAGTGCAACTCTGGCGTCCGCGGGCGCAAAAGAGATTTTCAATTCGCCAGGTACGGCTTCCAGCGCGGCATCCGCAGCGGCCAGAGAGATGGTTTCGCCCACCACGAAGTGTTTCTTGAACTGCCGCGGCTTGAATCGTTCTTTGCGCAGTTCTACGATGTGGTCGCCGGGATTGACGGTCGAGACCGAGAGCGTGCCATCGGGCTGAATGGTTCCGGCGACAGTTTGATCGACGAGAACCGCGGTTCCGGGCGTGCCGCCCTGTATGGTCAGCGAGGCCAGCCGAGGCTGCGGCTGCAGGTTCTGCGGTTGCAGGGTAAAGATAATCCTGGTCTGTTCGCCCTTGCGAATGCGGATCTTCTGCTGCGGAGGATCCTGAAAGCCGCCCTTCGCGACTTGTACAACGTAATCCTTGAGCTCGAGATTCGGCAGCCGCAACTCGCCGGAGTGTGTGCGTTGCCGTTGCAGTTTTCCATTGAGAAAGACTCTGGCGTCGTCTTGACCGGCAACCACAACCAGCGTGCCCAGATTGTGAGCGGACTCCGCCGTCGGCGGATCGGCGGGTGACGGATCAACGATCGGCGGATCCTCGACCGCGGCTTTTCCGGCAGTGTCAGAAGGAGGCAAAGATGGTTCGGAAGTTGTTTGTGCGGGCGCTGAGACGGCCGGGGCGGAGACGGTGGGATCTGATGCAGCGGGGCCCGAGATGGCCGGCACTGAGGTGGACGGCCCTGGAACGCTGGGAGCGGCTGCGGGAGCCTTCGCTACTGGCGGAGCGTGATGTGGTCGCGCAAAGAAAAAGATCGCTGCGACAGCGACAAAGACTATCGCGGCGGCAGAGACAGAGACGAGCACCAGCGTTCTGGAGTTCGACCTCGTAACCTGTTTTGGCTGGTGTGATCGGGATGTGACTGATGGGGATGCGGCTTTGGTCGCCGGTGCGGAAGGCTCGGAGGCGGGAACGCTGTCTGCTGGTGGCGACGGGACTTGTGGCTCCGGCGGTGTGGTTAGAACTTTGCTCGGCGAGACAATGCTCGGCGAGATAACGCTCGGCCGAGCAATGGCGCCCGGAACGTTTCCGGCTGCAACCGGGTTTGGCGGGACTTTGCTTGGAACCTGGCCACTATCCGTGCGTGCAGGCTTCGGAGCGCTGCGGGGCGGGACATGAAAGATGACGGCGCCGTGCGATGACACAGCTAAACTCGCCTGCGAGATCAATCCCAGCCGCTGCATCAGGCCATTGGCGACAGATATGATTTCTCCATCCGTCCAATAATTGGCGGCCATCTTTTGTATGCGATCGGAGAGGACTTGTTTTCCAGCATCATCCTCAGCCCCATCGATTTCAAGCTCCATGCGCCGCAGGTTTTCCAAATCGCGCCGGCGGGCCTGGCGGCGCCGCAAGTTCTGGTCGCGCTGGATTGCATCCTGAATCTGAAGCAGCTTGGGATCGTTGGGATAAATGTCCAGTCCCTCTTCAACCCGCGACAAAGCTGCGAATAGATCGCCCGCGGACTGCAGCTTGCCCGCTTGCGCTACCCATTCCTCGACGGGGCTGGCTTTTTTCCGCTCGAGGATCAGGCTGCGGATCGTCTTAGCCGTGGGATGCGCAGGGTTCAGCTCGAGCGCCTGCTTGGCCAGCGTCTCGGCTTCCCGCCAATCGGTTTCCACCATGGAATGCGCTTGCTCGACCAGGGCATTGGCCAGAATGGCGCGGGCCAGAGCATTGTTCTTGTCCAGTTTGTAGGCTTCGCGCAACAACTGAATCGCTTCAGCGGACTTCCGCTGCGCGAACAGTTCCTGGCTCTCGGTGATCAGACGGCTGGCTTCGGCATTCCGCTTGGCGCCATCCTGCGCCAGCTTCTCCAGTTCAGACAGCTCCGCATCCTTGGGAAATTCGGCGGCGGTGCCTCGCAACAAATCCAGGGCGCGCGAGTAGTCGCCCGCACGCAGGCAGACGTTGATCTGCTCAACGCTCTGCGTCTTGGATTCGGCGCGGGTTTGCATTATCTGATTATCAGTGAGTATCGTCACCCCGCCGAGATGACCGACGTAATCAACCATGGCGCTCATGGTCCGCTATTTGCCCGCATGCGACTCGCCGACTCCCGTTCAAAGTGCCCAGGCATTACCATGTCCCCATGCCCCCAAGTCCGAAACCGACTCCGAAACCAAGCCCGAAACAGCCTGACGGCCCCACCGTCAAGGTTTCCGCCCGCGGAGCCACCCGCCTCAAATCCGGCCACGTCTGGGTCTACCGCTCCGATGTCGTCTCCGCCGAAGGCGTCCTCCCCGGCTCTCTCGTCCGCGTTTCCGACCACCGCGGCAAGAACCTGGGCTCGGCGCTCTATTCCAGCTCGTCGCAGATCGCCATCCGCATGCTTTCGCGAGGGACGACCTCCCATGAACCGGTCTCGGATCTCCCCGCCCTGCTTGGCCAGCGCATTGCCGACGCTATTGCCTACCGCGGGGCTCTCGTCCGCGACACCGAGGCCTATCGCCTCGTCTTCAGCGAAGCCGACTTCCTCCCCGGCCTGATCGTCGACCGCTACAACGACATTCTTTCCCTCCAGATCCTCACCCAGGCCATGGACGGCGAACCCGTCCGCCAGGCCATCCTCGCGGAACTGACCGCCCGCCTGCGCCCAGCCTCCATCATCGAGCGCGTCGACCCCCGGGTCCGCGAACTCGAAGCCCTGCCGCCCCGCGCCTCCGGCCTGCTGCAAGGCGAAAAGACTTCCACCACGTTCACCATGAATTCCGTCCGTTTCCGCTTCGACGCCCTCGAAGGCCAGAAGACGGGGGCCTTCCTCGACCAGCGCGAAAACTACGCCGCCGCCGCGCAATACGCCCACGGCGAGGCTCTCGACGTCTTCTGCTACCAGGGCGGATTCGCCCTTCACCTCGCCCCGCATTGTTCGCACGTCACCGGCGTCGACAGCTCGCGTCCCGCCCTCGAAATCGCCGATCAGAATGCAGCGCTGAATCAAGGGCTGCTGGGGAAACACGAAATCGAATGGATCGAAGCCAACGCCTTCGACCTGCTCAAGGACTATTCTTCCCCAGGTCGGCCCCACGAGTCTCGCCGCTACGACACGGTCGTCCTCGACCCACCCGCCTTCGCCAAGTCCAAGCGCGATCTCGACGCCGCCCTCCGCGGCTATAAAGAACTCAATCTCCGCGCCCTCAAAATGCTCCGCCCCGGAGGCATCCTCGTCACCTGCTCCTGCTCCTACCACGTCAGCCAGTCCGATTTCCTCGAAATGCTCGCCTCCGCAGCCCTCGACGCCCACCGCACCCTCCGCCTGATCGAGGTCCGCGGACAGGCCAAAGACCACCCAGTACTGCTGAATATCCCCGAAACCGCGTACTTAAAGTGCGTGATTGCGTCGGTAAGTGAATGAAAATAAGCGTAATCTAGATATTGACAATGATGCGCTCAACTTTTATGCTTCCTTTACGCTAACTAAGCGTCTAATGAAGTGACCGCGAGAAACCCGCCCAACTCGTGTGGGACCGGGTCTTGAGACCCGGTCATCGAGCGCAGCTCGATTGGTTTTCCCGCGGACAAATCGAAATCGCACAACTTCTGAAGGAGGATCCACCTATGACCGTATTAACCCGTTGGGAGCCGTTCCGTGAGCTTTCCACCCTGCAGGACCGCATCAACCGCGTGTTCCGCGAATCCCGCAGTGCAGAAGACGAATCCCTTACCACTTCCAGCTTCTCCCCCGCCGTCGACGTCTACGAAGACGAGCACAAAGTCACTCTCAAGATCGAAGTGCCCGGAATCGACGAGAAAGACATCGACGTCCAGGTCGAGAACAACATCCTGACCGTGCACGGCGAGCGCAAAATCGAAAAAGAAGAGAAAGAAGAGAACTACCGCCGCGTCGAGCGCCAATACGGCAGCTTCACCCGCACCTTCACCCTGCCCCAGACGGTAGACACCGAATCCGTCTCGGCGACCTACGACAAGGGCGTGCTGAAGATCGCGTTGCCCAAGAAGGCCGAAGCCAAGCCGAAACAAATCAAGGTCAACGTGGGCAGTGAAAAGTCCGTCGAAGCCAAGACCACGGAAAGCAAGGCCCCCAGCAAAGCCGCGTAAGGCACTGTCCGTGTGGGGCGGACACTCCTGTCCGCCTCCGGGCAAGCCCAGCAGGTCTTGTGGAAGAGCGGCGCTTCAGCGCCGCGTCAGAGGAAGTTAGCTCGAAAGGGCTTTAGCCCCTGAGGTCAGCGGGAGGCGGCAGAAATGTCCGTCTCCCGTTGCTTTTTGAACATCAAATACCGTTGTCATCCTGAGCGAAGCGAAGGACCTCTGCACTTTTCCACCGCCGGCACATTGCACAGGTTCTTCGCTTCGCTGAGAATGACCAAAAGAAAGTAGAGAATCCCCATGCCCATTCGTTGGGACAAATTTACCGTGAAAGCCCAGGAAGCCGTTCAGCGCGCCAACCAGCTCGCCTCCGAGCACGGCAATCCCGAGCTGCGTCCGATCCACCTGCTGGCCGCCTTGCTCGAAGATAAAGATGGGATTGTCCCGCCCGTGCTCGAAAAAATCGGCATCGGCCCGCAAGCCGTTTTGTCGGAAATTTACAAAGAGATCGAAAAGCTTCCCAAAGTCTCCGGCGAGGCCGCACAAGTCGCGCTCTCCAACGAAGTCAACAAGCTGCTCGAGCAGGCCTTCAAAGAAGCCTCCAACTTCAAGGACGAATACGTTTCCACCGAGCACCTGCTGCTGGCCATCACGCAGCTCAAGCGCGATCCCGGCCAGCAGATTCTCGCCGCCCACGGCGCCACCAACGACGCGATCTTGAAAGCGCTCGCCGTCGTGCGCGGCTCGCAAAAAGTTACCGACCAGAATCCCGAAGCCAAGTTCCAGGCTCTCGACAAATACGCCCGTGACCTGACCGAGCAGGCCCGCCGCGGCAAGCTCGATCCCGTCATCGGACGCGATGAAGAAATCCGCCGCGTAGTCCAGGTGCTCTCCCGCCGCACGAAGAATAATCCTGTGCTCATCGGCGAGCCCGGCGTCGGCAAGACTGCCATCGTCGAAGGCCTCGCCCAGCGCATCATTTCCGGCGACGTGCCCGAAGCTCTCAAGAACAAGCGCGTCGTCGGACTCGACCTCGGCGCCATGCTCGCCGGAGCAAAATATCGCGGCGAGTTCGAAGATCGCCTCAAGGCCGTCTTGAAAGAGATTGAAGACTCCCAGGGCCAGATCATTCTCTTCATCGACGAGTTACACACACTGGTCGGCGCCGGAGCAGCCGAAGGCGCGATTGACGCCTCAAACATGCTGAAGCCCGCGCTGGCCCGCGGCGAGCTGCGTGCCGTCGGCGCCACCACGCTGAACGAATATCGCAAATACATTGAAAAAGACACGGCCCTCGAACGCCGGTTCCAGATCGTCTTCGTCGGCGAGCCCAACGTCGAAGACACCATCTCGATCCTTCGCGGCCTCAAAGAAAAATATGAGGTGCATCACGGGGTTCGTATAAAAGACTCGGCCATCGTCGCCGCGGCCACGCTCTCGCACCGCTACATTTCCGACCGTTTTCTTCCCGACAAGGCCATCGACTTAATCGACGAAGCCGCATCCTCGCTCCGTATTCAAATCGATTCCTTGCCCACCGATATCGACCAGCTCGACCGCAAGGCCACGCAGCTGGAAATCGAGAAGCAGGCGCTGAAGAAAGAGGATGACGCGAATTCTCGCGACCGCCTCGCCATCATTGAAAAAGAGCTCGCCGAAATCCGCGAGAAATCCAACACGCTCAAAGCCAACTGGAAAAAAGAAAAGGATTTGATCGCCCGCGTTCGCGCCCTGAAAGAGCAAATTGAAAAGCTGAAAGCGGAAAACCAAGCCGAGACGCGCGGGGGAAATCTTCAACGAGCATCTGAAATTCAATACGGTCTAATCCCCCGGGCCGAAGACGAACTCGCCAAGCTCAGCAAGCAGATGGAGAGCCAGGGCGGCAAGCGCATGCTCAAGGAAGAAGTCGACGAAGAAGACGTCGCCCGCATTGTCTCCAAGTGGACCGGAATCCCGGTCTCGAAGATGCTCGAAGGCGAAGTCAAAAAGCTGGTCACCATGGAAGAACGCTTGCGTCTGCGCGTGGTCGGACAGGACGCGGCTCTGGAGCGCGTGGCCAACGCCATTCGCCGCTCCCGCGCCGGACTCAGCGATCCCAAGCGTCCCATCGGCTCGTTCATCTTTCTGGGACCAACCGGAGTCGGCAAAACTGAACTCGCCCGCGCCCTCGCCGAATTTCTATTCGACGACGAGCACGCCATTATTCGCATCGACATGTCGGAGTACATGGAGAAGCACTCGGTCGCACGCCTTATCGGCGCGCCTCCGGGCTATGTCGGCTACGAAGAAGGCGGACAACTCACCGAGCAGGTGCGCCGCCGTCCCTATGCGGTCGTGCTCTTCGACGAAATCGAAAAGGCGCATCCCGACGTGTTCAATATTCTGCTGCAAATCATGGACGATGGCCGCCTGACCGACGGCAAAGGCCGCGTCGTCGATTTCAAGAACACGATCCTGATCATGACCTCGAACATCGGATCGCAGTTCCTGCAGGGAGAAAGCCAGCGTTCCGAGCAACAGTTTGAAGAAGCCTCGAAGCAGGTGCTGAACGCCTTGCACGCGCAGTTCAAGCCAGAGTTCCTGAACCGCGTCGACGACATCATCATCTTCCGCCCGCTCGGCAAGGAGCAACTGGTCCATATCATCGAGCTGCGCCTGGAAGACGTTCGCCGCCTGCTCGCCGACCGCAAAATTTCGCTCGAGCTGACCGACGCCGCCAAAGACCTGCTGTTCACCGAGGGCTACGACCCGAACTTCGGCGCGCGCCCGCTAAAGCGCGCCATTCAAAAGCTGGTGCAGGATCCGCTGGCCCTGAAGATCCTCGACGGCGAAGTTCTGCACGGCGATCACATCATCGTCGACGCCGACAAGAAGACCGGCAAGATGACATTCAAAGTCAGCCAGCGTGTCGGCGAAAAAGAACCGGCCAAGACAAAAACAAGATAAGCCACGGATCACACGGACTTTCACGGATAGCCCGAATTACGAATAAGCTATCCGTGTGAATCCGTGCAGATCCGTGGCGAAAGCTCCTTCTACTTCTTGCTGAAGCTGTCAATCACCGCCGGCGCCTGCGCCAGGTACCACCCCGCGGCAACGCGCAGTGCGATCTGCAATCCGTACCAGAAAATGGGAATGCCGAGCTCTGCCATGGAAATTCTCGGCACCAGCGCTGCGACTCCAACTACCATTACCGCCATCGCCGCCCAGCGTGCCCAATTGTGCAGGCGAAACAATCCCCATCCCACGAGCGCATAACCGCCTCCAACCAGAAGCGTCATGTAGGGTCCCGCCAGTTCCATCCCGTACATGAAATGTCGTCCGGCCATGAGCGAGATCGCGTCCGGCGCGACCAGCTTCACCGCGCCGATCACCCACAAGTAGAGCGCAGCCAGAAAAAGAAGAACCGCGATCCCCGTGATGCCCGCCGGTCGCTCCATAGGGAGAGACTAGCACCGGCCATGGATATCGATCTCACGGATCGTCACAGATAAAGCCTCAAAGACTTATCCGTGCGAATCCGTGTAAATCCGTGGCAAATGTAGTTGTGGCACACTAGCTCCATGCACCGGCTCACCCTTGGCGACTTCGAACTCACTGTGTTTTCTGACGGCACCTACCCGCTCGACGGTGGCGCATTTTTTGGCGTCGTGCCGAAAGTCATGTGGTCGCGCAAGGTCCAGGCCGACGACAAGAATTACGTCACTGCCGGACTCAACGCGCTTGTCATTCGCACGGAAGGACGCGAAGGGCGCGTGGCGGGCCCGCATACCGGCAAGCACACCGTGCTGGTCGAAACCGGCATGGGCAACAAGCTCTCCGACCGCATGATTAAGTTCTACGGCCAGCCCGCGCGACTGCTCGACAATCTAGCGGCCGCTGGCATCGCGCCCGATGACGTTGACATCGTCATCAACTCGCACCTGCATTTCGACCATTGCGGATGGAATACCGTGCGAGATAAGACTGGCAAGATTGTCCCCACATTTCCGCGCGCCAAATATTACGCACCCGAAGGCGAGTGGCAATACGCCCGCCATCCCAGCGAGCGCGACGCGATCAGTTACCTCCCCGAGAACTACGATCCGCTGGTCGAAAGCGGCCAGATGACGCTGCTCAAAGGCGACGAGGAAGTTGAAATTGTTCCGGGCATCTCGGTGAAGACTTTCCCCGGCCACACCGCGCACATGCAGGCCGTATTGGTGCAAAGCCAGGGACGAACCGCCTGCTACATCTCCGACCTGATCCCGACCACGGCCCACCTCGACATCACCTGGGGCATGGGCTTCGATCTGTATCCGCTGCAAACCATCGCCAGCAAGAAGCTCTACTACGCCCGCGCGATCCCAGAAAAATGGCTGACCGTTTTCACCCACGACGCGCAGACGCCCTGGGCGTATGTTGAGAAGGATGACTCGGGTAAGATGGTGGCAAAAGGAGTGTGATTCGAAATATGTCCCAGAAAACCATGGCGAAGTTTCATCGACGATTCGTGGCCGCCGGCTTCACCGTAGCGTGCCTCATGCTTGCACTGTGTTGTGCGACGCAGGCCCAGCAGGGCAAGGGCACGCCCGCAAAGGCATCTTTAACGGGCCACTACGAAGGCTCGGCAAAAAACAAAGCCGAAGAGGTCATCACGGTGGGTTTCGATCTGACCGAAAATGAAGGCGCGCTCTCCGGCACAATCCACTCATCGCATGGAGATTTTCCCATCGCCCGCGGTTCCCATCAGGGGGAAGCGGTCACCATTGAGTTTGACGCTGGCGGGGCCACCGGCACCATTTCCCTGAAAACAACCGACGACCGGTTAGTCGGAACCTGGACCACCGGCGAAGACGGCGGGCCGGTGGACGTCAAGAAAGTCGCTGCGCCGGATAGCGGCTCGAAAGACAAGTCGTAGACGGCCGCTCGTCAGCGGCGTGAGCAAATGAACCGGAGATTTCAATTCGAGATCTTTGCAGATTATTTTCAGTTCTATTTGCAGGATGAAAGCGCGAAGGGCGATCTTTCTGAAAGTTGGACGCCGGAAGCGGCGCATCGCATGTTGGCGACCGCGCCGGGAACGATAGGAGTCGGGACGGTTCGAAACATGAACGTTCCGGTCGTTGTCGAGATCGCCGACGCCGTCCCTGACGACGACACGACCCTGTGGGATCAGGTGAACGAATGCACACTCGTTGTACCGTCCGGGCGAGTCGTAATCGCCGGGTGCACTGACTACTTTCCAGACGCCGCGCGAATTGAGTTGCCAACCGGGACATATCGAGCCCGAATCTATTACGGCCAGCTGAATGCCCTTCGCGCCAATGGTCTCGAGGGGGACGATCACTACAAGGTTGTGCTGTGGAGTGCGGCCCCGGAACCTGTTCGGGTGCTAAAGCAACGGGTTCAGACGAGCTCGGAATCTAGCCCATAGTGCGATTTAGCGGCTAGACGCGTGCGTGGGCGCCCGCGCCACACAGCCTGGCTTCGAAGAAATCTTCAACGCGCGTCAGAATTTCCACCGCACTCTTAGACTCGTAGATCGCTTTGCGCAGCCCCGCCCCGCCGGGGACGCCATGCGTGAACCACGACGCGAACTGCTTCATCTTGCCCACCGCGTCGGGGAGTTCCTCCTCGATTAGCATCTGGAAATAGGTGCGAATCATCTGGTAGCGATCCGCTTCGCTGGGCGAGTCGTAGGGTTGTATGGGAGCGGGCGACTCGCCCGCTCGGGCGAGCGCCAGCTCGCCTGGTGCGACAAGATCAAAACCTGTCGAGCTTTGCTCGACCGGACGGGCGAAGGCGCCCGTCCCCACACGAGCAACCGCGCAATACTGCTCGATCTGCCGGAAGATCCACGGATTTGACGGCGCCATCCGCCCAATCATGACCGCATCGCATCCCGTCTGCGTGACCATGGCGCACGCATCTTCCGGCGAACGAATATCGCCGTTCCCGATCACCGGAATCTTCACCGCATCCTTCACCGCGGCAATCCACTCCCAGCGAGCCTGCCCGCTGTAGCCCATCTCGCGGGTGCGGGCATGCAGCGCCACCGCGGCCAAGCCGCACGATTCCGCCATGCGCGCCAATTCCACGCACACGATCTCCTCGTCGTTCCATCCTGCGCGAAATTTTACGGTGAAGGGAATCTTAACCGCCGCGCGCACCGCTTCGAAAATTCTCCCAATCGCCGGAAGATCGCGCAGCAGCCCGGATCCTCCATTGCACTTCACAACTTTTTTCGCGGGACATCCCAGGTTCAGGTCGACCAGGTCGAAGCCCAGGCCCTCGACCATGCGCCCGGCCTCGGCCATCACCTGCGGATCGCTGCCAAAAAGTTGCGCCGAAATCGGGTGCTCGTCTTCGTAAAAATGCAGATAGCGCTTGGCCTTCTGATCCTTCTTGCGGAGCACGCCGTCAGCCGACGTGAACTCGGTCATGATAAGCCCACATCCGCCCAGGTTGCGGATGAAGCGGCGGAAGACGGTGTCTGTGACGCCCGCCATGGGAGCGAGCACGGTTGCCGGCGAAATGGTAACAGCGCCAATGGTCAGCGAAGCCGGCACAATTCGTGTGGAGACAGGAGACTGTGTGAAGACGGGCGACTCGCCCGTCCCGCCCGGGCGAAGACCGTCCGGAATCGCCGATTTGTCCCAGAACTTCTTCACCTGGCTATTCTACTTTCTATTGCAAATCCTTGGACATGTGACACAATCCCCTGTCGCTCGTCAGGGCTCCTACGACCATGTTCAGCAAGCTGCACGAAATTCTGCTGACCCAATATATCGGGTCGATCCTTGTCGCCCTACTCGTGTGGCAGGCTGCGATCGAAGTGATCACGACGGCCGTTCGGACCGGATTCTGGTTTTCGAACCATCGCCACACCGAGTCCGTCCTCGGAGGAGGATTCTCTCGCGCACCATTCCCGTGGGACAACTTTATCTTTTCCGCCGTGACAGTTGCGCTCTATCTCCTGACAGCCTACGGACTGGCTCGATGGCTTTATCCAGCAGTCCCGGCGCCACCCGCTCAGGATGGAAACGAAACGCCATGACTGGGCGGCATCTCATTCGAAATGGCTGGACGCGCGTCAAGGAATTCGCGCCTGCCGCGATGGCCGCTGCTCTAATGTACGGCGGAATCCACCAAATCTTCTCGGTGCTGAAGCAGGTGTTGGGGATTGGGATCATGCGACTGATCAATACAGCGACTGAAAAGATTTTCCCCGGCTACTATTTGCCCAGGTATGGAGCGATTCCTTGGCCAATGTTTGCCCGGGTCGCTGCTGTCGGTGTAATCATCGCCGCTGTGGGGATGTTCATCGGCCTATGGGTCCAAGCAAGGAGCGGCACCAACCCACAACATAGCCAGCCAAAGCAAAACCCCCGCCGAAGCGAGGGCTGAATTTCTGGGTTTTGATCCGTGAAAATCCGTGGCGAACCTTACTTCTTCGCCGGCTCGGCCTTGGCGTACTTGCGCCGGAAGCGCTCCACGCGGCCCGCGGTGTCCATCAGTTTCTGCTTGCCGGTAAAGAACGGATGGCAGTTCGAGCAGATTTCTACAGAGATGTCGCCCTTATGGGTCGAACGGGTCACAAATGCGTTGCCGCATGCACAATGCACACGCACTTCGTTATATGCCGGATGAATAGCTGCTTTCATGTCAGTTCCAACCTCGATTCGAATCATTAGATTCTACCGGATATCCACAGGATTCAGCAAACAGAACCCGCTCTCAGCCATCAGCTGTCAGCTCTCAGCAGACACAATGGAATCAACCGTTTTAAGATCTGAAAGCTGGAACGCCGCCCGCATCGTTCGAGAACCCTAGAACAACGAGCTCTGACTCCGCGTCGGCGCAATCCCAAAATATTCATACGCCAGCTGCGTGGCCACTCGCCCCCGCGGAGTGCGATTCAAAAACCCGGCCTGCATCAGGAACGGCTCGTAAATCTCTTCGATCGCGTCCGGTTCCTCGGCCAGCACCGCGGCCAGCGTGTTCACCCCCACCGGACCGCCCTGATATTTCTCGATGATGGTCAACAGCAGCCGGCGGTCGACTTCATCGAATCCATATCGATCGACTTCCAGCATTTCAAGCGCGGCCTTCGCCGTAGGCTCATCAATCTTGCCGGCCCCGCGCACCTGCGCATAGTCGCGCACCCGCCGCAACAGACGGTTCGCGATTCTCGGCGTGCCCCGCGACCGTCCCGCAATCTCTTTCGCGCCCGCGTCATCGACTTCAACTCCCAGAATCTCCGCCGACCGCTCCACAATCACCTGCAAATC
>Ga0181523_10003897_pt1 | contig 13248 bp, 8 predicted proteins | sample PEATcosm2014_Bin_43_FD_119752 | JGI IMG/M metagenome (GOLD analysis project Ga0181523, IMG submission 119752) | Peatland microbial communities from MTU Mesocosm Facility, Houghton, MI, USA - PEATcosm2014_Bin05_30_metaG | ecosystem: Environmental > Terrestrial > Soil > Wetlands > Peat | place... | reverse complement strand
TGAAGTTAGAGGAGGCCTTGCCGCCTGCTGCAGAACGTGCCAGAATTTCCGGAATTCGCGTGCCAGAATTTCCGGAACCCACACGCTTTTCCGAGAAGTCGAATGTTTTGTCGAGCCGGTGAGGCGTTCGAAGCGCCCAGAGTGGCCTGGAACCAGCCAATGTTCATTGGGTGTAGCGGGGCTTCGCATCGGTCGCTCAGGATCGCTAGCACAAGTTGGGTCGATTTCGACTGCTCGACGTTCGCAGATCGTTTGCGCTGATAAAATGTCTAGCTTATGGGGGCCTTCTCAGACCCGCTTGCGCAGATTCCGGTCCTCTACCACTTCCCGACAAGAGCAATATCCCGATGATCAGGCAACTTGGTGGCCTGTTCTCCTGTTCTCAACGGCGTTGTTGAAAGAAATGGGACACGCATTCTGTGCCGGAGGAGATGAAGATAGCCTCTCTCTTGATAGCTCAATGGCGATGGGGAGAAGAACATCCGTTTCCAGCGGACGCCATGTGATTCGGTGCTTCAGCGTTAGCCCGTCCAAAAACTCCATGGCGATGAATGCCTGCCCGTCCTGTTCGCCAAAGTCATAAATCGTGCAGATGTTCGGGTGATTCAGTGCGGACGCAGATTGAGCTTCGCGTTGAAAGCGGGCGAGTGCCTGCGGGTTGAGGGAGATCAGCATCGGAGGAGAGAATTATAAAACCAGTATAATTCTCGTCCGCTCAGACATTTCGAGGTTTTCGAGAGGCACAGAGCGGCGCGCGGTGCTTGCCTGACCATTTGACGTGCGTATTCTCAAGGATGGCGAGACGTACATCGAATCATCTGCTGATACCCTGATAGGTTCACTTTGAACCTGTGCTGCTCGCCAGCCTACCGCAGCATTCGGGCCGCTCTGGCAGGCTTGAGCGGTCCCATCCCCCGCCGAGAGCCTGGATCAGCAACACCGTGTTCGCCATCCGCCGTCCTAAGATATTGACCGCCGTGACTTCATCCGTGAGTGCGGCACTTTGCGCGGTGATCACTTCGAGGTAACTTGTAACGCCGCCCTTGTAGCGCGTGACTGAAAGATCGAGCGAACGCTGGGCAGCCGTCACCGCTTCATCCTGCACCTGCGCTTCGTGTTCCAGAATTCTGACAGCGGCCAGATTGTCTTCCACCTGTTGAAATCCAGTCAGCACATTCTCTCGATAGGCAGCGACTTGATAGTCATACGCCGCACGCGCCTGGTCGTTAAGAGAACGGCGTCTTCCCGCATCGAAGACTGTTCCGACGGCAGATAGTCCAACGGACCATAGGCCGCTCGGACCGTTGATGAGAGTCGAGATGGCGGAGCTTTCGAATCCTCCGGAAGCGCCTAAGCTGATCAGTGGGTAATAGGCTGACTTCGCAACTCCGATCTGGGCGTTGGCGGATGCTACCCGCCTCTCCGCGGCCGCGATATCAGGCCGTCTTTCCAGCAGTTCCGAGGGCAAACCGATAGGAACGTGCGGAGGTGGTGCGCTGAGCGGCAATGGGGGAAGGCTGAACTCTGCTGGAGGTTTCCCAATGAGAATTGCGACAGCGTGTTCAAACTGCGCACGCGCCACGCCGACATCAATCGCTTCTGCCCGGGTGGTTTGCAATTGAGTTTTCGCCTGCTCGACGTCTACTTCTGAAGCGATCCCTCCCCGAAAGCGGCTTTCATTTAGTTCGAGGGCCTGCTCATAATCCTTCACCGTGGAGTTCAGAAGTTGTTCCTCCGCGTCGAGGCTACGAGCCTGAAAGTAATCAACGGCTAAATCCGCATGCATGCTCAGATTAACCGTCGCCAGGTCCGCTGCGCTCGCCTGCGCTTGCTCCCGATAGGACTCCACGTTTTTTCGAACTCGCCCCCAGACGTCGGCCTGATAGGACACGTCGAATGGCAACACAAAGTCGTTGTAGGTTGCGCCACGCAAGATTGAATTGGTGGGACTGTTGGCGGATACGCGCGTCCGAGTGGCCGATGGTCCGGTCGTTACGGTCGGATAGTAATCAGCCCGATAGTAGCGCAGGACTGCTCTGGCTTGTTGATACTGCGCCGTGGCGGCTTTCAGATTCTGGTTTGAGACATTGACCTGATCTTCAAGCGCATCCAGCTGAGGGTCCTGGAATATCGTCCACCACGTGCCACCAAGATTCTGGTCATTCGGTTGGGCGGGCTTCCAGTCTCCTACCTCTTTATAGGCCGTAGGAGCCTGTGCCGCGGGCGTGTGGTACTTTGGCCCAACCACGCATCCAGTCAGCTGCAACGCCGTGATCGCTGTCAGAACGCGTCCGGCCGTTTTCCGGGAGATCCTGACAATCAGCTTTCGAGGCAGCTTCACTTGTTATCTCCGGGCAATGTTGCCTGAACAATTTGGACTTCTTGTCCGGAAACGATCGAGTCCGGGGGATTGATGATGACCTGATCGTTTGTTTTGACGCCAGAGACGATCTCTATCTGGTCGCCAAAATCGTGTCCGGGGGTGACTGCAGTCAGCAGAACCTTCCCGTCTCGCACAACCCCAACCCGTAGCCCTTCGGTGCGAAACAGCAGAGTGTTGACGGGAAGCAGAAAGGTAGAGTTCGCCGTTGGGACCTTCAAGTGCACTTCGGCGTAAGAACCGGTAAGCAGCGTACCCGTCGGATTGTCCACGTCGATTTCGATCAGCAGAGTACGAGTTGCGACGTTGATGTCATCGGCAGTGCGCACCACCTTTCCCTGGAATTTTCGGTCTGGAAACTCAGCGAGACCGAGATCCGCTGTCATACCGACTTTGATTCCCCGCGAGTATTCCTCCGGCACGTTCACATAGACGCGCAACTTTCCCGGCTGAGCGATGTGAAAGAGATCGGTTTTCGCTGCCGTGCTGCTTCCAGAGTTAATGAGATCCCCGATATCGGTGTTGCGTGCGGTGATCACGCCATCGAAAGGCGCATAGACCTTTTCGAAAGAGACCAGCGCCGAATACTGCTGTACGGCCGCTTTATCGGCTTCAACGATAGCTGCATTTGCATTGTAAGTGCCGACCGCGTTATCCACGTCTTGCTGGGCTACGGCGTTGCTTTTCAAAAGTCCCTGGTACCGCGCTTTGGTGATCGAAGCCAATTCGAGATTTGCCTGGGCGGTTAGCAGGTTGCTACGGGCTTGCTCAAGTTGTTGATCGACCTCGGGCGTTTCGATTACCGCGAGAAGTTGTCCTTCCTTCACGTGTGCGCCGATATCGAAATACCATTTCTTTAGGTAACCGTTCGTGCGCGCATAGATGGGTGAACTGATGTAGGGTTGCACGTTGCCGGGAAGAATGATTTCATCCGCGGGTGCAGTTTGTTTTGGCGACACAACCGACACCGCCGTCAAAGCGGCTTGAGCTGTCTCCGTGTTTAGAGCAGCTCGGGCCCTGACTCGGGACCAGATGCCGGAAATCAAGAGAGCGGCGACAGCGATGACAGCAATCCCCGCGCCCAACCAGCGTTTGTAGGAACGCTGCGCCAGTGCCACATTCGCTGGACCTGTTTGACCCTCGATTTGTCTATCTTCAGTTTGCATCGGCATAAGTAACTCCACACGGCGTGGTGGCTAATGTCCCTTCTCCTCGGCTGAATGCCCGCGTGAACCTTGCAGAACACTGAAAAATGCCGGAACAAAAAACAACGTCGAAACTGTTGCGAAGAGCAGCCCACCAATGACCGCCCGCCCAAGTGGAGCATTTTGTTCACCGCCGTCGCCAAGTCCGAGAGCCATGGGCACCATGCCGATAATCATGGCCAAGGCGGTCATCAGCACAGGGCGAAAGCGCGTAAATCCTGCTTCGAGTGCGGCACCAATAGAACCGATTCCTTCCGTCATCTTTTCTGTGGCAAAACTCACCACCAGGATGCTATTTGAGGTTGCGACGCCCATGCACATGATGGCTCCCATGAGTGCGGGCACGCTGAGAGTCGTGTGCGTTATAAACAGGAACCAGGCAATCCCGGCGAGTGCCGCGGGCAGCGCGGAAATCATGATGAAAGGATCGAGCCAGGATTGAAAGTTGACTACGATCAGGAGGTATACAAGCACGATCGAGAACGCCAGTCCACCCAGCAGACCGATGTAGGATGCTCGCATCGTCTGAACCTGCCCGCGGACAACGACTCGAGAACCACGTGGTAATTGCTGGCGCGTGGTGTCAATGATCTTGTTGATGTCACCTGCTACGCCACCGAGGTCGCGACCCGCGACCGAACCGAAGATGTCAATCACGGGCGCGACGTTGTAGTCAGAGATAACTGCCATCCCTGCTCCGCGCTGCGTGGACACCAGACTGGCCATGAGCGATGGTGGAGCCGTTGGGTCGGTGCCGGTGATGGGAACGTTCTCAAGATCCTGCAAAGTGTCCGTGCGATATTGCGGCGTCTGGGTCGCGATCTGATAGCTGACATGATTCTTGGGATCGACCCAAAACGTGGGCGAAGTCTGGAAACTGCCGCTCAGTGATACCAGAAGGTTCTGCGCGATGTCGTGAGCGGTAAAACCCAGCTGTTCTGCTTTTGTCCGTTCAACTCTCATGCGGAGATACGGCTCATCGAAGGGCTGCTGAATCCGCAAATCAGTCGCTCCGGAAACGTACCTCATTTTCGCCAGTATCATGTCTGCATATCTTCGGTTTCCCTCCAAGTCGTTCCCGACAACCTGAACGTCGATAGGCGCGGGCAGTCCAAAATTGAGAATCTGCCCGACCATGTCAGCGGGTAAGAACGCGAATGAAACACCAGGAAACTGTTTTGGCAGCGTCAGACGAAGCTGGTGAATGTACTTGTCCGTAGGATGGTGGTCGGCGGACAGGGTCACAAGAATGTCGGCGTCCGATGTGCCAATCGGAGCCGAATTGCTGTAAGAAAGATTGATGCCGCTATAAGGCAGGCCAATGTTGTCGATGACACTCTGGACCTCCGCAGCTGGGATCTGGTGCCGAATCGACTGCTCGACCAGATCGCAAAGATTGGCGGTTTCCTCAATGCGCATTCCCGTGGGAGCGCGCATATGAAGCTTGAAAGTGCCGCTGTCAACGCTGGGGAAGAAGTCGCGACCCAGCCAAGGAATCAGAATCGCCAGAGAGCCCAGACTAGCGGCGAAAAAGGTAATCAGAAAAGCGCCCCGGTGATGGAGGCAAAATTCCAATACGCCGCGATAGCTCTTGCGAAAGTTCTCGAAGGCTTCCTCAAAGCGCTTCTGGAGCCGTACCAGCGGATTGCGGCTGGGGGCGGCCTCGTGTTTCTCTCCGCGCAATAAGTACTTCGCCATGGTCGGAACAATGGTCCGCGAAAGAAAATACGAGGCCAACATGGCAAACACTACGGCCTCAGCGAGCGGCACAAACAAATATCGCGCCACGCCGGAAAGCAAGAACATCGGAGCAAACACAATGCAAATTGCGAGTGTGGACACGAATGCGGGCGTCGCGATCTGCGATGCACTATCCAACACGACCTCGTCCATCTCCTTATCGGGCTCCGCCTCGCGATTGCGATTGATGTTTTCGACTTCGACTGTAGCGTCGTCCACCAAAATGCCGACCGCCAGAGCGAGTCCACCGAGGGTCATGATATTAATCGTTTCCCCGATGGCACTGAACGCAATGATCGAGGTCAAGATTGCCAGAGGGATTGAGGTCGCGATGATCACGGTACTTCGCCAACTGCCCAGGAATGTCAGAATCATGAAAGCGGTCAGGCAAGCGGCAATCAATGTCTCCCTGACCACTCCGCTAATCGCGCCACGAACAAAAATCGACTGATCCGCTAGCGGCGTAATCTTTAGTTGGGGCGGAACTGTCGTCGCAATTTGGGGTAAGAGTGCTTTGATGCCTGCGATCACGTTCAGCGTGGACGCATTTCCCGCCTTTTGGATCGTCAGCAAGACTGAACGCTGTCCGTTTACGCGAACGATGTTGGTCTGCGGAGGAAAACCGTCGCGCACCCAGGCGACATCCTTCATGTAAATGGTCGTACTACCAATTGTCTTGATTGGAATGCGGTTCAGGTCCGCTATCGTCTGCGGGGCTGCATTGAGGATGGAAACGTCGTACTCCTTGGATCCAATCTTGGCCGTGCCTGTGGGCAGGATCAGGTTTTGCAGGCTGATCGCGTTGACCACGTCCAGCGCGGACAGACCCTTCGACTGCAGGGCGGTTGTATTGAGATCGACTTGCACCTGACGTTGTTTACCGCCATAGGGATAGGGCACGGAGGCGCCGGGTACCGTGATGAGCTGCGTCCGAATGAAATTCAGACCATAGTCGTTGAGTTGTTGCTCCGATAGATTTTGCCCGGAAAGGGCCAATTGGAGTACGGGCACACTCGATGCGCTGTAGGCAAGAATAAGAGGTGGCGTTGTTCCCGCAGGCAACTGCCTGAGTTGGGTCTGGGAGATTGCTGTGATCTGCGCAATGCCCTGCTGAATATTCGCGGTGGGCTGGAGGAAAACTTTAACCACCGCGACTCCATACAGCGATTGCGATTCGATGTGTTCGATGTTGTCGACGGTGGTGGTAAGCGCGCGTTCTGTGACGCTAACGATGCGATCGCTCATGTCCTCAGGGAGGAGTCCGTTGTAGTTCCAGATGATGCTGACAACGGGGATGTCAATATTCGGAAAAATGTCGGTTGGAGTGCGAACGATCGCTAGGCCACCCATGATTACGATGAGTATCGACACGACTACAAACGTGTAGGGCCTCCGCAATGCTAGTCGAACAATCCACATATAATCTTCCCTGGTTTTTCAATCACCGACGTTGTCCGTTCGCTACCCGTAGTTACTTGCCTTCTGCCACCTGCAAGAACGTGCGGTGCGCAGATGAACGACGCTTTGCATCGAGTGCCCGGCGTACAAGACGGGTGAGCTTTGCGCGGGCCCTTACGACCTGGGATTTCACCGTTCCGTTAGCTACCCCTAGAATGTGTGCCGCTTCACTGGTACTCAGGTCTTCCAAGTCGCGCAACTGGAATGCCGTGCGCAACGCGGGCGAAAGTTCCTCTACGAACTTTATGAGGTGCTCGCGCAGTTCGGCTTTTCGATACTCTTCTTCTGGACTCGGTCCGAAGTGCACTAACCGTTCTGAGAGCGTGTATCCTTCCTCGTCTCCGAATTGATCGTTCAGAGACACGTGGATCTGCCGTGGCCTTCTCCGTAATTGCATCCGAGCACAATTGCTGACGATGGCAACCAGCCACGTCGACATTTGCGCCTGCCCCCTGAACTGATCCAGGTGTCTGTAAGCAGAGAGGAGCGCATCCTGAACCGCATCCTCAGCGTCGGCCGTATTGCCCAGGTATCGATAAGCTGCTCTGTGCAGCAACGGCAGACAACGCGAGAAAACGTCCTGCAGTTCCCGAGTTTCTCTTCCTTGGGCAGAAACGTCGAGGCTCTGTTCGTTGCCGATGCATACCGCCGTCGATTGCATATCGTCTCCGCCTCCCAGTCGGCCCATCAAAATGCACGCCTGTTTCCAATCAACTGGAAGGCGATGTAGTCGAGCATTTTCAGCATAATGAGTCGACTGGCAGTTGGGCACGGCTCTGTGGCAAGCAGATGCTCGTCCCGCAGTTGACACCAACGTCGGTATTTCGACTCGACGCGCGTTCTCAAGTTGACCCTGGGCTGTGAATATTGGGGGAGGCGCCGGTCAACTCGAACTGCTGGTGTGTTTGTTGGTCAAAGTGCACTTTCACCTTGGCCTTCACACGGCTTGGTAGTTTTGGAACTGGAAATGCATTGAGCACATTCAGCATTTCAGCGGAAAGAGGAGACGTATGAAGCTTTTTACCGCAGACAACGTGAAACTTGGATTTATTGGACTAGGCAACATGGGAAGCCGAATCGCACAACGCCTGCTTGATCACGGATACCAGCTCGTCGTATTCGACATGAATGTCGCTAAGGCGGAAGCCATGGCCACAGACCGCGGTATCGTTGCTAAGAACATTCTTGAACTGGCGCGCACTGCCGATGTGATTCTTTCCTGCCTGACCAATGATGAAGCAGTTCAGAGCGTTTATGCCGGGCCAGCGGGAGTTTTTGCTGAGGCGCGGCCCGGAACCGTGGTGTTAGAGATGAGCACAATCTCCCCAGAAAGCTCGCGGGAACTGCGCCGGCTCGGCGCTGACAGTGGCATCGAGGTATTAGATGTCGCCATCTCGGGCAGCACTCCTGCCGCGGAACAAGGCGCGCTGACGCTACTGGCCGGCGGCGACCAGGACTTGTTCCGCGCCGCTGCACCAATATTCGAGTCTATTGCAAAGCAATACTTTCTTCTGGGCGGTCCCGGGTCCGGAACAGCGATGAAGTTGGTAGTCAACACGCTCTTAGGTGTTGGCATGCAGGCCATCGCTGAAGCTGTAGTTCTTGGGGAGACAGTTGGGCTGAATCGCGAACGTTTGCTTGATGTCTTGTCAAAGACAGCGGTGATCGCGCCGGCTCATGTGGGGAAGCTGGCGAGGGTGGCGATCAACGACTACACACCGCAATTTCCTCTTCGCCTGATGAACAAGGATTTCCAGTTGATTCTAAAGGCGGCGGCAGCAGCACATATCCCCATGCCTGCGACTGAAGCGGCGTTTCGCGTCAATTCAGACGAACTGGTACACCACGATGAAGACGACTTTTCCGCAGTCCTGCGGCGAATGGAAGAAATTGCCGGTATCGGAGATCTTCACTCCGCATCGATTGCGAATTGACGGCGGGCAAAATGCCGATGCGACAGGTTAAGAGATCTCGCTGGCGAACGGTCGCCCGAAAGTCTGAAAGGAGACTTAAATGGAAACGCGCAAACTTGGCAATTCTGACTTGCACATTACTCGAGTGGGCTATGGAGCCTGGGCCATCGGCGGCTCGGGCTGGCAATTCGCCTGGGGATCACAGGACGACAACGACTCTATCGCCGCCATTCACCGTGCGCTCGAACTTGGCGTCAACTGGATCGACACAGCCGCCGTCTACGGCCTGGGACACTCCGAAGAAGTGGTTGGCCGTGCTCTGAAGAGCTGGCGCGGCTCCAGACCTTACGTGTTCACCAAGTGCGGCTTGCGCTGGGATGCCCAGGGTGAGGTGCAGAAAGTACTGGGCGCGGAATCGATCCGCGGCGAAGTCGAGGACAGCCTGCGCCGCCTTTCCGTCGACGTAATCGATCTTTATCAAATCCACTGGCCTCCCGACCCCGATTCACCCGAACTGGAAGAAGGATGGTCGACGCTCGCCGACCTGAAGCGCGAAGGCAAGGTGCGCTGGATTGGAGTTTCCAACTTCGACGTCCAGCAATTGCGCCGCGCCCAGAGCATAGCGCCCGTAACTTCCCTGCAGCCGCGGTATTCGCTGGTGCACCGCGAGATCGAAGACAAGATCCAGCCCTACTGCCTGAGTGAAGACATTGGGGTCATCGTTTATTCCCCGATGGCTTCCGGTCTCTTGACCGGCGCCATGACTCGTGAGCGCGCGGCTAAGCTACCCGCGAACGACTGGCGTGGGCGGGATCCCGACTTTACGGAACCAGATCTTTCTCACAGTCTGGCGCTGGTCGAGCGCATGCGAGCGATAGCCAACCGCCACAACCGTTCTGTTGGCGAAGTGGCAATCGCCTGGACGCTGGACCATCCCGCCGTGACCGGCGCCATCGTCGGAGCTCGCAGTGCGCGGCAGGCAGAGGGAGTCATGCGCGCGGACGAGTTGCACCTCAGCAAAGACGAAGTCAGCGAGATCGAAGCCTTCGCCGAGACCGCGGCGTGAAAGACCTACGTAAAGCAGAAGCACCGATGAGCTTCATTTGATTCGTTCGCAGCAATCGCATCGTTGCAAGCTAACCGTCGTCGTTCGGTGTCAGCCAAGCCACTGCGGTTTGGCGACGGTGCCGTCAAAGTGGTGAGTTGTTTTGTAGAGTTCGAACTGGCCTGCTTCCGCCGCCTTGGCCGTCTTTGCAAGAAGATCCGCTACCTGGGAAGAGTCCATCGGCTGGAACGTCCGGGCGGCCTGGAGGGCTTGCTGAAGGATCGGGAGCGAATCGCAGCCCGTGATGACAACGCTGGTGGGGAGATTCATCGCATAGTGCAGACACTCGATTGGGGTTGCGGTCTTGCTCTCGAGAATGAAGTGGTCACCCATGGGTTTCATGCCGAGAACTCCGCTACCGTCCTTGGTCAAGACCGGCAACACTTTCTTCTCGAAACTGTTGAAATGGGCATCCATTACGTTGAGAGGCATCTGGACAGCATCGAACGTGAAGCCATGCTGTGCGGCGGTGGCCAGCATTTTTAAATGAATGTCTGGACTCTTGTGGCCTGTGAAGCCGATAAAGCGGATCTTGCCCGCTTTCTTGGCTTCCAGGGCGACCTCAATTGCCCCGCCCTTGGCGAAAATGCGATCCGGATCAGAATCGCGAATCACTTCATGGAACTGCAGTAAATCAATTCTGTCCGTCTGCAACCGCCGCAACGATTCATTGATTTGACTTTCGGCGGCGGCCTTATTTCGGCCATCGATCTTGGTCATCAAAAAGGCCTTCTGGCGATAACCATCGCGAAGCGCTCTGCCCATTCGAATTTCGCTCTCTCCACCGTTGTAGTCCCAGCAGTTATCGAGGAAATTGATTCCTTCGTCGATTCCAGTGCGAATGATCCGAATGCTTTCCTCGGGATCGCTCTGTTTGCCGAGGTGATACCCGCCGAGTCCGATCAGCGAAACTTTTTCGCCGGTGCGGCCCAGAGTTCGATGAGGAATTCCGTTTTTGCTATCCGGCTTTGCGGCCCCGCTCATGCTTCCGGCCATTAATAAGGATGCAGCAGTCATGCCGAGAAACTCTCTCCTGCTTACTCCCGGCTCCTGGCTTGCAAGGATTCTTTCAGTCGCCGACGACTGCTCGGAAGAATCGATGTGTGATTGATTCGAGTCGCTATCGTTCACAGTCATCGCAAGTCCTCCCGTGCAGTTGCAGAAGCGAGCGTTATCACTAAATGCTATTCCTCGGAAGCACCAACCGTGGAGTTCGTTCAGGAAGCCAGCTCGGCAATCCCAGGGGCCCCCGAGGTTGACCTGCTCTTGGAGACTACGTCAGCTTGGTGAATTGCACGCAGCTTTCCAAACGTCACCATGCCGCTAATCCCGTGCATTCCAAGGTTGTTCGGCTAGCGACGTCAAGAAAACCGGCTGTCCCGAGTGTCAACAGGCTGATAGTGCTGTCGGCATTTGGACTGGTCTCAGTCGTGTATCTGCTTTGGTCTCGACTCGACTGTGCGATAGCTGGCGAGGCGCTGTTACAACGTCCGAATTTGTGTTCCCGAAAGCCCGCTCTCCCAACACCGGAACTGCCGGCCTGACTCCGTTTCGGGCACCAAGGACGTTGCGTTATCATGTTCTCCCATCAGGGTTTGGTTAAAAACACCTCAACCGGAACGAGGCTTGGCTGTGATCCCGCATAAATGGCGAGAAGTCGTTCACTCTTTTGGCGGCGGCATTGCTTTCATATTGCTCACCAACATCGAGGCACGTAAATGATGCCGGCGGCCATCCCTACCGTTTTTGTGATCGATGACGACGACTTGGTGCGTGCCTCCATCCAAGGCATGCTGAAGTCGGTTGGCTTGCGTTCCGAGACCTTCGGTACGGCGCAAGAGTTTCTGCGCAGCAAACGGCCGGACGGGCCCAGCTGCCTGGTGCTCGACGTGAGACTTCCCGGAGTCAACGGTTTGGATTTTCAGCGCGAGTTGGCGGACGCCGGCATCCGGATTCCCATCATCTTTATCACTGGCCATGGAGACATTCCGATGACGGTGAGGGCCATGAAATCCGGAGCGGTGGAGTTCCTGACCAAGCCCTTCCGGGACCAGGATTTGCTGGATGCGATTCATCAGGCTTTGGATCGCGATCGTGTGGCGCGTCAACAGCAGAGCGAACTTGGCGAGTTGCGAAAGCACTACGAATCGCTCACCGCCCGCGAGCGCGAAGTTATGGCTTTGGTAGTTTCGGGCATGCTCAACAAGCAAATAGCGTCTGAACTCGGGACCAGCGAAATCACCGTGAAGATCCATCGCGGGCACGTGATGCGCAAGATGCGGGCTGAATCACTGGCGGAATTGGTCAGAATGGCGGCAAAACTTGAACCGACGAGCGGTCGCGAGTGAACATCCGACCAAAATTCAAGGCTACGGTCTGGCCGCAATTTCCTGCGGCGCCGCAGTGGCGGTTCGGCGGCCGGGGTCATCCATTGCTATGCCTCGGTACTGGGAAGTGTGAAGTTAAAAGTGGCGCCGCGTCCGGAGTTGGACGTGGCCCACAATCGACCGCCGTGGGACTCAATGATTGAGCGGCTGATCGGCAGCCCCATGCCAGTCCCGTTTCCCTTGGTTGTAAAGAATGGGTCAAAGACGCGTTCGGCCTGGCCCGCCGGCAATCCCGAGCCGGTATCGCGAACGGAGATGAGCAGTTGACCATCGCAAATCTCCGACCTGATCGTCAGCTCATCGCCGCGGTTCGAATCCTTCATTGCATCGAAGCCGTTCAGCATCAGATTCATGAAAACCTGCTGTAGTTGCACACGGTCTGCCAAAACCATAGGCACATTCTCAGCAAGGTCGGTGCGAATCGAAATCGAGTGCCGGATCGCCTCGTTACGCAATACGACAATCATTTCTCTGACGAGTTCATTTACGTCCAGCAACTCCCGCTGCAGAGCACCCTTTCTGAAGAACGAGCTGATTTTGCCAATGACGTCGCCCGCGCGCGTTACGGCCTGAACGACTCTCGTTGCAGCTTCGCTTGCCTGTACCAAATCGGGGACATCGCGTTTAATGCACCGCAAGCAGGTTCCGGCGCTTATACTTGCCGCGGAGATCGGCTGCTTGATTTCGTGCGCGATCGAGGCCGCAAACTCGCCCATTGTGGTCACCCGATTGATATGCGCCAGTTCGGCTTGAGCCAGGCTCAGTTGTCGATTGGCGGCCTCAAGCTCTGCGGTGCGCTGAAGTACACGCGATTCGAGCTCGTCATTCATTTTCTTGATTTCTTCCTTGGCCACTCTCAGTTCAGGAGTCTCAATCAGTTCCCAGGCGCCGCGTCGCCTCGCCGTTGCAAACTGGTGGGTGCCCACCACATCCAAGAGCTCATTCGCCCCGCACGAATTCAGAGAATAGGTACACAGCAAAACCATTAGCCGTCCGCCTACGCTGTCATTGACCACCTGTTCGTACTCCGAAAAGGCATTCCAGTCCTTCTTTTGCAACC
>Ga0181523_10003893_pt1 | contig 13260 bp, 12 predicted proteins | sample PEATcosm2014_Bin_43_FD_119752 | JGI IMG/M metagenome (GOLD analysis project Ga0181523, IMG submission 119752) | Peatland microbial communities from MTU Mesocosm Facility, Houghton, MI, USA - PEATcosm2014_Bin05_30_metaG | ecosystem: Environmental > Terrestrial > Soil > Wetlands > Peat | place... | reverse complement strand
CTAGAAATCGTTCTTAGAAAGGTACCTTGGGTCGCCTCAGGATTTCCTCACGCGCTGAAAAGACGCCGACCCTGATGTTCCCATCCTCATCGCCGCGAGAGCGGAATACGCGAGGCTGAACTAGTTGTCTAAATTGCTTGAGAAGGATGGAATATTTGACTCACTCGATTACGTCTTCGAGGCGTCAACAGTAAAGCCCGTCCCAGTACCCACAGGATAGTTTCAGCGTTATACTCCGTAGCGATTCTGCGAGTACCCCCCAAATGGCAGAAGAGAAACTCCGTGTCCACTTTGGCGACTATCTAGGCAAGGCCGAAGTGGTAATTTATTCCGTCCTTGCGGTGCTGCTTTTTGTGACGGCGCTCTCGACGATTGCAAACGCCGGCAGAATGCTCTGGGAGGGCCTTGGTCACTGGACGATTGCAGCCCAGACGCTTCTCGTGTTGGACCAACTACTCGTTGTGCTGATGCTCGTCGAGATTCTGCACACAGTGCGCATCTCCATCCATTCGCATATTCTGGTTACCGAACCATTTCTTGTCGTGGGGCTGATTGCTTCGATTCGGCGCATCCTTGTGATTACCTTGGAAGCTGCAACCCTCACAAAAGGTGGAACGTGGTCGGCCGACAGTGCGAGCATATTTCACGCTAGCATGACTGAGCTTGGCTTGTTGGGACTGCTCGTACTCATTTTGGTATTTTCCATTACCCTTTTGCGTCGCTACGCTCCAGCGCCGAAAAACATCGAAAGCTAAAGACAAGCTTGATCACCGTTCTCCGATAGTGGGTTGAGCGGTCGGAGCTCCTGCCGGTCAGCTCCCGTAACCTGGCAGCTCGCGTGGTGGCTTCGGTCTCGCAAGGCTGCCGATTCTTCCCCCGCCTGTTTGGTACCGCCGTACCATTGACCTTCTGTCTCCCCTCGCATATGCAATGCGAGTCTTCCGTTCCTTAGATTGTTGCCCCAGCCTGCCCGGAAGAGCGCGGACCAACCAGTCTTGGCCGCCACCGATTGCGCAATCGAGCCGAGTCATTCAATGGCCCGGGCCTGGCGATGGTGTGCTTGGACCAAAAGCAAGTTCCTGGCCGAAGGTCACGCGACAACTGGCAGTGGGGATGGCGACAATGGTGAGAACAGAACGCCGACACGTTCCTCGGATGACGGTGAAAGGGCCCTCCTATGTCAATCTCGATCCAAACAATGGCGGCGTCATCCTGAATATTTCCGAGGGAGGTCTTTGCTTTCAGTCCCCGGCGCCCATTCAAAGGATTGAGAGAATTCGCTTCTGGTTTTCCTACCGGAGCCAACGAATCGAAGCTGAAGAAGGCCGCGGCGCGGAGGGCGAGGAACAGACGAAGGGGGTCTCGCGATTTATCGAAGTCGGGAGCGAGCTGTCCTGGATTGACCAGACGCGGAAGACCGGAGGGTTACGCTTCACGAACCTACCCGCAGGTGCCCGCGAACAAATTCGCGATTGGATGCGGCAAACCTCCCTCGTCAATGTGAATGAGAAGGCAGCCCTGTCACGACCTAAATCCCGTTTCTTCGGTGTCAAACAATGGCTCAAAAATACTGCGCGGGGCGCCTCCGCTAGACTTGGGGCCCTTTTTCGCCGTGTTCGATCAGGAAAATTCTGGGACGGATTCTCCGGTGGTATGCTGGCAGGAGTTCTGGTCTCAGCCCTCCTCGTGGCCGTATTTTCATTTCCTAACCACAGTCGCGAGCTGGGTGCAACGCTCATTTGGTTGGGAGAACGATTGGGAGGAAGGACTTGGTCGGAGCCGAGATCGCCCCGACTACAGGTTAGTTCACAAGAACCACGCCCGGCCTCGCCAGACCAAGTAGCACCAGAATCAAGCACTCTACTGCCAGATTCACACCTAATAGAGCCTGAATCCCAGGATAGATCGCAACAGCCAAAGTCAGTGGCAGAGGCGTCGATTCAAGCTCCGTTTCAGGAGAAACTCGCTTCGAGGGTAACGCTCCCAGCAACTGAGTCCTACGAAGTGAAACTCCAAACCAAGGGCCTTCCCACTCCTTCACTTTCTACCCCCAGCGTTAAGCCTTCAGAACCTCCAGCGTTGAGTTCAACTCCTGATCGGCAACTGTCTCCAAGCATTGATATCGCTTCCGCCTCGGATCCGAACACCAAAATACTCCGGTCGAACTTACCGGAATTGGCGAACCAACCTCCTGGTCTCCACGTTGAGCCCTCGAAAGTGGAAGGCAACGGAATGCGTCCCGAAAAGTACCTGGAAGTCGGAAAGTTCAGGGAAAAAATGTTGGCCGACACAACGAAAGACAAATTGTCCCAAAAGGGGTTTCCTACAACGGTCATTCAATGGAACCGCTTTAGGGGAAAATCCTATCAAGTTCTTGTGGGACCTTATGGAGGTGATCGTGAAGCCGATGCGGTACTCAAGGATCTTGTGTCGCTTGGTTTCGCACCTCGATCGTATGAAAGAGGAAGACGGGATTTCAGGCTACCTCCGGCACTGAAGGTAGCCGGAATGCACTTGCCCGTCGGAGATTGCGTGATAAGTTGGGAGTCGTATACCACCGATGCCAGTGTGAAGATTGAAGACAGCAAAGGTATGGGGGTCACCGTCGAGGGCAGGTGGGCGAAGCAGGGTGTTCGATACAATGAGGATGCAATCGTATACCAGAAGAATAGCGACGGGTCTCGCACCCTGATCGAAATTCGCCTCGCTGGCAAGGGACAGGCCCTTGTCTTTGGCAGTAGCTAAGCAACGAGTTGGAAGGGTCGACATCTTGCCAAACAGGTTGACGGGTGTCACCGAGGCGAAAAATTTCGAAGGTTGTAAACACAGGAGCCTCCCAAGATATAGCACTGTTAAGGATGCGCGTGCTGTTCGCTTCCGACCACTACGGGCAGATGGTCGAATACTTGAGGATGAATAGTATTGTTCCCCCTGCCAGTCGCTCATGACTGAGCCGGATTCCCGAGGGCCTGCGTTTCCGCTGATGCATCCAGCGAACGAATACGGAGGCCGTTTGAATGTCTTTTCCCTCCGCACGACGGAATTCGCGAGTTCGCAGGCCACTTGCTTGACAGGTCGTGCTTAATCGGGCCAAGCGAATGGTGAGGTCCACTCCCCATATCCCTGTCCGAAAATACGGCACCTTCTAAGAGTAATGGTTTGACCGTTTTTCGGGGTTAATGAGGTATATTGCCCAGCGTAGTATTCGTCGCCTAGGTTCTTACTTTTTGTTTTTGCGATCCTTGTTGTCGAGCACCGATCATGGAAACCAACCACAGCGGATCTTCGTGGAATTTGGCAAAGCTAGATTCGCGAATGAAAACCTGTCTCCTGGTGTGCCTCATCGCCATGCTCTCCTACCTCACCGCAAGAATAGGTGGGGCACTGGTAATCCGTCCGCAGACCAACTGGCCATTTTGGCCGGGAAACGTGATTGTGGTGTCGATCTTGCTGTTTGTGCCGCGCAGGATCTGGCCGATACTGATGGCGGCGGCTTTTGGCACATATGTGCTTTATGACCTGCAAACAGGCATGGCGATTCGCTCGACCGTTTTGCTGATTCTGTCTGACACGGTTGAAGTCCTCACAGCCGCATTAGGTTTCAGCTATTTCTTTGAAGGGGTTCCACAGTTATATAGTCTAAAGGCGCTGGGTAAATTTTCCTTTGTCGCCGGTGTCCTGGCGCCATCCACAGGAGCCTTTTTCGGTGCGCTTGCGGCAAGTGGGAGCTATTGGACGAGCTGGCGGATTTCCTTTTTTTCGGAAGCGATAGCCTTTTTCACGGTAATGCCAGCGATTTTGGGTTGGGTTGGCCATATCCGGTCATGGGTACGCGGATTACGTGCCTATTACCTCGAAGCAGCCGGGTTGATCGCTATCATCGTTACGTTGAGCTATTTCCTGTTCGTGGATCGCCGTGCGAGCGCACTACCAGCATTTACTTTTTTTCTGGTGCCATTTCTGCTCTGGTCCGCATTGCGATTTGGCACGACGGGGGCTGGCACGTCGGCAACCATCGTTGCCGTTCTGTCAGCTTGGGGTGCTGCGCACGGACGCGGACCCTTCACCGGCACGGCCCCTATCAACAACGTGCTGTGGCTCCAGCTGTTCCTGCTATCTGCTGCGGTACCCTTCATGTTTCTCGCGGCTCTCGTGGAAGGGCAGAAACGAGACAAACAGGAACTTCGCGAAAGCGAAAAGCGCTTCCGGCTGGTGGCCGACAGTGCTCCTGTGTTGATCTGGATGTCTGGCGCGGATAAACTTTGCAATTTCTTCAATCAGGGCTGGCTGAAGTTCACAGGTCGACCCTTAGAACAAGAGTTGGGGGACGGATGGGCCTCGGGAGTGCATCCCGATGACTTGGAACAGTGTTTGGCAGTCTACTCGGCCGCCTTTGACGCTCGAGCCTCCTTTGAGATGGAATACCGCCTGCGAAACTTCGAGGGGCATTACCACTGGATTCTTGACTATGGCGTGCCGAGGTTTGAATCCGATGGCACGTTCTGCGGTTATATCGGTTCGTGCGTCGACATTACGGAACGGAGACTGTCTGAAGATTCCCTCCACATTTTAAGTGGCCGCCTGATCCACGCCCAGGAGGAAGAACGCTCCCGCATCTCGAGGGAGTTACACGACGATTTCAGCCAACGCTTGGCGCTGCTAGGTATTGGCCTCGGACAACTTTGGAAAAACCTTCCGAACTCGGACGTGGAAGACCGCGCGCATGTCGAGGAGATGCTGAAGGCAACCAAAGAACTGTCATCGGACCTTCATTCCCTCTCTCATCAACTCCACTCCAGCAGGCTGGAGCACGTGGGGCTGGCGTCTGCTCTCACTGGCCTTTGCAGGGAATTTGGCAAAAAGCACAACATTGCAGTTGATTTCACCGAATGCGACATTCGTCACAAGATCCCAATCGATGTAGCCTTGTGTCTTTTTCGCGTTGCCCAGGAGGCGCTCGGCAACGTCCTTAAGCACAGTCAGGCGAAGGGCGTGCAGGTTGAACTTGGAGCGAACGCGGATGGCGTGAGTCTCCGCATCCGAGATGATGGCAGGGGTTTTAACACTGAACTTAACAACCCGGAAGCTGGAATTGGGCTGATCTCGATGCGTGAGAGGATTCGACTTGTCGGTGGAAGACTCTTGGTAAAGTCAGAACCCGGGCGAGGGACAGAGATTCTCGCCGAAGTGCCTGTGTCTGCCTCGACGAAGGGGGTGAAGGCAAGAGCACAAACTACGGGGAAATAAAATCTGGGAAGGTCCCTCGCGCTAACTCCTGTACCCGCAGCGCCGGTAACCGCTGCGATTATCAGGACTTGACCCGCAAGCTGTCCCACTTCGTTGACTTGGCTCCCGCCCCCAACCTAAGATGAGCAGCACATGCCAGGCATCGACTCGCTCATCGGCCAAACCTTCTCGCACTATCGCATCCTGGAAAAACTCGGTGGTGGAGGTATGGGCGTTGTGTATAAAGCGGAGGACGCCCGGCTGCATCGCTTTGTTGCTCTCAAGTTTCTCCCCGAAGACCTAGCCCGCGATCCCCAAGCACTGACTCGCTTTCAACGGGAAGCTCAGGCAGCCTCGGCACTGAATCACCCAAACATTTGTACTATCCACGATATCGGCGAAGAAAATGGGCAAGCTTTCATCGCCATGGAATTTCTGGAGGGTGCAACTCTGAAGCACCGCATTGCTGGGCGACCATTGGAATTGGAAACGCTGCTGGTGCTTGGGATAGAAATCGCCGACGCCCTCGATGCGGCACACGCCAAAGGAATCGTCCACCGCGACATCAAGCCTGCCAATATTTTTGTGACCGAGCGTGGACATGCCAAGATTCTCGACTTCGGTCTCGCCAAAGTTACCCGCATGACCTCCACCAGCCAGAGTTCTGTTGATCAGGAGGATACTCGTTCCCTCGTCGAATGGCATCTCACTAGTCCGGGCACCACCCTCGGCACCGTCGCGTACATGTCGCCGGAGCAAGTAAGGGCCAAGGATTTGGACGCACGCACGGATTTGTTTTCGTTCGGAGTTGTCTTGTACGAAATGGCGACGGGTTCGTTGCCATTTCGTGGGGAAAGTTCGGGTGTCATTTTCAATTCCATCCTGGAACGACAGCCACTTCCAGCACTACGACTGAACCCCGATATGCCGCCGAAGCTAGAAGACATCATCAACCGGGCGCTCGAGAAGGATCGGGAATTTCGTTACCAGCATGCGTCGGAGATGCGTTCCGAACTGATGCGCCTGAAGCGGGATATGGATTCGGGACGGTCGGCCTCCGTCAGTTCGGGGTCACTAGCGGTCGCCCGTGAAAGCAGCTCTCCAACCGCTGAAGCGCCCTCGCCAGCTTCTGGTTCGTCCCCTGCGCTTGCTCGACCTTCCTCAGCGAGCACAGGGAAAGTAGCCGAAGTTCCTGTAGACGAGCTTAGTTCACTGAGACCCCCACCGGTTACTCCGGAAAGGGGCTTTGAGAGGCTTACGTCAAAATGGAGTCTGCTCGGGGTGGGTGCGGCATTTTTGGTTCTACTCTCTTGGCTTGGGATCGGGCGGTTTTCGAGAAAAGCGGCAGACGTGCCGCCGGCCGCACTTGAAGAAGTACCGCTGGTGGCGATGGAGGGCGAAGAGCGCGCGCCGGCTTTCTCACCCGACGGGAATCAGGTTGCTTTCGCCTTTAAGGGCGAACCGAAGAGTAGTGGAATTTACACGGCACTGATCGACGGCGACAAGCCATTGCGCCTGACCGATAATCCGGACGATTACGGTGCGACATGGTCGCCCGATGGTCGACAGATTGCGTTTGTTCGTTACTCTAAGGAAGAACACAGTATCTATGTGGTTTCCTCTCTCGGAGGTACCGAGCACAAGTTGCACGAGACCGCGAGTCAAAACCAGAGTTGGTCACCGGATGGCAAAGTTTTGGCTTTTTCTGACGGCACAAACACATCCCACACCTGGATTGCATTGCTTTCCCTTTCTGATTTGACCACACGACCTCTTACGTCGCCTCCGGCCGACAAGGCGGACTGGGTACCAGTCTTTTCTCCCGACGGTTCGACTTTAGCCTTCATTCGAACCTCTATTCCGGGATTTCTTGGCGACATGTTTGTGCTCCCGGCCAAAGGTGGCGAGCCGCGGCAGCTCACTTTCGATAATTCCTACATAGATGGGCTCGCTTGGACCAAGGATGGCAGGGACATCGTTTTCTCTTCTTCTCGAGGCGGTGTCCCAAGTTTGTGGCGCATTTCCGCTTCCGGAGGAACACCAACACCGATTCAAGGTGTAGGAGCGCCCGCATCCGAACCTTCCATCTCTCCAATAGGTGACCGACTCGCCTACACGCAATCCTCCTATAGCGATAACATTTGGCGGCTGGACCTAAAAGACGGGAAAAGCCCTCAAGGTTCCCCAGTGCGTGTCACTTCGGTGAGGAGGGGGCTCAATTGGCGACCAAACTTTTCCCCAGACGGAAAGAAGATTGCGCTCGAGTCCGACCGATTGGGTCATTCAGATATTTGGTACTGCGATAGCGACGGATCCAATTGCACTCAGTTGACTTCGCTGCACGGCGTAGCTGGAACTGCGCGATTGTCCCCGGATGGGCATCACATTGCATTTGAGTTTCTGCGCCAGGAACACGAAGAGATTTATGTTGTCGAGGTCCCCGGCGGCCGGCCCCAAGAAGTGCCTACTTTTCCTGGAGCGGACAACGGAGCGCCCAATTGGTCGCGAGATGGGCAGTGGATATACTTCTATTCTGACCACGAAGGACGACCGTTTCAACTGTGGAAAGTGCCCCTTCAGGGTGGACCACCGGTCCGGGTAACAAAAAACGGTGGCGTCTATGGGACCGAATCAGATGACGGACGCTTCCTTTACTTCTCCAAATTTACTGAATCGGGCATCTGGAAGATGCCCGTGGCTGGAGGAGAGGAAGTCCGAGTTTTGGACCAACCTGCAGGTGAGCAATGGTTCAGCTGGGCAATCACTCCGTACGGAATTTACTTTCTGACTGGGGATTCGCCGGGTGCCAGGATAAAGTTTTTCGACTTTGCCACTGGCAAGACCATCTCGATCTTCGCTCCGGAAAAGCCTGTCCCGTTCCTTGGCGGACTGGCCTTGTCTCCCGACGGCAAATCGCTTCTCTTTGGCCAGCATGAGTCCTCCGATTCCTACATCATATTGGTGAAAAACTTCCGCTGAGTTAGAGCGGTACCACTGGGGCAAAACGATTTTTCCTCCACAAACCACACCCAAATCACGGCGGGTGGTTGCCGCAGAGCGAGTGCGCCGGGCTGTTAGCGGAAGATGAGTCAGATTACTGGTAACTTGGCTCACCGTGCTTGACTTCACCGCGTTTACCAGGGCTTGGCCACAAGATGTCACACTTGGTTAAATTTTCTTCGGGCACGACCTATCTTGCGCGGCATCACGCCATCACGGCGGATTTCCCCGTACTTGCCGGGCGTACGTCTGACGTCTTCACCCGCACGATGCGGAAAACATCAACAACAGCAATCACCACAGCCAGGATCACAACCGCGGGCAGCATCCGTGGCATCCACACGAGGTTGATGGCCCTTGTGAGCTTGGCAGCTTTTTGAGGCGAAACAGTTGTCGCGGCAATTTCGACCAGGATATTGGCCTTGAGCAGCCAAAAGAACAGCGCAATTCCAGCAGCGTCACTGAGCAACCGAAAAGTGGCGCGCAGCCCGGTCCAATAAGGACGCATAAGGTTCACGCCGGCGAGAGAGATGTTGACCAGCGCCAAAATCAGAAAACCCCAATAGAAATAGCGCCACTCGGACGATAGCGAAATCCGCAGGCTCGGCAAGTTCAGCAATATCGGAGAGTGCATATTTGCTGTCCACCAGAGGCAGAAGATCATGCCAGCGCACAGTTCGAAGACGGAAGAGGCGCGCGGTATCAGGTTGGGATTACGCACCGGCGGAAGCTTATGCGGATCCCAGTCCCGAAGAAAACCGGACTTGGCTTGCGCCCTCTCAAGGATGGCAAAGATGAGCGTGACCGTCGCCACCGCAACGAAAGCGGCGAACCAAAACGAGCCCCAGATGGATCCCAGAGCGGAGATCCAAGCTGGGCCGGTGTGCTCGGCCCGGTAGCCGGAGTTGAAGATCAAGAGGCCGATCCATACCAACACCCACGGCACGAGGTAGCACAGCAAGACGATCTTCAACACAAAGCGGTAGATAGGAAACAACACTGGCCCGATCAGATGCTCCTGCGGCAAGTAGCGGTTGGCGACTAGCATTGGGCGGCCGCGCTGCTTCAGAATGGTCTCCATCTCCACTTCGGTCAGCTGGCGGCCGATCTCCGTCTCTTTTTCCTCGATCTCGGAGTGGATGTCTTCCGACAACTCAGCGATGATGTCCTGTTTCTGCTTCCTAGGCAGCCAGAATTTAACGGCCTGCAAGTAGCGTTCGAGAAGTTCCATGACCTTGCTCCTTCAAGATTGCCCTTAGGGATGAATCAATGTTTTGCCACTCAGCGAGTAACTGTTTCAGAATCTGCTTGCCGTCGCCCGAGAGGCAGTAGAAACGCTTGTTGCGCTTATCTTCCTCGCGCCATTCGCTGGTCAACAGACCCTGGCCTTCCAGCCGCCGGAGCAGGGGATAGAGCGTGCCTTCGTCAATCGCCAAACCGTGCTCGGCCAGGCTTTTGCGCAGGGTATAGCCATATTGCTCGGTGCGTAGAGCGGCGAGGACGGCGAGGACCAGGCAGCCACGGCGAAGTTCGAGACGGAGGTTCTCAAAGTTCTCGGGGTTCATTGATTTCACCGTGTTCGACATAGTATGTTGCATACAGTGTATGCCACACAGTATAGATGTCAAGTATTTTTTTAAAAGTGCGAAGGCTCGCAACTTGAAACAAGGAACGGCTAGTCCATCGCACGACTAATGCCCGATGAGTCGTTTATCAGGGTGTGACTCCGAGAAATGGCCTTTGGCTCCGTTCGCAATGAGAACTCCCGCTGGGAAACTCACACCGCGATCTGTGGAGTATTCACGAATAGATTCGGGCGCTTGACGCTTCAGTTCCGTCATCTGCTCCTTGGAAGGCTTACTTATCTTTTCACGAAGCTTTTCAGACATCTCGAGGCGTAGCGCCCAAAAGTCTTCAACGGACATGGGCGCGTGTATTGTGAATTGAAACAGGCGCTCGGTCGGAGCTATCACGGCGCCCTGCCTCGATCCAACGTTGAGCGTCGTCGGATGACCCCGTATAGTGCGTTGGCAGGATTTCTTAGCTACAATCCGAGCCATGGCTACTCCCGAACAGCGACCTCTCATTGACTCGGCACGACTGTTTGCGGCCAGCAAGAGGTATTCAGCAGTTCTCCGCAGAGCTATCGTTAGCCAATCGACGATGAGTTCCGCTCTGGAAATTCCGAAAGTCTCGGGCGAACTCAAGGACGCACTGCAAGACGAGCACCATGCTGGCGTTACTGATCTACAGTCACTTCTGAAAGAAATGATACCGGCTGAAACCGTTGATCCCGTAAGAGACTTTGACAAGATTGTGGAGCTTTTGGCCCAGCAGAAGGAGGTCAGTTGCGAGAGAGTCATCGCTGCGGCGGTAGTTGTTCTCTCGCACTCGACTGCCGATGATGTCTTTACTGCGGCTTGCGAACTGGCAATAGAGCTTGACCCTGCAACCTGGATTCCTGAGCTAAATATGAAACGCAGGGTCCCACTAGGTCTGCTAAAGGAGAAAAGCGCATCTGGCGTCTTCGCGGTCGAACTCGGAAGGCTTCGACAGCAATTATCCCGAAGATCTCTTCCGAGTCGCGCTGAGCTGTTTTTTCGACACGTCAAAATTCGTCAGCATCCAATGTTTGTGCCGGCAGACATTCGATATTTTCGGGTGTCCAAATTGAAAGATGCCGACGACTTGAGAAATAGTGTGGTGCACGGAAGCGGGTTGCCTCAAATAGACTTGGATCTGAGTAGGAGCACAATGTTGTTTTTGCACGAAGCGGCCATCACTGCCATGAGATCGCTAACCTGTTCTTACCGGCTTCCCATAGAGTGGACCATTTTGTTGGGTGCCAGCACAGAAGAGATGAGTTGAAAAGTGCAGAATGAGCCGATGAAGGCCCACAGGCTGGGAAGCCCGCACGAACACCCTTTGCAGCAGCGTTCTGTGTAGATGCGCGCCAAACAATTTCTCTTTTCGCCAAACTGAACCCGAATTGTAGTGAGTGGTCGTCACTCGGTGAGCCCCTCGGGGTGCCACTGCCCGATTCGTCGTGCCGTTCTCATGTGTTTCTCTTAAACAGCTTGAGCCTCCACACAATTTGTTTTTTCGAGTTTTACGTCTTTGAATTGGACGATAAGTTTTCTTGCATCCAAAAAAAAGCAGAGCGAGTCGCCGTCGACCCGCTCTGCCAAATTGCAGCCAGAATGGGAACTGAGATTTACAGCGGCGTGCTGGCGTTGGTGCAAGCCGTTCCCGATGGGTCCCAAAAAATCACGCCGGACTGGTCGGAGCAGAATGCGCGCTGACCGGTCACACCTTGAACTTGAGGAGTAGCGAGGGAGGTGTAGCTAACAGCCGGTGTGCCGCCTGCGCCCGCCGCTGCGAAGACATATCCGCTCTTCGTGCCGCCAGCGAGAGTGTTGTCAATTAGACATCCTTGCGTCGAGCTAGCGCCGGTCACTGCGGAACAGGCCGCAGCGGTCCCGCCGAGAGCGGCCAACGTGCCCGCAAAGCCAACGGTCGGATAGTTGTTCGAATAGGTCACCATAGAAGTGTTGATGGTACGGAGAGAGCCGACCGCCGAAGACTCATTCGCGGCCATCTTCGAGCGCATGAGGTTCGGGATTGCGATGGCTGCGATGATCAGAATGATCGCCACGACAATAAGCAACTCAATGAGCGAAAAGCCTTTTTGATTCGACTTCGTTTCTGTCTCCTTTAAATTTGCAAGTTCGGAGAATTTGTCGGTCATCACTACCGGGCCTATCGTTCAATGGCGCCATCGTAGGACGCGGGCGTTGGCAAGCCGATAGAGCAGGAGGATCAAATGGGGAGGGTCGCCTGTACCCATCTTGGATAGAGCGCCAGTTTGGGGAAGTACAGGTCGCGAGCCTTACGATGGTTTTAGTACCACTTTTTCTCTCGCCATTCGCTATCCATATAACGCTTTTGTTTTGATGCGGATACTACCAGAAGACCGAGAGGGCTTGTTTGCCGATCCCTGCCGAACTTTGAGATCGTTCAACCGAGGAACCGAGAACACCCACGAAGTACAGGTCACCTCAGGTTGGCCATTCTGGGAGCGAGGCTCAATCTGCGACCTTACCGGTAAGCGCGTCTACCAAGAGTTGAAATTCCTTGAAGCGAAGAAATCGGGAGTCCAGTCGAACCCCAAGGGTGTATAGTTGCCGAACCCAGGACCCTATCAGAATGTTTAGGAGGTGCACCGTGCCGTTCTTTCTCCATCAAGTAAGCTATACCTCGGACGCTCTCTCGCGACTCATTGCCAACCCGCAGGACCGTTTTGAAGCTGTCCGTGGCCCCATCGAGAAGCTTGGCGGCAAAATAAAAGATTCCTATTTTGCCTTCGGCCAACATGACGCGGTCCTCATTACGGAGATGCCGGACAACGTCTCTGCAGCCGCAATCGCACTCGCATTCGCCGCCGGCGGCTCAATCCGCAACTCCCAAACCACGCCGCTGATGACCAATGCAGAAGCGCTCGACGCCATGCGCAAGGCGGCCACTTGCGGTTACAAATCGATCACTGCGACTGCTGCTGCGGCCCACACATAATTCGACCAGCGTGCCGTAAGCAGCAGACGCTATCAAGGGGAACGGCTAATTCGTCGAAGCCAGGACGAATGAGGATGTTTTGTGCCTATCCAACACTTAGGGGTAAATTTGACGCAATCGGTTCGGTGGATGGCAGGAGGCTTATCCTGGGGTGAGATGACAAGCCGTCCCGCTTTCGTGGGTGGCGACTCTGGTGGTGCTCCGCGCCGGACCGGCGCTAAACGGAGGTCCACATGGCTGCTGAAGTTAAGCTCGACACAATCACGGAAGCGCTGGAAATGGCCGAAGATTCGATTTCGTCCTATTTGGATGTAGAAACGGGCGCCGTGCTCACGATCACGGAAGAGGAATTCGAACTTGCTGAGGAACAGGAGCTAGAGGACGAAGACTTGCCCGATTGGCAGCGAGAGACAGTTACCCTCGCACGCAGCATTCAGGAACAGGAGGGCAAACGATATCTGG
>Ga0181523_10003892_pt1 | contig 13265 bp, 12 predicted proteins | sample PEATcosm2014_Bin_43_FD_119752 | JGI IMG/M metagenome (GOLD analysis project Ga0181523, IMG submission 119752) | Peatland microbial communities from MTU Mesocosm Facility, Houghton, MI, USA - PEATcosm2014_Bin05_30_metaG | ecosystem: Environmental > Terrestrial > Soil > Wetlands > Peat | place... | reverse complement strand
CCACCGCCGAAGGTGTTCGTTCCGGTGCCACCGCCGAAGGTGTCTGTCCCGGTTCCGCCGCCGCGGGTCCGCGTGCCAGTTCCACCGCCGAAGGTGTTCGTTCCGGTTCCGCCGCCGAAGGTGTCTGTCCCGGTTCCGTTACCCGTGTTCGTACTTACCGGCGAGCCGGTGTAGACGGGGGCAGAGGTGGCCGGTTGGGTTTCGGTGCTCCCGCCAGCCCCTGTGTTGCCACCCTGGCTGCCGGTTTGTCCACCCTGGCTGCCGGTTGAGCCGCCCGCCGTGTTCATCGGGCCATCTTTCATCCCGCCATCGGACGGCAGGCCGCTATCCGATGAGCAGCCACCGATTTCAAAACCACCTACTAGCGCGCCGACAGCGCAAATCGACAACCAGTAACTGGACTTCATTTGGAGCCTCCCGGTTTTGGATCATCTTGGGACATGCCGCGCTTGCCGAAAATGGTATCGGTTGCACGTGGCTGGATGGGTTCGACCTCTCTTGGGCAGTGAGAGTACCCTCCGCTGGCTCGCCATCAAAAAAAACGGGCAGCGGGCTGCGCTTTCGACCCATGGCTGTCCACCAAGGGACATAGGGTCTTCGAGAAGTCAGGGGCGCCGGGAGAGCCCCACCTACCTGCTCAGCCAGCGACCGTCCGCCGGCGGACTTCCCGGAAAGCGCCGGTCGCGCTGTCGTGTGCATAGGTGAACGCGTCGACGCGCGCGCCATCGATCTCGTAGATGTTGTAGCGAGACCACTTGTCGGTCGCGCCGGCGTAGGACGCCGAGCCAGCACCCACGACGGGAATGCGTCGGCCGTCCGGCCCGGGCAGATCGGCGAATTCGTCGCGATGGTCGTGTCCATGCAAAACCAACTCCGCCCCCACGCGCCCCAGCACCTCGGCCAGTTTCGCGCGGTCGCGCAGATTCCGGTTCTCGGGTGGCCGGTGCATGACTGGCGGGTGGTGGATGACCAGCACGCGAAATCGCTCGCGCACCTCGGGCGCGGCCAGCAGGGCCTCCACCCGTTGCAACTGGGCCTCGCCCAAGCGGCCCCACGCTCCCAGATCCCCGGTGGGCACGCAGGTGTTGGCGCACACGATGGCAATCTCGCCGCGCAGCCGCGCGAAGGGATAGCGGTCGGCGGCCAGACGCACATCCGCGCGCTGGTAGGCCGCGAAGAGTTGTTCAAAAGCCCCGCTCACCACGACCTCTTTCACATAGGTGTCGTGATTGCCCGGGATGACGGTCGTGTTGTCGATCGACGAGCCGGTGCGTTCGATCCAGTTTCTGGCCGCGCGCCACTCGGAAAGCAGCGAGACGTTACCCAGATCGCCACTCACCACCAGATGATCGTGCGGCCGCGCCCGGAGATCCTCGCCCAGTGCCGCCAGCAACTCCATGCGGTGCTTGCGCCGACGAACCAGCGCCAAGTTGAGCGAGCCGATGGCCCGCTTGCCGAAAAAATCGCGCACCCGTGCGCCGGCAAAGTTGCGGACGTGCAGATCGGTCACATGGGCAAGCCGGAACATTAGCATTCCCCGGCGGACATCTGGATCTCGGCCAACAACCCAAAATGGTCGGAGGCATACACGCCGTCAGCGGCCGGCTGGTCCAAGACGATGCGACACGACCGGATGGTCGCGCGACCGTCCCGACGCATGGGCGTGACGAAGATGTAGTCGATGCGGCGGTCGGGCTCGAGAAAAGCCAGCGGTTTGGTGAAGGGGTTGGCGTGGGCCCAGGTCCAGCCATGCCCGTCGGGGTGCAGCCGTTCCCAGGCATCCTGGTAGTAGGTGCGCCGGCCGCTCAGCGTGACCAGCCCGCGCAGCCAACGGATCTCATCCGCCTCGGGCCGGGCGTTGAAGTCGCCCATCAGGACCGAAGGCGTGTCGCCGGCACGGGCCGCCACGATGGAGTCGATGGCCTGCACCTGATCCTCGCGCTGCTTGCCATGGGCCAGCCGGTAGTTGAGGTGCGTGGTGTGAACCCAGACCGAGATGCTCTCGAATGATACCCGCGCCGACAGCAAGATACGGCGCTCGCCGGCTTCCGCGTGGGGCAGGCCGAAGGCCACGTGCTCCAGGATGGGCTCGCGCGAAAGGATGGCCAGGCCTTCCTGACCGCCGGCAAATGGCATGGCGGGCACGAAGGCGTGGTGAAAGCCAGCGGCCGCCGCCAGGGTTGCCGCCTGGTTGGGAAGCTCGCCCGGCACCTCGCGCACCTCCTGCAATCCCACCACGTCGGGTGCAAGTTCGCGCAGAGCAGCGGTCACCAGTTCCATCCTACGCTGCAGGGGTGGCTCGGCTCCCCACAGGTTCAGGGTCAAGCAGCGAAAGGCACGCACGATGGGTTGTTCATTACCCCATCTCTCCCCGGTAGGTACAGCAGGAATCCGCGGTTTCCCATACCGTCACGGCGCAAAGCTGGGGAATTCCCGCTTTCAGCGCGGTCCAGATGTAGCCGCACAGATTCTCGCAAGTGGGATTCTCCAGCCCCTCCACCTCATTGAGCATGTGATGGTCGAAGCGCCGCTGCAGCGCCGACCAGGCATCGTCGATGAGCGCAAAATCCACCAGCCAGCCTGTCTGCGCATCGACCGGCCCGCGCAAACCCACCTCCACGCGATAGCTGTGTCCGTGCACGCGCGCACACTTGTGCCCGGCCGGAACACGAGGCAGGTGGTGCGCCGCCTCGAAGAGAAACTGCTTCTTCAGCTCGACTATCATGCGCCCTTCGAGCCTAGCATGCGATCCACATGGAAACTCAGACGGCGGCATAACGCCGCCGCGCCGCCACCGTGTACAGGCGCCGCGAGGGAAGCTCCAGCGCAGTGAGAGCGCGGCCATACACGCACCCCGTGTCCACGCCGGTCGCCAGTGGGTACTGTTGCAGTCCGCGAACCGCATCGTGCCCGAACACGATGTGCTCGGGGCCACGCCAGGCTGCGGCCCAGGGCCAGCGCATGAGCAAGCGTCTGGTAGGGGCCGTGCCCCCGACCATGCTGCGCAGGCTGAGCAGGTTGTCGCGTTCCTGATCTTCCAGCGCAATGCCGGGCACCGCGCCGGCGTGCACCACTGCGGCTTCCGGGCCGCCCTCGCGTTCCGCGCCCAGCCGCAAAAACAGCGGCAAGCTCTCAAGAAAAGCCCAATCCGAATCGTCCAACGTGTCGAGCAACCAGCGACGGGGATGCCTGGTCTCGCCCTGTCGGCGCCTGCGCCACACATCGAGGCTGTAGGCATCGTGATTGCCGAGTACGGCCAGCGCGCCGATTTCGCGCACCAGGTGCACGACGCCGCGCGAGTCCGGCCCCTTGGCCACAAGATCACCGGCCAAAACCACGCGGTCACCGCGCCCCGCGCCCGCTTGGCGCAGGAGTGCCTGCAGCTCGTCCAGGCAGCCGTGAACGTCGCCGATGACAAGGGTCCGTTGCATGAGACGGGTTCATCATAGGCCATGCCAGCGCGTCGACAAGCAAGTGCCGTGCGCCTCGATTTTTCCGCCTTGCGGGCCGCGCGGGATTCGACCAGATTGCCCGCATGAGCCGCGTCGTGGACACGCGATCCAGCCGCCTGCGTGCGGCACGCCCGACCGGTGCCACCGGGGACGCCTTGCCCCGGCACCCGTCGTGGATTCGCACGAAGCTGCCCAGCAGCGCGGCCTACTTCGACTTGCGCGCGCGCGTGCGTGCGCAAGGAGTGCACACCGTTTGTGAAAGCGCATCGTGCCCCAACATCGGCGAATGCTGGAGCCGGCGATCGTTGACCATCATGATCCTGGGCGACGTGTGCACCCGGTCCTGCCGATTCTGCGACGTTCCCAGCGGCCGGCCGCAGCCGCCGGATTCCGCCGAGCCCGACCGCGTGGCCAACCTGCTGGCCGACCTGGACCTGCGCCACGCCGTCATCACCTGCGTGAACCGCGACGATCTGCCCGACGGGGGCGCGACCCACTGGGCTGCCACCATCCGCGCGGTCAAGCAGCGCTGTCCCCATCTGGTGCTGGAAGCCTTGACCGGCGACTTTGCCGGCGATTTGACCGCGCTGGATCAGGTGCTCGACGCCGGGCCTGACGTATTTTCCCACAACCTGGAAACCGTGCCCCGCCTGGCGCGCGAGGTCCGCGTGCAGGCCAGCTATCCCCGCTCCTGTGCGGTGCTGGCCCATGCCAGCGGACGCGGGTTTCTCAGCAAGACCGGGCTGATGCTGGGTCTGGGCGAAACCCTGGACGAGGTCCGCGCGGTTCTGCGCGAAGCCCGAGCCAGCGGCGCCCAGATTCTCACCCTGGGTCAGTACCTGCGCCCTTCGCGCCAGCACCTGCCGGTAGCCCGCCACGTCCCGCCCGAAGAATTCGCCCGGCTCAAGCAGGAGGCGCTGGACCTGGGCTTTGCCCATGTGGAGTCCGGGCCCCTGGTCCGTTCCAGCTACCGTGCCGATGGCCAAATCGAGTTGATTCGCAAGCGGAGCCATCCTTCCCCTCGATCCTGATCCTTCGCCTGGCCCCTCGACCCGCGCCATGGGTTCCGCCAGCCGTATTGCGTCCGGTAAGTTTCGGCAGTATGCACATGCCACGTGGTATCCGGGGACAGCGAGATGGAACATGGTTCGGGATGTCGTGACCCGGAACGTTTCTGCACATCCCGATCAGAGACGTGACGAACAAGGCACACAGGGTCCCATGGAATTCAGACACACCATTCCCGAAGTCACGGTGAGCAGCATCCAGGGGCGCGCGTACCGGCGCATACGCCTGCGTCTGCGCACCACGGTGGGCCGCGCCGAGGACAACGACATCTTCTTCGCCGACTCGCTGCTGTCCCGCCACCATGCTGAGTTCCAGCAGCGCGACGGCGCCTGCTATCTGGTGGACCTGGACAGCGCGAACGGCACCTTCGTGAACGATGTCCGCGTCCTCGCCGAGCAAGTTCTGCATGAGGGTGACACCATCACCGTCGGCGGAATCTCCCTGGTGTTCCACGAGGCTGCGCTGGCCGACGGGGCTGGCGAGGGGCCGGGCGATGCGGTGGTGAAGGCCGAGGTGGTGCCCGAGATGACCTTGCGCACCAAGGAGGCTATCGACGTCACCGATCTGGTCGGCGAAGACCGCCTGCTGGGCGTGCTCTGCCAGGCCACCAATTCCCTGGTCGTCCACCACCCGTTGCCCGACCTCTTCGACAAGATTCTGGAGGCCATTCTCGACGCAATTCCGGCCGAGCGCGCAGCCATCATGCTGCTGGAAGGGCGGCCCGCGCAGCCGACCTTGAAGGCCACGCGCACGCGCTTCGGCCCCGACATCGCGAAGGTCAGCGACGGCATCGTCCAGCGGGCGCTCAACGATCGCGTCGCCTTCCTGCTGCCCGACGTGTTCCAGGATCCCGGGCTGCGCGATCGAGACAGCGTGCGCACCGATCCGATCCGTTCCGTCATGTGCGCGCCCCTCTGGTCAAGTTCAAACCGAGACGGCCCTGGCCACGTGCTGGGGCTGGTCTACCTCGACACGCAAAGCGACGAGCCGCCGCTGACCTATCGGGATCTGCAGATCCTCACCGTGCTCGCCAATGTCACAGCCACCAAGATCGAAAGCGCGCGGCTGCTGGAAGAAGACTTGCACAAGCGCCGGCTGGAGGAGGACATGCGCCTGGCGGCACAGATCCAGTGCCACCTTTTGCCCCGCAGGGCGCCCGAGATTGCAGGCTACAGCGTGGATGGAATGACCGAGCCCTGCCTCATGGTGGGTGGCGACTACTTCGATCTCGAACACGATGGTCAGCACCTTTACCTGGCCCTGGCGGACGTGTCGGGCAAGGGCATCGGCGCAGCCATGCTGATGGTAGCTCTGCAAGCCGCTGTGCGCGCCAACTGGCGCGACGGCTCTCTGTCCGAGGCCACCGCCTGTATCAATCGGACCTTTCACAAGACCGTTCCACCCGACAAGTACGCTACCTTCTTCCTGGGACGGCTGGACCTCGGCACCGGCGCTCTCAGCTACGTCAACGCTGGCCAGAATCGGCCCTTGCTCATCCAGCCCGATGGGCAGTGGCAAAGCCTGGACGTGGGCGGCACCGTGCTGGGCGCCTTCGCCGAGACGACCTATCAGCAAGGCACGGTGGTGCTGCAACCGGGCGCCTGCCTGCTGGCATTCTCGGACGGCATAAGCGACTCCTGGTCCGATGCGGACGAGGCCGATCGCCAATTGGTGACCATCGTGCAGTCGCGCGGTAACGGCACAGCCACCGCCCTGCGCGCGGAAATCTTCGATGCTGTGGATCGCGCCAACGGCCTAAAGGCCACCGACGACCGGACCTTGCTCATCGTCCAGCGCCTGGCAAACAGCACTTCTTGAGGACCGGGCCTGGGCGCCTGGTCCGCTCCTGGCCCCGCTCAAACGTCTGTTCTTCCGCACTACGATCTGTCGCGCCAGCAAAGCTCGAAGGTCAGCCTTCGATCTTGCAATTCGAGACCAACCCCACCTCGACCTCCTGGGGGTCCGACCAGGCGCTGTTCGCGATCCAGTGCACGCGCACCCCGGGCAGCTTGTCGATGACCTTGATCTGGCAGTGCGCGGTGAAGCGCTTGAGTTGCTCGCGCGGCTTGTTGGGCAGCTCGGACTGGTAGCGGACGCGAATGGCCGGCTCAAGGAAGAGACCCGGAACCAGATACAGGTGGCGATCGGTCGTGTAGTACGGCTTCAGCTTGTTCTGCTCGTCGCCCTGCCAGGTTGCGATCTCGTTGGAATATCCACAGTAGTAGCCCCGGACGCCCTTGAGAGACACGCAGTCCACGTCGGTGCGATCCGAGGTCACCAGGGTGATGTCCGCTGGCGTGGTCTTGGCCCCGGCGTCCGTTGCGGAAGTCCGCAACACAGCTATGACGACGGCCGCGATGACGGCCGCGACAATCACCAATCCAACCAGAAGTCTTCCGCGCGAGGATCCGGCCCTTGCTGTGTCCGGCGCTGGGGTTTCCTGGGGTGCTGCCTGTGCTGCCTGCTGTGCCTCGTCGTGTTCGTTTTCCACGGTGTCTTGTCCTTTCGACCCCTTCTTTTACCCAAGCACGGCTCTGACTACAAGCCCACGCTGTGGCCAACCATCTGCCGATAGCCGCATGAGGTCGCGACGGGCACAGCGATTTTGCCACGGTTGCATTCGTGGACGCCGAACCCCACAATATGTGGGCTGTTAGCTGAAGTGACTGCAGGCCAATATTGAAATGCGAAAAAGAACTCTCGCGCAGACAGTTTTCGCGGCAGTCATCCTGCTGGCTTCCTGCGGCCGCGACGGCTTGCTGGCGCCTTCCGCAGCCGATGCAAGCCGCGCTGCCACGCAGGCTACCGGTGGTTCGCCCGCGGTTGGCGGCATTCCCGGATTGGGCGGGGACTTGGGAATTCAGCTCCCCGACGGCGGGCTGGCAGCCCTGCTGGGCGATGGCGGTCTCGGCCAGGTCGTGTGCGGGTCTCAGGTTCGGCTGGGCGCGGCCTGTTCCAGCGGACTGCCGGCTTGTGTTCTTCCCAGCCTGGGTGGCGTCTGCGCCTGCGTCTCGGGCACCTACCTCTGTCCGCTGAACACCGCGGCCGGGCCGTCGATGTGCCCGCCCGGGGCAGCGACGGGAACCAGTTGCACGTCACCGCTTTCCACTTGCTTGGGTGGCTCTGCCACCGGCTGCATCTGCGGTCTGGGCAGCTACACCTGCCTGTAGCCCCAGCCTGGCGCCCTGGCCAATTTCTCGCCGCTCGCCTACTCTTGCCTTGCTCATGCCGGGTAGCCTGAACCTCATCTCCGCCAAGCTCCGGCGGACGTTGTCGCTGCTCCCGTACTTCCCGCGCACCCTGGGCCTGGTCCGCCACGCAGCTCCGGGCTGGACCGTCGCGTGGGTCGTGCTGCTGGCCGTGCAGGGGCTGCTCCCGGTCGCCACCGTGACGCTGACCCGATCCGTGGTGGACAGCCTGGTGCCGGTCCTGCGCCGGGGCGCCACCTGGCAAACCCTGCGGCCCACCCTGCTGCCGCTCGGGTTGATGGCGGCTGTCATGCTGGTGGGCGGGGTGCTGCGAAGCGCGGCCGGCTGGGTGCGCGCCACCCTGTCCGAGCTGGTCCAGGATCACATCCGCACCCTGATTCACCGCAAGTCCGTCGAGGTCGACCTGGCCTACTACGATCTGCCCGACTACTTCGATCATCTCCATCGCGCGCAGAGCGAGGCCAGCTTCCGGCCCATGATGCTGCTGGAGAACCTGGGCAGCATGCTCCAGCACGGCATCACCCTGGTCGCCATGGTGGCCGTGCTGCTTCGCTACGGCGTGTGGCTGCCCGCCGCGCTGCTGGTCAGCACCCTGCCCGCCTTCTTCGTACTGCTGCACCATCGCCTGCGGCTGTACCGCTGGCGCCTGCTGGCGACCGCACCCGAGCGCCGGAGCTGGTACTTTGACTGGCTGCTGACCGCGCGCCAGCCCGCCGCCGAACTGCGCCTGCTGGATCTCGGCGGGCACTTTCAGTCGGCCTACCAGGCGGTGCGCAAACAGCTTCGCGGCGAGCGGCGCAAACTGGCCCGCGACCAGGGGCTGGCCGAGGCCGCGGCGAGCGCGTGCGGCCTGCTGGTCACCGCCTGCGCGGCGCTGTGGATGGTGTGGCGGACGACCCAGCAGCAGACCAGCCTCGGGGATCTCGCGCTCTTCTTCCAGGCCTTCAACCAGGGACAGGGACTGGCCGGCTCCCTGCTGGCCAGCGTGGGCGAGGCGTACAGCAACAGCCTGTTTCTCGCTGACCTGTTCGCGTTTCTGTCGCTCGATCGCAAGGTGGTGGACCAGGACCACGCGCTGCCCGCGCCCTCGCCCCCGACCCAGGGCATCGCGCTCGACAAGGTCACCTTCCGCTACCCGGGGAGCAAGCGAGCGGCCCTGCAGGACTTCAGCCTGGCCATTCCCGCCGGCCAGATCACCGCGGTGGTGGGCCGCAACGGCGCGGGCAAGAGCACCCTGGTGAAGCTGCTCTGCCGGCTGTACGATCCCGACGCTGGCTCGCTCCAGATCGACGGGGTGGACCTGCGCCAGATGCGGCTGCGCGAGATCCGGCGCCTGGTCACCGTGCTGATGCAGGAGCCGGTGCAGTACAGCGCCACGGTGGCCGAGAACATCGCGCTCGGGGATCTGGATGCGGCCCCTGGCAAGGCCGCAATCGACAAGGCCATCGACGAAGCCGGGGCCAGGGAGATCGTCACCCGGCTGCCCGAGGGCGACAGCACTTTGTTGGGGAAATGGTTCGCGGGAGGCAACGACCTGAGTGTGGGCGAGTGGCAGCGCATCGCGCTCGCGCGTGCGTTCCAGCGCCGCGCCCCGGTCATCATCCTCGACGAGCCCACCAGCGCCATGGACCCCTGGGCCGAGGCCGACTGGCTGGCGCGATTCCGCGCGCTGGCCCAGGGACGGACCGCGCTGATCATCACCCATCGTTTCACCACCGCCATGTACGCCGACCGCATTCACGTGATGGACGAGGGACGAGTGATCGAGTCCGGCGGGCACGCGGAACTGCTGGCCAAAGGCGGCGCCTACGCCCGCGCCTGGCAACGCCAGATGCGGGCCGGCGGCGTCTGATTACACTTTATGACCTAAAACGTGGACTTATACCTTGTCAAGGTACACTATTTAGGTCGTTATGAAAAACACCCGTGCCCTGCCCGCCCTCCCGGCCGCGCTCGTGCGAGCCCTGCGCAAGCTGGGCCAGGACATCTCCGCGGCCCGCCGGCGTCGGCGGCTGACCATGGTCATGGTGGCCGAGCGGGCGATGATCAGCCGGACCACCCTGGGCCGCGTCGAGCAGGGTGACGCCGGCGTGTCCATGGGAATCTACGCGACCGTGCTATTCGTGCTGGGCATGGGCGAGCGCATCGGAGAGCTGGCGGACCCGCGCAGCGATGACCTCGGTCGCGCGCTGGAGGCGGAGCGGTTGCCCCGGCGGGTACGCCCGCCGCGTCCGCGCCCCGTGGGAGGCCCGGCGTGAACCGCGAGCTTCTGGTCCACGCCGACCTCGGCGGCCAGCCGGTCTTGTGCGGCAGGCTGTGGACCCGGAGTGCGCCGCACGAGAGCGCCTCCTTCGAGTACGACCTCGCCTGGCGCACCAGCCGGCGCGGCTTTGCCCTTGATCCCGAGTTGCCATTGGCGGCCGGACCGTTCCATAGCGGACGTCCCATCTTCCGCGCCTTCACCGATCCTGCGCCGGATCGCTGGGGCCAGATGCTCTTGCGCCGTGCCGAGCGGGCCCGCGCCAGGCGCGAGGGCCGAATCCCACGCACGCTCACCGCGGCCGATTTCCTCACCCTGGTGGACGACGAGACTCGCCTGGGCGCCCTCCGCTTTCGTGATGCGGAGGCCGACGGCGGCCCCTTCCTTTCGACCGGCGGCACGCGCGTTCCGCCTGTCATCGCCCTGTCCAAATTGCTGGCGGCGACCGACCGGATCATGGCCGACGAAGAAACCGACGAGGATCTCGCGCTCGTGCTCGCGCCCGGCACCTCGCTGGGCGGGGCGCGCCCCAAAGCCTCGGTGAGGGACAGCGATGGCGGCCTCCTGGTTGCCAAGTTCCCCGCCGCCTCGGACGAGTGGCCGGTCATGCGCTGGGAGGCGGCGGCGCTCGAACTGGCAAAACGGGCCGGGATTCATGTGCCGATCTTCCGTCTGGCGCTCGCGACGCGGAAGCCCGTGCTGCTGTTGCGCCGCTTCGACCGCGACGGGGCGGCGCGCGTTCCCTTCATGTCAGCGATAACCGCGGTGGCGGCGGACGACAACCAGATGCACAGCTATCTCGATATCGTCGATGCCCTGCGCCGCGAGGGCGCGCAGGCGGCGAAGGATCTGGGCGAGCTATGGCGCCGGCTGGTGTTCAACGTCCTGGTGTCGAACACCGACGATCATCTGCGCAACCACGGCTTCCTCCACGACGGAGTCGGCTGGCGGCTGGCGCCGGCCTATGACCTCAATCCGATGCCCACTGACGTCAGGCCTCGCGTGCACGCTCTGGCGATCGACGAGACGGATGCGACTGCCTCGATGGACACGGTCCGGGAGGTGGCGCCCAGGTTTGGTCTCGGCACGAAAGTGGCGCGCCAGATCGCGCATGAGGTAGCGGCCGCGGTGCGCGCCTGGCGCTCAGCGGGGAAGAAGCATGGGCTCAAGCCGAAGGAGCTCGACCGCATGGCCAGCGCCTTCGAGCACCGGGATCTCGCGCAAGCCGCGAAGTAGCTGCGTGTATTTCGCAGGAAGATTGATGCGGCAGCCACAGAAGGTCGTGCTCGTGGTCGTGGTCGCGGCCGTGGCCGCTACGCCCGACTTGCCTGCGTCCTTGCGCAACCGGTGCTACGCTTTCGGCCTGTGAGCCAGGCCTGCTCGAACATGGCGGTTGCCCGCGCTCGCTGCGTGTCCGCAAGGCGCGTCGGCGGCGGCAGTGCCCTGCTCTACCAGGCTGACCTGGGCCGCGAGCGCCTGCTCAACGAGACGGGCACCTTCATCTGGGATCGGCTGGATGGCACGCGCAGCCTGGACCAGATCGCCGGCGACCTGGCTGACGGCTTCGAGGGGATTGACGCCGAGTCCGCAGCGACCGACGTGCAGGCGTTCGCCGCCGAACTTTCGGCCCAGGGGTTCGTGCAGCCCGCGCCCGCCAGCACAGCGCCGCCCGTCGCGCAGATCGACTTTGATGACGCCCCCAAACAGGTGGACGTTTCCGTCACCGGCCGCTGCAATGCCAAGTGCACCTACTGTTTCTACGCCGACGAGATGGAGCAGCGGCCCGACCTGCCCACCGACGCATGGCTGGCCTTCTTCGACGAACTCGGCTCGCTGGCGGTGCGCAGCGTCTGCCTGTCAGGCGGCGAGGTGTTCACCCGCCCCGATCTCTGGACACTCATCGACCGCGCGATCGACAACCGGATGCGCTACTCGCTGCTCAGCAACGGAACCCTGGTGGACGACGCCATCGTGGCGCGGCTGCTGGAACGCCGGACCCGGCTGGACAGCATCCAGGTTTCCATCGACGGCTCGTGCGCCGAGATCCACGATGCCTCGCGCGGCCGCGGATCTTTCGAAAAGGCGCTGCGTGGGCTGCGCCTGCTCAAGCAGGCCGGCCTGCCGGTCACCAGCCGGGTCACCATCAACCGGCACAACGTCGGCGATCTCGAAGGCATCGCCGAGCTGCTATTGAATGACGTCGGGCTGCGCGGCTTCAGCACCAACGATGCCGTCGAGATGGGTTCCTGCCGCCACGCCGACAGCATCCGGCTTCCGCCCGAGTTGGAACGCGCCGCCATGCTGACCCTGGCCCGTCTCGATCAACGCTACCCAGGCCGCGTGACCGCCCTGGCCGGCCCGCTTGTCCGCTGGCGCATGTTTCACGCCATGGAAACCGCCCGCTTCGCGGGTGGCGCGCGCACCCCGCTCATGGGTCGCCTGACCGCCTGCGGTTGCGTGTTCGACAAGATCGCGGTCAACCACGACGGGACCATCACCCCTTGCAACATGCTGGCGACCATGGTGATGGGCCGCATCGGCGAAACCCCCATCCGCGACATCTGGCGCGGCCACCCGCACCTGCGCTCCCTGCGCGAGCGGCGCGAGATCCCCATGGACGACGTGGCTGAGTGCAAGGACTGCGACTGGAGGCCTTTCTGCAACGGAAGCTGCCCGGCGGTGCCCTTTGCCGTCACCGGCTCTTTGCGCAGCCCCCACCTGGCGGACTGTTACCGGCGCTTCCTGGCGGAGGGTGGTCATGTCCCAGCCCTGTGAAACCCCGCCGCTGGCCGAGATCTACCTGTACCTCGCCGGCACCTGCAACCTGCGCTGCCGCCACTGCTGGATCGATCCGGGCTTCGGGACCGAGTCGCAGCGCTTTTTGCCCTGGTCCGAGCTGCGCAAGATCTTCGTGCAGGCGCAGGAGTTGGGTCTGCGCGCGGTCAAGCTGACCGGCGGCGAGCCGTTCATGCACCCCGAGATGCTCGATATCCTGCGCGGGCTGCGCCAGATGGGCCTCAAGCTGCGCATGGAGAGCAACGGCACGCTCATCGGGGCCGAGCAGGCCGAGGTGCTGCGCGAGACCGGCACCGATGTGTCGATCTCGCTCGACGGCCCCACCGCGAAGCTGCACGACGAGCTGCGCGGGGTGCCGGGCGCGTTCGACCGTGCCCTGCGCGGCGTGGAAAGCCTGACCAAGCAGGGCTGGCCGCCGTTCCAGATCATCGCCTGCCTTCACCGGGGCACGCGGCAGGTGCTGCCGGACATGGTGCGGCT
>Ga0181523_10003890_pt1 | contig 13278 bp, 10 predicted proteins | sample PEATcosm2014_Bin_43_FD_119752 | JGI IMG/M metagenome (GOLD analysis project Ga0181523, IMG submission 119752) | Peatland microbial communities from MTU Mesocosm Facility, Houghton, MI, USA - PEATcosm2014_Bin05_30_metaG | ecosystem: Environmental > Terrestrial > Soil > Wetlands > Peat | place... | reverse complement strand
TGGAAGAAAGACCATCCGTCGCAAGTCAAAATAGCCGCTTGATTTTGACTCAGCACCAAGCCAACCGCTCATTCTATCACAATCCGCCCGCCTCAACAGGGGGACGCTCCTTTACCGCTTACATTTGTTGATTCATAGAGTCGTTGATTAATGAATGGTGGGAATATGGGCGAAATTTGAGTCGGAGCCTCCCCCGTTGCCGGCGCTGGTGCGTCTGAGACTGCATGTTGTGCCTTCACTGGGGAAACTGAAAACCGAACATTGCACGCTGGCAAACTATTTCGCTTTCGGACAATCTATGGCCTTGAATAAATTTTCGCTGAATTCCAGTCCGGTTGTCCGGTTCCTTGCCGCGGCTTTGGGCGGACTTCTGCTCAGCGCGTCCTTTCCGGCCATCGGGATGGCATGGGCTGCATGGATCGCGCCAGGGTTGATCCTCTTCAGCGGTCTCGGAGCAAGGAGCGGCCAGGCGTTTCGGATTGGTTTTGTGGCGGGGTTGGTTCATTTTCTGAGCTCGCTTTACTGGCTGCTGAACATGCCTTTCACATGGCACGGCATTCCCATTGCACCGGCGGCCGCCTGGCTGGGTTTAAGCGCGTATTGCGCGCTTTATCCTGCCGTTTGGGTTTGGTTGTGTTGGAGATTTTTCCCGGGAGATTGCGGCACCGCGGATCAATTCATCGCCACAGGCTGGCTGCGGCGCCTGGCTTGGGCCTTTGCGGCCGGGGCAATTTGGGCCGCACTGGAATTCGCACGCGGTAAGATGTTGACCGGCTTCCCGTGGAATTTCGTGGGCGCGTCGCAATACCAATTGCTGCCCCTGATTCAAGTCGCGGCCATTACCGGCATTTACGGCGTTTCTTTTCTGGTTGTTTGGACCTCAGTATCGCTGTGCGGCGCGGCCCTGGCCCTGGCGCGGCGGCCTGCGAGGCAAAGCTTATGGGCGGGCGCGGGATTGCCTCTGCTCGCTGTGGCTGGCGTGGTGAGTTTCGGCGCCGGCAAACTGGCCTCCGTTCCAGCGCCGGCCAATGAGTTGAAAGTGGCCCTGGTCCAGCCCGCCATTCCGCAAACGTTAATTTGGGACCCCGCTGGGGACAGGGCGCGTTTCCAAATCGTGCTTGACCTTTCAGAGCGGGCGCTGGCCTCCAACCCCCGGCTTTTGCTCTGGCCGGAATCCGCCGTGCCGGACCTGACTCCTGAAATCCAGCAGGCGATTGCCCAACTGGTTCACAGCCACGAGACATGGTTGGTTTTCTGCGCCGGCACCGCCCAACCGGCGGTCACCGGCACGACCGATTACTATAACAGCGCCCTCCTCTGTAATCCGGATGGCGTGCTCGAAACCGTGTATCACAAACGCCGGCTGGTCATTTTCGGCGAATACATTCCACTGGTTCGCTGGCTGCCATTTTTGAAATGGCTGACGCCCATCGGCGGCGAAGTTACTCCGGGAGATCTCCCTGTCGAATTCGAGATGAAGAATCCTTCGGCCAAAATGTCCGTCCTTATATGCTTTGAAGACATGTTCGCTCAGGAGGCGCGGGAGCATGTCAGTCCGGAGACCGATTTTCTGGTCAATCTGACCGACGACGGCTGGTTTGGTCATGGCGCCGAGCAATGGCAGCAGGCCGCCAGCGGCATATTTCGCGCGGTCGAAAACGGCGTCCCGCTGCTGCGCTGCACCAACGACGGGATAACCTGCTGGGCCGATGCCCAGGGCCGTGTGCGCGAGATTCAAAACGCTTCGGGCAATGTGTATGCTCCCGGATTTATCATCGCCCAAATCCCCTTGCGCGCGCCGCGGGATCGCCGCCAGACATTCTACAACCGGCATGGGGATTGGTTCCCTTCCAGTTGTTCTGGAATTGGCCTCGGATGGCTGGCCGCGGCAATCTGGAGCCGCAGAAGGTCAAACAGATTGCCGTCCACTGCTCCAGTTTAGACTGTCCAAAACTGAGCAAGGTTGTCCTAAATTGAGACGGCACTCCGGCGGTTTCCTGCGGAAGCCCCGGCCAATACCCCGTGCTGATGAATGGCACATCCCCTGCTTGATGAGAAAGTATGTTGTTAGTTTAGTATGAGAATGACCATTGATTATATACGGTTCCAAGTGATTCCACCGGTTTCCTTCGGACTTTTTTTGGCGATCGAAGGAATTGTGATGTATGGGCTTTATCGGGCGATTGTTACGCCGTAAACAAGACTGAGTCCCGCGGCCTTGATAAAGGCCGGCCCCTGCCGGAGCAGCCAATTCAAAAGCCGGCGCGAATAAACCCGCGCCGGCCTTTCTCTTTTTGGATGGCAGTTTCTGGTTCCTGATCCTAATCTTGATCTTGCTCCCAGTTGCATGAAAGAGAGCAAGATTGGGAGCGGCCATCCGAAAATGAAATGTCTGGACCTGACCCTGCCCACGCCCGCAGCCAATCTGGCTTGTGACGAAGCCTTGCTGGAGGCCTGCGAGGAGCAGGCGGGCGGCGAGGTTCTGAGATTCTGGGAACCTCGTGATTATTTCGTCGTTGTCGGTTACTCCAACCACGTCGCGCTGGAGGTCAACAGGGCGGCCTGCCTGCGGGAAAAACTGGGCGTGCATCGGCGATGCACCGGCGGCGGAACTGTTTTGCAGGGGCCGGGATGCCTCAATTATTCGCTCATCCTCAATATGGATGGAAACGACGCGCTGCAAAACATCGCCGCGGCCAATCGCCACATCATGGGGCGGCACCGGGACGCCTTGAGCGGGCTTTTGGGCCGGCCCGTGCGGGTGCAAGGCCATACGGATCTTTCGCTTGCCGGACTGAAATTCTCCGGCAACGCCCAGCGGCGCAAACGCCATGCGCTGATTTTTCACGGCACCTTCCTCCTGCGCTTCGATCTGAGCCTGATGGAAAAATTTCTGCCCATGCCCTCGCGCCAGCCGGACTACCGGGAGGGACGTCCGCATGGGCTGTTTCTGATGAACCTGCCCGCGCCTGCTGGCGCTGTGAAAGACGCGTTGCGCCAAACATGGTCGGCCGGGACTGCCCTCGATGTTGTGCCAGACTTCGAGCGGCTGATCGCGGAAAAGTATTCGCGGGATGACTGGAACTTGAAGTTTTAACGGATTTGCCGCGTAGAATGGCAAGAAACGCCTTATTGATATGTAGGTCTGGAAAATTGGCAACACGGCAACCCTGAAAGCTTTCGGGTTTGATAGTCAACGACTTAGCTGGCAACACCAAAAGGCAACAGAGCGGCAACATGTAGCGGCTTTCCTCCGCCAACCCAATTTTTACCACGAAGGTCACGAGCACGAAAACTGACAGAGCATGGAAAACGGAATCAACCGCGAAATATCCGCCGTCGCCGAGCTATGGCGCGACAAGCCGCGAACCAGGAAAGCAGATAAGATAATCCGTTGCTGTTGGAATAAGCCGCCAGCGACGGAGCGCCCGTTTGCCTGGGCAAACTGACGGAAGCCATTGCCCGAGACGAACATATTCTGGAAAAAGGCATTCAGCTTCCGTAATGAAAACTGCCAATGACGGATGAATGAACGGGAGCATGCCCAAAATGTGTCTTGCAGCGCCGCCTCAAATCTGCCATGCTACCGGCATGACGGTCGATGTCCTGGAAAACGAACTAAAGACCCTGTCGGAAGCGGAACGCACACGAATCATCCGAGGGGCGCTACAGGAGCTTTCTCCAGCCGCCATCAAGGCGCTGGAACGGCAGTTGCGGCGATTCGCGCATCCGGAAGTGCCGGAAGATGTTTGGACTGGCTTCGAGGAAGCTGAAGATGGACGGGGCATCGAGGTTCGAGACGAGCATTTTGAGCACCCGCCAAATTGAAGGCTTATCGCTACGTCGCCCAACCGCAATTCTGGCGCAATTTTAATAAATTGCCTCGTGAACAGTGGGCCTCAGTCCGTCGCGTCTGGCAAATATTCAAGCTGGATCCATTTGACCCGCGTTTGGGCGCACACAAGATCCATGCCTTGTCCGCTGTTTTTGGCCGTACGGTCTATGCGGTGGTTGTGGAGGGAGATTTGCGCATTACCTTTTATATCGATGGGGATACGGTGGTCACAACCAACATCGGGACGCACTCCATTTACCGAAAATAAGATAGTTTGTTGTTGTTTTCCGCGAAAGCGAAAGAATGTCCACCCAGGCCGTGGCCCCTGCCAGGTTGGCGCAGGCGAAGCAGACTATAACGAAAGACGATGACGCTAAATTTGTGTCAATAGTGAGGACCGGACGCTTGCACCTTCGCGTCCGGAATATCTCCTCACCGAAAACTTGGCACACTATTGCTTTGTTCTTTCGGAAAACAGTCTGGGTGCCCGCCAACGCCGCCAAAAGCGTTCACTTGATTGTAAATAATGACGTCCTCAATTGTTGTGCCTGTTTTGCTGCTTGCTCCCGAGCAATATAGCAGTTCATGGCATCTCCACGAGCCCCAATAACCCCTTTTCTCCGAACCGAAGATTTCGATCACCACATCATGACCATGTGCATTATAGTGGACGACGCGTATTGGCGTTACCTTTTTCATAATTTATCTCCTATGAATATTCACTGGGCTACATGTTGCAGCCTCTCGACTCGCCACTGGACACGAAATCCTGTACTGCGTCAAGCCCCTAAGCATCAGGTAGGAAAATCTCTGAATGAGAGCCGCGCAAACTGACAAACCCGCCAGCGAAAATCCGCGTCATTATGAGTAATCGTAAATCAGAACTCCGCAAGATCGTCGAAGACATTATTTTTGAGCGCCAAAAGGAAAAGGTTCAGTATCCCCGTGATCTAAACCATTTAAAATTGAGAGTCTCAAAAGTGCTGGAAAAGCAAGATGGTGAATTTGACGCTTGCCCATCTTCCACACGGCAACTTTCCCAAACTGATAACGAACTTATTCAGGAGATTTTTTGGGATTTGTTCATTGAGCGAATAATCACGCTTGGTGAGGATGGCATGACTCGTTCAGAACCACCCTATCGCCTTCATTCCGAAGCCAGCAACAACGCCAAATGCGGCGCACCCTAACGTGAAAGGATCCTCGAAAGCAAGGAATTGTGGGATTGACGGGCGTCAGTAATGAGATGTGCAGCTATTCTGGACCTGTGCCGAGGTTGTGGAGCCAGCCGGCGCTTTGCGAGTATTGTGCGTAGGCTTTGTCGCCGAGGGTTTCTCGGGCGGCCCGCTCCGTTTCGGCCTCGATGGCTTTGAGGGCCACTTCAACCCGCTCCGGCGGGATCTCCTTGTTGGCCAGAAGCTGCTGCTTTTGGTCCTCGGCAGCCTGGCGCATATCAACAATGGTTTGCGAGGTTTCGGCCGGCAGGTCGAAGCGTTCTGTCAATAAACTGAGGTTCTGATATTCCGGATCTTTGGCCCGTTCCAGCGCGGCGGCGCGGTCCGGGGTTAGTTGGGCTTTGACATCGCTCATCATGCTTTGCTCCTGGGCGGCTTTGGCGGCGCGAACGGATGGGTCGCTCATGTCTTCGTAGGCATAAGCGGCATCAATGGCCTGCTGCCGTCGAAACAAGTCGCGGAATTCGTCCTCGGTCGGGTTGAAGCCGATGAGTTCCTTGCGCAAATGATCGGCGGTGGGCGACATGCTGAGCTGGTATTCCTCCTTTTCCTGCGGACTGAGCAGGGCGGACAAGGCCGCGTCCTGTTCTTCGTCGATCTTCCTCAATTCTTCGATGTCCCCTGGAGACGGCGCGCCCCCCTGCAGGCCATAGGTGACGCGCTCGCGCCGGCCTTCAAACTGGTCGCGCAAGTCCATCAGCCGGGAGCGCTTGTCGTCGGACAAAAAAGCCAGCCGGCGATTGTCCTCGTCGGAATCGACAAAATATTTATTCAGCTCGCGCTCGTAATTGACGCCGAGCAATTCGCGCAGGACGGCGGGGAGTTCCTTGTCGATTTGGGCGAGTTGTTTTTCGCGTTCTTCGAGCTGGGTTTGTTTGAGTTTACGTTTTTCGTCCGTTTCCCAGAATTTGAACGGTCGGCCATTTTGATAGTACTGGCCGCGCCGTTGCGCATAGAGGCGCATGACGTCGGTCATGATAATATCCCTGAGCGTGAGTTCCGGGCAGCCGATGGCGCGGAGATTGGCGATGTACTGGCGGTAATCGGTGGATTCAAGCTGGCTCCAATTGAAGGCGTTGCTCTGATAAACAACGACGGGAGGCGGGCGGACGGAAGCCTGCGCCGCTTTGGCCTTCCAGGCCGCCAATTCGACCTGGGCCGACTCGCGATCCTGCTCAACCTGGCCGCCCCAGTACTCGCTGAAGAAAAGGTATCCCGCCGCCAAAACGGCGGCGTTGAACACGCATAGAATGACAACGAACCGCGTTTTCATGGATTTCAGTGTAAGAAAAGTTGGCCGGGCGGGCAAGTTCGTACTGAATATTCCGGTGCCGGTGGGCGCATCTTGACACTGCAATCCGATTAGCAGCGGGACGCTGCCAGAACCCGCAGGCGAGGACGCCTGCGCCACGCAGCGCAAGCCGTCCCGGCTGCGGGTTCGCGGGGCTTCCCAGCCCCGTCTCGCTCCCAACGGCTTTTACATTTGGTGGCAGTGTCAGGATGCGGACGGTGGCGGTTTCCGGCTCCCAATCTTAATTGTAATCCCAGTTGCACCAAAGAGATTAGGATTACGATCAGGATTAGGATTACTAGCGGTGGAGGGCCGCCGCAGTCCAAGACGCTGGCGCGTTGTCTGACGGCTTGCGAAAGGCGCGAAGCGTTATGGAGTACGCCAGTCCTCTGGCGCTTTGGGTCTGGAACTCAGACCCTTACTTGCTGGTGGAAAGACGGAAAATGATCGTGTTGCGGTAAACCTGTCCCGGCCTGAGGGCAGTGGACGGGAAGTCCGACTGGTTGGGTGAATTCGGAAAGTGCTGCGGCTCCATGACAAAGGCGTTGCGGAAATTATAGACCTGGCCGCATTTGCCCGTCATCGTGCCGTCGAGAAAGTTGCCGGTATAGAATTGCAGACCCGGCTCGGTGGACAGCACTTCCAACACACGGCCCGTGGTCGGTTCGCTGACTTGCGCGATCACATCCAATCGTCCCATGGGATGGTTGAGCACAAAGTTGTGGTCGTAGCCGTTGCCGAACTTGAGTTGCCTGTCATCCTGTTGGATGCGCGCGCCGATGGCAGTCGGTTCGAGAAAATCAAAGGGCGTTTCATCCACGGGCCTCAGTTCACCCGTCGGAATCAACGTCTCGTCCACCGGGTTGAATCTGTCGGCGTCGATAAAGACCGTGTGTCCGAGAACGTCGCCCCGGCCGGCAAGGTTGAAATACGAATGCTGGGTCAAATTGAGCACGGTGTCTTTGTCGGTGGTGGCCGTGTATTCAAGGCGCAAACCATTGTCCGACATCAAAGTGTAAACGGCTTTGACCATGAGATTGCCGGGATACCCCTCCTCGCCGTCTTTGCTGCGGTAGGTCAGTTCCAATGCGGGACCGGCGTCACTCTGGATGATTTTGGCGCGCCAAACCACTTTGTCGAAACCCTTGAGGCCGCCGTGCAAGGCGTTGGGATAGTTATTGGTCGCCAACTTATGGGCGACGCCGTCCAGGGTGAACTTCCCTTTGGCAATGCGATTGCCATACCGGCCAATCAACGCGCCGAAATAAGGGCTGTTGGTCAAATAGCCGTCCAGATTGTCATAACCCAGCACCACATCGCCCAAATGGCCATTGCGGTCGGGGGCCTTGAGCGAGACGATGATGCCGCCGTAATTGCATATCCGCGCCTCGACACCGTTGAGGTTGCGCAGGGTGTAGATATCGACGCTCCTGCCATCGCGCGTTTTGCCGAACGGCGCCCGGGTGATTTTGCATGGGGAAAAAGCGGCGCAACAGCAATTGCTGGCGGAAACGCAGGCGTCCGCGCAACAGGAATCGGAAGTGGAAGAAGCGGCGTTTCCGGCCAGCACCACGGCCAGCGTGGCGACGGTGGAGAGAAAGTGTTTGTTAATCATGTCCAGGGCCACCCAAGAATTATGAGCGGAAGTTGAGCGGGCTGGCTTGGGGCATTTCGTGGGCGCAAGCCTGATTGGTCGGCGCATCGGGCACGCGCGCGTTGGCGGCGACCAAACGGTTGGCCAACAGATAAGCCTCCACCTCTTCGCCGCTGATGTCCGGCAGCATTTTGCCGTTGACCTCGACACAAGGGCTGAGCATCTGGCCGCTTTTCTCAATCATTTCCTGGCGTTGCGACGGGTCGTTGATGATGTCACGGTCCTCGAAAGGCAGGTCGTATTTGCGCAAAACAGCGCGCACGCCCTGGCTCCAGCCGCAGGAAGGTTTCAAATATGCGATAATTTTAGGTGCATCCATAGACTTAATTGGTGTTCATATTGCCACAGACGGCGCGAATGGCAACCGCTAAATTTTCGGGGCAAAATCGGGCTTGCGCCCCACGGCTCGGAAGTCCGCAGTTTTCCCCTCTTCAGCGCTTTTGTCAAAAAATCGCGGCGCAAAACGGCCTGCTTGTGCTATAAGATGGAACATGGACGCATTTTTATGAAATATACCTACGAAGAGATGGCGAAAATGATCGATCATTCGCTGCTGCATCCGGCCTTGACGGACCAGGAGCTGGAGGCAGGCTGCCGGCTGGCCGCCCAATACGGCACGGCCACTGTTTGCATCAAACCCTATTTCGTAAAACGGGCGGCGGAACTCCTCAAAGGGACGGGCGTCATCGTGGGAGGTGTCATCGGCTTTCCTCATGGCAACAGCACGACCGAATCGAAACGCTACGAGACACAGTTGGCCTGTGAGGACGGAGCGGCGGAGATCGACATGGTCATCAATATCGGCAAGGCGCTGAGCGGCGATTGGGCCTACGTGGAGCGGGACGTGAAGGCGGTGTGCGACGAAGCCCACGAGCGCGGCGCGAAAGTGAAGGTGATTTTCGAGAACGATTACCTGGACAAAGGCGGGGCGGGCTTGAAGAGCGATGACTTTAAACGCCGCTTGTGCCAGTTGTGCGAACGCGCCGGAGCCGACTGGGTGAAGACGTCAACCGGCTTCGGTTTTGTCAAGCAGACGGACGGCAGCTATAATTACCGGGGCGCGACGGAACACGACCTGCGATTGATGCGCGAAAGCGTCTCGCGAAAAGTGCAGATCAAGGCAGCCGGCGGCGTGCGCGACCTCGACGCCCTGATCAAGACGCGCGAACTGGGCGCCAGCCGCTGCGGAGCGACGGCAACGGCGGCGATGCTGGACGAGTATCGCCGACGCGAGGCGGCGGAGAAGGCGGGGAAGCCAGCCGATCCGCTGAAAAAGGACGCAGCGCCGGGATCGGGCGGCTACTGATACATTAGCATTGATGTACTATATTAAAGCGCGGTCGAAACGGCACGGAAGAATTGTTGGGCACCGCCCGCGGGCACAAGGAACTGGGATTGCGGGCTGCCAAATTTATTGGTGCTGACCGGCAACCAGGTGGAAAGGTCGGTGGAGGACTGCAACACAAAAGTCCCGCCAATTTCGCCCTGGACCCAGAATTGAAAATTACCATCGGTGCGGGGCGGCCCTGCCACCAGACTCAGGGTGGAACTGGGCGCAATGACCAATAAAGTAACGCTCGGGGACGGCACCGTGGTTTGAAGCAATCCGGCGCTGTAGGGCAAATTGCCCAACCGGGCGATGACATTGTTGGAATTGAGCTGCCAGACTTGCGCGCTGCCGGAGCCGGTATAATTGGTCAGCGTGATGACCAGCGGGGTGGTGCCAGTCAAGTATTTGTTGACAATCATGATGGTGAGCGCGCCATCCGTGCTCCGCTCCGCGGCGAACACCGCCACGTTGTCGGGGTCCGGACCAGACGCCAGAACGCTGGTGTCGCCAAAGGTCGATTTGTTCCCGTCATAGTTGCGGTACATTTTCATGGCCAGGTAGGCCTCCCCGGCGGTGTCGGGAACGCCCCAGCGTGTGGCCAGGTCGAGGCCCTCGCGGCCGAAGATGCCGAGGATGTCGGCCTGGGCGGTGCCGCCATTGATGGAGTCTTGCGCTCCCCAATCGTACTCAGTGATGCCAATCTTGGTCCCGGGATAATTGGTGGCGACCCAATTCTTCATGCGGGGAATAAGCATGATGATGGAATCGATCCAACTGGGGTCCTTGTAAGTGGTGTCCCAGAACTGCCGCGTCGATTGGTTGCGGAGCAGTTCGGTGGCGGTGTCAGTGTCGGAGGTGCCCACGTTGCCTTCCTGCGGGTAACAATGCAGGGTGAAATAATCGAGCAGGCGTTGTCCCGTATTCGTCTGATACTGGGACAACTGATTCAAAAGCCAGGGCATATAGTCCCATCCGCCATTGGTCTTGCGATCCGGATAATCAGCCACGTTATAATTGAGGCTCGCAGACAACTGCTGGTCATAGCCGCTGTAAAAATAACCGCTCCAACCCCATTCTTCGGGGCCGAGAACCAGCGCGTGAGGGTCAACGCTCTTGACCATCGAGGCGTAGGCCTCGATTTTCCCAAGGATTTCCTGCATGGTCGGTCCCACTGGATGGATGTCCTGGTGGGTCGAAAACCAGATGCTATGTTCGTTATCCATGATGTAGTAGCCGACTCCGCCATTGGTGGACACGCCCCAGTTGGTGATTAAATGCTGCACGTAACCCTTCTGAAAATTGGTATCCACAGGAATGTAGGAGTCATTGGGATCGTTCCAAGTGATCAGGGTGTTGTTTGTGGTGCTGACGCCGTTGCCGGCATCGGTAAAGTAGGGATCATTACCGGTCTGCGGACCGTATTTGGCAATGGAGTAACTGGGAAGAATGGCCCGGCCGGAACCCAATTTCGGCCCCCAACTCATCATCGGAACGGTGATCAACGCCTGCGCGCCCGCCGCCTTGCTGGCGGCCACAATTGAATCCGCCGACTCTCCCGGAGTGGCGGAGTCGTCGGGATAGCTTTCAAAATACCAGTCGGCCCCTTTGCCGTGGGCATTGATCTCCCAATTGTAGGTCGATTCCTCGTTGCCGCCCGACCGGTTCATGGTGAAATTCAAGTCCTCCATTTGACTGGCCGTGGCAAACGCCACGCCGTAAATCATCGGACTGATCGGGTTGCGATTGGCCCCAGCGTCAATGCCAATATAGTTTGTTGAATTGGTGGAGGACTGCTGTGGCGGGTTTGTGGAGGCATTAATGGAGATATTGTCAATCCAGTTCGTGAACGTGAATTTTGGATAGCCGCTGTAGGAGTTTATGTCAAAGGCGATGCCGGGAACATTGCCAAAGGCTTGAGTCTGATCAATCGGCACGGAGACATGATACCAACTGGAGGAAGCGCTGGCCGGGATAGTCACGGTTCCAGCGGTGATCCAATCTTGACCGTAACTGGAAGTGATAAAGCCGACTTGGATGGCGCCATAATTGCCACTGCCGCTTAACGGAGTGCCCGGCGCCACGAGAATATCGAAGGAGACATTTGTGTAATAAGCAGTATTCGCCTGGACGGTGAAGTCATAGCCATTGGCACTATTGCTGGCGAACGTTCCAAAAAAGACATCCTGCTCATTGGCGCTCTCGTTCAGGGGGCTGATTATCTTGAGGGAGCCGGAACCGGAAGTGTTGGCGCCCGGGGTGGGATTGGAGGAATCCGTTTTCGGGTCACACAATATCGGGGTGTTATTCCCGGGATAGGTGTACCAATATATCCAAGTGCTGTTGAAAGGGGACGTTGCACCGCCAGTGGCAAAGGTGAAATCGAAGGTGTTTGTTATGATGGTTTGCCCCTGAGTTCGAGGAGCCGAACAGGCCAGCGCCAAAGCGGCGGCGGCCAAAGTTACCGAGGTGAAGAGTTTATTCGTTTTCATGGTGTGGTGTTGGTTGCCCGGCTATAAATCAAGCACCCATTTTCAGGTTGTCGGAGCAAATAATCTGGATTGCCTGCCCGCAAAGACATGCCGCCGAAGTTTGCAGCAAACTCGCGGCGATGGCCGATGGCACCGGCATTTATTCATACCCTCTGCTCCTTGATTCATACCCCCACTATATCCCATTTTCGAGAATTTGAAAAGCTTTTTCTTGGTGAATTGGACTTGGGCGCGAGAAGCAGCGGCCTCAGCGGCGGTGTGTTTTCAAGTTCACCCGGTAACGGGCCTCGTTGTTGCGACCTGTCAATACCATTTATACAAAATCAGGCCAGCAGTTCCCTGGCGTGCTTGAGAATTTCGCTCTCGACGCGGCTTTTAAAGGGCAGGGCCGCCCACGGAAGATTAATGTCGATCCGCACCTCGGCCGGCAGCACTTCCAATTGCCCGTCAACGGCAAGACCCATGGCGCGAAAGCGAAAGGCATCGAGATTTCCCGTCCACGCCTCTTCCAGGTCGGTGACCCTGTCGCCAAATTGGCCGCGGGTTTCAGCGATGAGTTTGGAGACCCGGCTTTTGGCCTCGTCTTGTCCCAGTTGATGCGGCACAGAGAGATTTATCTTCGGCATATCGAAAGTGTAGCGGGAAGAGGCCAGGGCCGCAATCGCCGCTAAAAGTCCGCATCGGACAGGGAACACGGTCTCTGGCCGCCCTTGGTCGTCCGCGCCGTGTCGTGCGCTTGACAAACCAAACGCAATCCTTCCAAGGTCAGGAGCGGTTCGACGGCGGTGATCTCCGGTAATTTGGCGGCAATGAGCTTGCCGTAACCCCCCGTCGCCACGACCGGCAGGCGGGGGCAGCGCAATACGCCCTTCAATTCGGCCACCAATTGGCGGATCAAGCCGCGGTAGCCGTGTACGGCCCCAATGAGCATCGCTTGCGCGGTGTTCCTGCCCACCACCGCCGTGACTTCCCGCATTTGAATGCGCGGGAGCAACGCTGTTTTCTCATGCAAATAATCGGTCATCACCGCCAGCCCCGGCGCGATGATGCCGCCGACATAATTGCCCTTTCGATCCACCACGTCGAACGTCACCGCCGTGCCAAAATCGACGACAACGGACGGGGCGCCAAAATGCGTCCTGACAGCGACGGCATTGGCCAGGCGGTCCGGACCGATGGTTTGCGGAGCCGGATAATCGATGCCCACTCCCCGCACGGTGTCAGGAGTCAATTGGAGGCAGGGAAGACCGAGCCTGGTCTGAACGAACTTGACCACGAGCGGCGTCACCGCGGGCACGACGCTGCAAAGAGCCACGCCGACGAGCGGCTGTTTATTCAGGAAACTGGCAGCGGTTCTTTGGGCGGTTCCCGTCCCCCACCCCTTCGTCGGCATATCGATATGGCGGCTGACCCGGGCGGAATTGGCCACGCCGATATGGGTATG
>Ga0181523_10003889_pt1 | contig 13280 bp, 10 predicted proteins | sample PEATcosm2014_Bin_43_FD_119752 | JGI IMG/M metagenome (GOLD analysis project Ga0181523, IMG submission 119752) | Peatland microbial communities from MTU Mesocosm Facility, Houghton, MI, USA - PEATcosm2014_Bin05_30_metaG | ecosystem: Environmental > Terrestrial > Soil > Wetlands > Peat | place... | reverse complement strand
GTGATACGGGCGAATCTGTGGCGAACGCCGATGACTGGATGCGCGAAGGGAATCGAGCAATGTGTGTCAGCTGCCGGGAGAAGGAGCCGGCAGCCATGAAGAGAGCCTTTCGTCGTCGCGATTCAGAGCAACTGGCGCAGGAACTCGCCGCCCTATCCGCAGCAAGTGTTAGACATCTGAAGGATCGCTGGCGTGCGCTGTATGGGACCGAGCCACCCCGCTATATCAGCTGGGAGTTGCTGACCGGCGCGGTCGCCTATCGTTTGCAGGAGCGTACGCTTGGTAGCCTCAAACCCAGCACGCAACGGCTGCTTGAGCACATCGGAGAGGGCCATTCATCGAACTATCCAGCCCAGCTCGCGGCGGCGAAGGCCACCGCCGGTACCGTGCTGATTCGCGAGTGGCGGGGAGTCAGTCACCGCGTCACGGTGCTCGATGATGGTGTCGTCTATCAGGGCCGACGCTACCAGTCGCTCTCGGAAGTCGCGCGGCTGATTACCGGCAGTCGCTGGTCCGGGCCGCTGTTCTTCGGGCTAAAAAATCGCGCGCAGGAGGCCCGCCATGGTTGAGGTCAAGCGCTGCGCGGTCTACACGCGTAAATCCTCCGAGGAAGGCTTGGAGCAGGATTTTAACTCGCTCCATGCCCAGCGGGAGGCGTGCGAAGCCTTTATCAAGAGTCAGGCGGGCGAAGGTTGGCGCCTGCTCAGGACCGCCTACGACGACGGCGGCTTCTCGGGTGGCACAATGGCAAGGCCCGCGCTGCAACAGTTGCTGGAAGATATCCGCCAGAAACGCGTCGACGTGATCGTGGTGTACAAAGTCGACCGTCTGACGCGTTCGCTGGCAGACTTCGCGAAGATGGTCGAGGCCGTCGACCAGCACAGCGCTTCGTTTGTGGCGGTCACGCAGCAATTCAACACCACCACCTCGATGGGCCGCCTCACCCTGAACGTCTTGCTGTCGTTTGCGCAGTTCGAGCGGGAAGTGACCGGGGAGCGCATCCGGGACAAGATCGCGGCCTCGAAGAAGAAGGGACTATGGATGGGTGGTACAGTGCCACTCGGTTATGACGTGGTTGAACGGCGGTTAGTGATCAATCCGCCCGAGGCTGAAACCGTAAGAGCAATCTATAAACGCTATCTCGAAGTCGGCTCAATACGCCTTCTAAAGCAGGACTTGGAAGACCACGGGGTCGTCTCCAAGCGGCGCTTTTCAAAGGCGGGACACCAATCCGGCGGAGTAGCTTTTTCGCGCGGTGCGTTATACGAACTGCTCGCCAATCCGATTTACGTAGGCGAGATCCGACACCGCAAAGACTGCCATCCGGGTCAGCACGAGGCGGTTCTTGATCGTAAGTTATGGGACCAAGTTCAACAGCAACTGTCCCAAAAGGCCGCCCATCCACGCGGCCAGGCCACCAGTGCAATGGCGAACCTGCTCGCAGGCAAGCTGTTCGATGAAGCTGGTCAGCCACTCTACGTTTCCGGCACGACGAAGGCTCGGCGTCGCTATCGCTACTACGTCTCGCGAACTAAAGGCACCGGCGGCAGGTCCGAGGAGGGTTGGCGGCTCGCCGCACCGGGAATCGAGCGGGCAGTAATCGCCGCCACTGCGCAGATACTGAAGGACGATTCTGCGATCGGGACGATGCTGCACGACGAGGCGAGCTTTTCAGCAGAGAATCTCGCCAGCGCGCTGCAATCGATTCACGCCTACCGTATGCGACTCGAGACCGAAGGGGAGCATGGCGCAGATACCTCTGCGTTGATTGAGCGGGTCGATTTAGGCCTGAACGAACTTCAGCTAACGCTGAACCTCGCGCCGCTGGTCAACCCTCAGGTCAGCAACGACAAGCGTGGGGCCTTGAAAATGAAACGGTCGGTGCCGATGCAGCTCAGACGCCGCGGCGTTGAGTTGCGCATCGTTATGGCAGGCGAGACGGCTGCCAAGCCGCGGTTTGAACCCACGCTCATTAAAGCCATCGGCCGGGGCGGCGTTGGTTCGCCGAGCTCGCGTGCAACCGTGCGCAGGACACCGCCGCAATTGCGCAACGCGAGGGTGTGCACGATAGCTACGCCAGACGCCTGCTTCCGCTCGCGTTTCTCGCGCCGTCCGTGGTTGAAGCTATCTGCGCCGGGCGCCAGCCTTTGGACCTCACCGCCGAGAGTCTAACGCGCCGTCTTAAGCTCCCGTTGGCTTGGGCTGAGCAGGAAAAAGTGCTCGGCCTGGGTGCCACCGCGTTCTAGGGAATCTTCCTCTTAGTCGTCTGCGGTCCCGCTTACACCTACTTTCGACGTGACACCGCCAAACTTCGCCCGGGAGAGAAATCGCCAATTTGCGAGCCCGATCGCCGTAACCGCGCGCTCTCCGGTCGCACAAGACTCGCAGATTCTCGCGTCCACGCGGGTAAATCGCGCTCTGCTCGGTTCAATTCTCTGATTGCGCGACTGGGTGGCGGAGAGGGGGGGATTCGAACCCCCGGTCCCACAAGGGGACACGTGATTTCGAGTCACGCTGATTAAACCGGGCTCTCAAACCTCTCCGCGTCCAAGCAGCATTTCGTTTCACCTCCGCACAGTCAAGCGCCCGGTCGCCGGTTACCGCTTTCGCCCGACATCTGCTAGCGTCGCGCCAAAGCATTGGGCAGGGCGTAAGACGATGGCATCGGCGATAAAGACAGGTGCGGCCTCTGATTGGCGCGCACAATTGGGTGGCAAACTGGTCGCGGCCGACGAGGCCGTCGGGCATATCAAGTCGGGCGATCGGATCACGCTCTCGATCGCCCAGGCCACGCCCTTTACCATCTGTGCGGCACTGGCCGGCCGGCTGATGGAACTGGATCACGTCGTGCTCAACAACAGCGCGTCGCTCTTTAGCTGGGACCTGCCGGGGCTGGGCGAGCGCTTTCGCTTCGAGTCGTTCTACCTGTCGCCAGTTGATCGAGCGGTTTTTGCGGCGAACCGCGGCGAGTTCGTTCCGCTCTCCTACTACCGCGCCGGGGTGCTGCCGCCCGGACTTGACGATTTCAACGTCTACCTGATGACGGTCTCGACGCCCGACGCGTACGGTTACGTCAACTTCGGCGACCTCCAAATCATGTCGAAGCTGTTGTCCCAGCGTGCCGAGCTGGTGATTGCCGAGGTTGTGCCGGACCTGGTACGGATCGGTGGCGACAATTCGATGCATATCTCGGCGATCGACTGGTTCGTCGAGCGCGCGCCCGACGCCCCGCGATTACCGGTGCCGCCACCCGCGAGCGAAGAGGAGCGGCGGGTCGTGGGCACGATTTGCGCCACTGTCGCGCGCGAGCTTATCCCCGATCGGGCGACGCTCCAGGTCGGTGTCGGCTCGACCTCCGGAATGCTCATGGTGCACCTCCGCAGCCATCATGAACTCGGGATGCAGACCGAGATCATTCCGTGGGGCACCGCGCCGCTGGTGCGCGACGGCGTGATCACCGGGAAACATAAGAAGCTCTTCCCGGGACTGGTGGTCGGGAGCGGGTTCGCAGTCGCCACGCCGCGGGCCGAGCTCGAGTACGCCGACGGCCATCCGGGTTTCCAGCTCTATGATTTTAATTTCACCGACGATATCCGGCTGATCGCGCGTGAAGAGGGGCTGATTTCCGTCAACAACGGCCTGGCGGTGGACCTGACGGGCCAGGTCGGCAGCGAATCGATCGGCCATCAGATGTACACCGGCACGGGCGGCCAGACCGCTTTTGGGATCGGCAGTTCGCTGGGGGGCGGCAAGTCGATAATCGTGTTGCCGTCGGCCGCGACGGTGAAGGGGCAGCAGCTATCGCGCATCGTGCCGGCGCTTGCGCCGGGAACGATCTGCACCCTGCCGCGCACGTTCGTCCATTATGTGGTCACTGAGTACGGCATCGCGACGCTCAAGGGCAAGTCGCAGCGCGAGCGCGCGCACGAGCTGATCGCCGTTGCGCATCCGGACTTTCGCGCCGAACTGACCGCGACCGCCAAAAAGATCTTCGGTTAGCCGGCGTAGCTCCAGGGGCGGCCGAGCAGAAATCGAACATCCCGACGCTCGATCACGCGGTTGCGGAATACTCTACTGGCAGACCCGAATGTTCGGCCAAGAGTCAACGATACTGACGCACGAAGCCGGCATACGCCTGGGCGTCTTTATCATCTTGCTTGGCGCAATGGCGCTGTGGGAGGCGGCGGCCCCACGCCGGACGAGGTCATTCGCACGGTTCAGGCGCTGGCCCAGCAACCTTGCCGTGGTCGCGCTGAATACCGCATGCGTCAGGGTCTTGCTCCCCGCCACGGCTGTAGGTCTAGCGCTGGCGGGGGAAAGGTGGGGCTGGGGCCTGCTCAACAACCTGCCCGTTCCGGCTTGCTTGGCGGTGGTTGCGTCGGTGGTGCTGCTCGATGCCGCCATCTACCTCCAGCACGTGACGTTCCATGCGGTGCCCGCGCTTTGGCGGGTGCATCGGATGCATCATGCCGACCTCGACTTCGATGTCACCACGGGCGCGCGTTTCCACCCGATCGAGATTGTTCTGTCGATGTTGATCAAGTTCGGCGTGGTGGCGGCGCTGGGAGCCCCCGCGCTGGCGGTGCTCGTCTTCGAGGTCCTGCTCAACGCGACCTCGATGTTCAATCACGGGAATGTTCGCATCCCGATCCGGCTCGACCGCTATCTTCGATGGTTCGTGGTCACGCCCGACATGCACCGCATCCATCATTCGATTGTGGTCAACGAAACCAATAGCAACTTCGGCTTCAACCTGCCGTGGTGGGATCGATTGCTCGGCACCTATTGCGATCAGCCCGCCGCCGGCCATCTGGGCATGACGATCGGTATCGAGCAGTTCCGCTCGGCCCGCGAGTTGTGGCTCGACCGGATGCTCTTGCAGCCGTTCCGCGGGCCTGCGGGTGCTTACGCGATCACGTGGAGGCGTGCGGTATGAACTGGCGCAATCTCGTCTTACGTTTGGTTGTGGTGGCGGCGCTGCTCGGAGCGATCGTATGGCTCGCTCTGCATCGCGAATTTCTTCAGGCCGCCGCGCTGGAACGGGAACTAGCACGCTTTGGTCCGTGGGCTCCGATCTTGTTCGTCGTACTCTATGCGTCCGCGACGGTGCTGTTTGTCCCCGGATCGGTACTCACCGTGGCCGGCGGCGCTCTGTTCGGCCCGGTGTCGGGTACCCTGTGGAACCTGATCGGCGCGACCCTGGGAGCCACGCTCGCCTTCGTGATTGCGCGATACATCGCCTCCGACTGGGTTGCCGCGCGCAGCGGTGAACGCCTCGGTCGTCTGATGCGGGGAGTAGAGGAGGAAGGCTGGCGTTTCGTGGCATTCGTCCGGCTGGTGCCGCTGTTTCCGTTCAACCTGGTGAACTACGCCTTCGGGCTGACACGCGTTCGGCTCCGCGAGTACGTGATCGCCTCCTTTGTATGTATGGCGCCGGGCGCGTTGGCCTATACCTATCTAGGTTACGCGGGGCGCGAGGCCGCGTCCGGGCAGGGCGCAATCCGCAAGGCTCTGCTTGCCCTGGCGCTGCTTGCGGCGGTCGCTTTCCTGCCGCGGCTCGTGCGCAAGTTGAAGGGGCAACGGTTTACTGGTCCAGCGACCCTTACTATCCCGTCCAAAGGAATTGAACTTTAAAAGCGTTAACGCATGATGAGATTGAGATCGGCGGGCGTGGTGAAACGTGGCTCTTAGTCTATTGCGGCCGGAAAGTGTAGACGCCGCTGAATCCGGGCGGACGCCAGCCATTTTGCGCACAGGTAACGCAGACGGGAAATTGCCGGGGACGGCCTTCCGCGACCCCCGGCAGCGCGACCATCACTTCGGTCGAAAAGCTCTTCTCACAGGCGCGGCAAGTCGCCACCAGCGCTTTATTCTCTTTGGCTTTCTCACTCGGCATAGGAAACCGCCGGGGTGGGCGGCGGCTGGCCCAATCTAGATGGCGGCGGAGGAAGGCGTCAATTGCGCGACGCGTGGCACGCGCCGGCTCCCGCGCGAGTTTTACGCCCGCCCGGTATTGACGGTCGCGCGCGAATGTATCGGGAAGATCCTGGTCCATCGGACGCCCGCGGGCGAAGCGGCCGGGCGGATCGTCGAAGCCGAAGCGTATCGCGGACCGCGCGACCTCGCGGCGCACAGCGCGCGAGGACTGACGAAGCGTACCGCCGCGATGTTCGGGCCGCCCGGTTTCGCCTACGTCTATCTGCTGTACGGCGTCAGTTGGGCGATCAACGTCGTGGCGGCGGCGGAAGGCGAGCCCCATGCGGTCCTGATTCGCGCGCTCGAGCCTGTCCGCGGCATCGAGCTGATGGCGCTTCGGCGCGGCAAGACCGCGAATTCGCGCGCACTGACCAACGGCCCCGGCAAGCTCGCGCAGGCCCTCGCGATCACCGGCGCACAATACGGCCAGGATCTGTGTGATAGCGACCTGTGTGACGACGCCCTGTTTCTCGAGGAGACCGGTTACCAGCCCAAGGTCGCACGCTCACCCCGGATCAACGTCGCCTACGCGGGCGCCTGGGCCCTCAAACCGTGGCGGTTTTACGAACGCGGTAACCGTCACGTGTCGGTCGCACCACGCGCGTAAAGGACGCGGCATGCTCGCGACCAGCATCGACGGACCATCTCGCCTGCGGCATACGTCGGGGTCAGCTGGCGCCCGCAGCCCTGCTGCGCTGGAAAATCCGGCCAATTTCGTGCCAAGCTGCGGGTCTGACCCGCTTTTGTCGGCATTGACCACTGCTGGTTTGAAGCAACGCAATGACCACTATGCACGGAGAACAATGACATGGCCGAAAGATTGGATAAGCCCATCGGGCTCACGGCAAAGCCGACGCGATCGCAGGAGTTCTACGACAACGTCAAGCGCAAGTTCGCCGAGGAACGCGACCTGAGGTTGAAATACCGGCCGCAAGGCCTCTCGCAGTACACCTACGATTTAACCGGCGCGTTGGCGAAGTACGAGGTTGACACGTACGCCGAGGCGGTCACGCCCCGCGAGCCGATCAACGATACCGTCGAATGCCTGTTCATCGGCGGCGGCTTCTCCGCGCTCCTGACCTCCGCGCGGCTGCGCGAGGTCGGCGTCGAGAGCATTCGCATCGTGGAGCGGGGCGGGGACGTCGGCGGTACCTGGTATTGGAACCGCTACCCTGGCGTGGCCTGCGACGTCGTCTCCTATGACTACCTGCCCCTCCTCGACGAACTGGACTACGTGCCCAAAGACCATTACGCCGGGGGCCCCGAGATCTTCGCGCACTGTCAGGCAATCGCCAAAAAGTACAATCTGTACGAACTCGCGACTTTCCAGACCACCGTCACTTCCACGGTCTGGGACGAGGCCGAGCAGATGTGGCACGTCGCCACAGACCGCGGCGATCACATGAGAGCGCGCTTTGTGATCTGCGCCAACGGTATCCTCACGAAGCCCAAGCTGGCCAAAATCAAAGGCCTCGAAACCTTCAAGGGCCATTCCTTTCACACCTCGCGCTGGGACTACGCCTACACCAAGCCCGACCTGTCGGGACTGGAAGACAAAGTCGTCGGCATTATCGGCACCGGGGCGACGGCGGTGCAGGCCGTTCCAGGACTGGGCGCGGCGGCCAAGGAACTCTACGTTTTCCAGCGTACGCCTTCCTCGATCGATATCCGCGACGACTGGCCGACCGACCCGAACTGGGCGCGCAAGCTGGAGCCCGGATGGCAGGCGCGGCGACGCGAACGCGCCCGGATGGAGCCGCGGATGACCGAGGAGCAGAAGGCCAGGCACGCCGCCACGTCGCCCGAGGAGAAGATCCGCCGGCAGGAAAACGCGAACATCGAAGCGATGATGAAAATCCATCAGCGCATCGATCAGATCGTCAAAGACAAGGCCACGGCCGAGGCGCTCAAGCCCTGGTACATGCTCATGTGCAAGCGCCCGTGCTTCCACAACGACTACTTGCCCACTTTCAACCGGCCCAACGTCCATCTGATCGACACCCACGGCAAGGGCATCAACGAGATCACCGAAAAGGGACCCGTGTTTGAGGGCAAGCAATATGAGGTCGACGTCCTCATCTACGCCACGGGTTTCGAAGTACAGAGGACCGGGACCTACAATCAGATCAAGGGCGTAAACGGCCTCGATATCAATGACAAGTATCGGGAAGGTGTCCGCACCCTGCTGGGGATCCAGTCACAGGGCTATCCCAATCTGTTCGTCATGGGCGGCTTGCAGGCGTCATTCCAGTTCAACTTTACCGACATCGCGGAAGCCCAGGGCAATTATATTGCGGCATGCATCGACTATGTGCGCCGCCACGGCTATCAGTCGCTGGATGTGACCCCGCAGGCCGAGGAATGGTGGGTGCAGGAAGTCATCGAACATCGCGGCAAGACCAGCTTCAATCAGGAGTGTACGCCCGGCTATTACAACTTCGAAGGCGAGTTCCAGCGCCGTCAGGACGGCAACTACAATGGCGGGTTCTTTCAGTACTGCAACCATTTGAACGAGGTTCGCGCACGGATGGATGCTCACTTCGCGTTCACCAACAAACCATTGACTTCAGAATGATGTAGCTATTGCGACCCATTCGTGTCGCCGTAAATCACTGAGTTCACACCGGGCGGGCGGGACGCCGCCCGGTGTGAACGGTCAATCCGAGACGAATTGCCCGCAATTTACGCGGCAAAGAAAGCCGCTGTTGAGGAAACCAGCTATCGGCCGGCGATCGGACGCTCCCCCCGGATAAATGTCGGCCACGCGGGCGCCTGGGCCCTCAAACCCTGGCGGTTTTACGAACGCGGTAATCGTCACGTCTCGGTCACGAGGCGCGGAGAACGACGACGTGATGCTCGGCTCTGAACGCCCAGTTGGACGGGACCCGGACGAGTCGGCTATGCTCCATGTGGTCAGATCGCTCCTCGACCCTAAGGTCAACCGATACGCGGGGCTCCGCGCAGGAGAAACGCTATGGAAAAAAAGCAAGCAGAGGCTATCGCGGTCCTGAACGGACTGGTCGAACTGGAGCTCGCCGGCGCCGTCCGCTATACGCAGTATTCTCTGATGATCTTCGGCCATGCGCGGATTCCGATCATGCACTGGATGCGGGAGCAGGCTACGGAGTCGCTGCTTCACGCGACCGAAGCTGGCGAGGAGGTAACGGCGATGGGCGGCGAGGTTTCGCTGGCGATCGCCGAACTGGCGGGAACCCACCACGCGTCGGTGGACGATATTCTGCAGGAACTGCTGGTTCACGAGCGCAAAGGCGTCGAGCTTTATCGCAAACTGCTCAAGGTCAGCGAGGGATGGAGTGTTTCGCTGGAAGAGTTTGCCCGGGAGAAAATCCGCGGCGAGGAAATGCATCTGGCGGAGATTGGCAAGATGCTGCGCCGGCGCGGCGACGCCTAGCTCCATCGGGAACAAGACCAGCAGTTATCTCACCGATTTCTGCTCCGGCAAGCTGAAGCAGCGGGTTCTGCTGCGGATCTTTCTCCCGTTCATTCTGGCCGCATATTTCGGCAGCTTGATCTTTGCTATCTGGAGCTTTCCCGGTTTATTCAACTGGCGGACCATGTCGATGTCGAAGCTTCTCTATCCGTCGAACAATCCGCAATTTCACGCGATAGGGTCCGTCGGCTTGGCTGTGGCGGGCCTGATGACGATTCCCTTCGCCGGCTATATCGGAAGGCGGCTAACGGGATATTTCGCCGGTACTGGCGGAAATCGGCGCTCTCTCATTTGGCGCGGGCGCTATCAGTTTGACCCTCGGCGCGTTGATTGTGTGGGAGCCTTTCCTCCACGAAATGTTCGCGCGGGGCGCGGGCCTCGGCGTCGGCCTGGGGATGCTGGCCTTCTACTTGTGCGCCCTGAGAGGACGGTCGCTCGACGCAAACGAACCGTTCGCCCGCTCGCGGGTCTTTCTCGCATGGAGTTTGATCGTGCCCCCGGCGCTTCTGGTCGTGGTGCTGCAATTGCTGGCTGCCGCGCGCTTTCAATGGTCGAACTCGGTCTATCTGGTGATCGAAAAGCGATCGTTGTGGCACCTGGGATTTTGGGAATGGATCGGCTCGACAGCGGTGTTTCTGTTCCTACTGAGCGCCGCCTTGCTTCTGACGGAAAGCGCTGCGCAACCAGCTATTAGTTCAACGCCGGGAGCGGAATTGTCAGCGTGTCGTAGACGGTGATTCGCGGACCATAAGCGGCTTGGAAGATCCCGATACCCTCGGCCGGTCGAATCAGGTTGGTGCGATCAAAGATGTTCAGCAGCGTAATCGTATCTTTTACTTCGCCGACGTGCGGCACGGCAAAACTCCTCCCGGCGCTTAGATCGGCCTGAACCACGTGCGGCAGGGATTCCAGATCTGCGAAGCCTCCCCGCAACCCACTGCTGTAAAGCGCCTCAAGGCTGAAAAAGTATGGTTTCCAGTGATACGCTATCCCGCCTGACGCGCCGTAAAGAGGCTGATGATCAAGCACGATATAGTGCTTGTTTATGTAGCTTAGTTCATCGGGCGAGAAGTTGAACTGGCCGCTCGCCACGCCTTCCTGCATATTCCGGCCGATCGTGGTACTGGCATGCATCGAGAGATTCTCGACGTTATACGTCAGTGCGGTCTCAGTGCCCCAGATGTATCCGTGCCGATAGTTAAACGGTGCGAAAATAGGCACAACTCCGAACTGTCCCGTATCGAGGTAGTGGTACGTGTACTCGTAAAAGGCATCTTCCGAGAGGGTCAGGTGTTTTGTCAGTTGATGAACAATACCGGCATCCCCTTCGTAATCGTCTTCGGTCTGCGGCGTGGTCGCACCGGTTCCCGCCAGGCCCGTGGTGCCGGCGAACGCGGCGGGTGCGCCGGGTGAGATGCCCTGAAAGCTCGGCACCTGCATATACCGCACGAACCCGGCGTGGAGCGTCGTTGCGGGCCGGAGCAAATAGACCAGATTAATCGTCGGGCTCACCTGATTATTGTAAGTAAAGCCGCTCAGACGATCCCATCGCACACCGAAATTCGCGCGCAATTTCTCCGTAATCTGCCAGGTGTCTTGCAGATAGAGGCCGCTGAGGAGATTGATCTTGTTGGCGTTGTTGATTCTGCGGACAGGCGTGCAGGAAGGCACGGGCGACCCGGGAACAATATTGCAATTGTCGCTGTCTTCAAAGACCAGTGATCTGTCGTCCGCCTCGACTCCGTACTCACCAAGATAGAAGCCTGCGCCGAGCGTGTGGTTGCCAAGCTGGTAGCTAAGGTCGGCTTGCAAAGTGTTGTCGAGGTCGCTGTGAAACGCAGTCGACGCGACCCCCTGATAGAGGAGCTCGCCAACGTTGTCCGGTTCGAAGTTCTGCGAGATATAGTGGGCCGCGTAGGCGAGTTGATACGTGAGACCGGGCGCCGCCAACCCATTTAGGGCCAGGATGCCGAGATAATCGCGAAAGTTCAGATAGGAATTAATATCGGCTGATGGATAGGCACCGACGCCCGCTAGTCCAAATTGCGGTATGAGATTGGACCGGTTAGGCAATTGGTTTTTACTTGTGGCGAACGAGGTAATAAGGCTCAGCCTGGTGGTTGGATTCAGGTCGTACGCAAAGAAACCGAAGCCCTGACCCTGATCGGTATGGTCATGGATCGCATCCGGGGCCGGCGTCGCGGAGCTGAACGCCGTGTTGCTTTGACTATAGAGCCCGCTGACGTAGTAGCTGAAGCTGCCATCGCAACCACCGTACTGAAAGCTCGGCTGCAGCGTATTGCGTTGTCCGCCGTAGACGCTGGCGCTGCCACCGGGTTGCGCACACCCGTCTTTCGTCTCGATATTCACCACGCCGCCCGTGGCGAAGCCATAGCGCGCCGGCACGATTCCATCCAGCAGACTAAGCTGCTTGATGAACAGCGGATTTATCATCGAGATAAACGGCGGGTTGGTGTTGATATCGATGGGCACCATGACGCCGTTGATCTGGTACTGGAACTGCGGCCCTTCAGTGTTGCGGATGTGAATCTGCTGATTTTGATCGATCGCGACGCCCGGCATCTGCGTCAGGACGTCGGTGATCGTCGTATTCTCCCCGCGCGGCAGGTTGGCGATGTCCTGGGCGGTTACCGTGTATTTGTTGGCGCCGGTCGTGGAGACGCCATTTTGTGCACGAATCCGGCTGGCATTGACTGGGAGCGTCAGCGCGGTCTCGGCGTCCAGCGTCAGCGCGACAGTCTCTCCGATGCTGCGTGGAAGGAGGACACTCTTGCTGGCGGACTTGAATCCAGGCTTTAGCGCTACGAGCGCATAAACGCCCGGCTTCGCGGGAGCGATTTTGAACCGTCCGGCCTGATCGGTGGTCGTGCGGGTGATCACGCCGCCATTTGCGTTGCGCAATTCAAGCTTCACTTGGGCCAGCGGCCGACCGAGTGCATCGGTGATGGTCCCGGATAGTTGTTGAGCGCCGGCCAGACAGGGCGAGCTAAGGCCGAGCGTCAATGCGAATGCGAACGTGACCAAACGCCACAGCCCCGCAGGCCAGCCCAATGCTCGATTCGCCAGGCAAATTGATCGCGCGGCCGGTGGCTTGCGCTCGTTTAGGCGCTTGTCCGATGAAAAAGTGGAAGCGTTCATCACGATCCGATAAAATGAGAATGATTCTCACTATCGGATCGGCGGCGGACTTGTCAATTGATCAGCTGGTTAGGCGTATGTGATCGCCAACATGGTTTGAACATTCCCGTGGCAACTTTTGGGAAATGAGACTATGTGATTTTTTGCCAGACTACTTGAGACGGCCGGAACGGCTCGACCCGACCTAAAAACCCTTTATTTACGACCCTTTTACGCAGCATTTGAAGGGCGCACCGGACCTGAGACCGGGCACCTGGGCGAAAACTCCAGGGGCGCCAAAAACTCAAACCATCTTATCGGGCGAGTTTATCCGACCGGCTTGCGCCTTGCGGGGGTCATTGATGCTAATGCGCGCATAAGTGTGTGACACCCGCAATCAGCCTCAAACCAAGTTGACGTTGCGGGCGTCGAGATAAGTGCCTGTAAACATTGGGAAATATGTCACTTTGGGCATTCTTTGAACGTCTGACGCCCGCAACGCGCGCAATGCCCTGAAAGGGCTGTTTTCGCCTGTCCGGCTGGCACTGCCAACGGGATTCATCGGGCCACCCAACAATGAACAAATTTAAGGAGAGCTAATGGCTAGCTTTTCGCGGGGGGCTTGAGCGCACCACTGCGCCAGACGATGGGGCCGAACCAAATAAAATCGCGTGGGCTACCCGCGAGCTTCCGCTCGACCTTACCAGTAGGATCG
>Ga0181523_10003885_pt1 | contig 13292 bp, 12 predicted proteins | sample PEATcosm2014_Bin_43_FD_119752 | JGI IMG/M metagenome (GOLD analysis project Ga0181523, IMG submission 119752) | Peatland microbial communities from MTU Mesocosm Facility, Houghton, MI, USA - PEATcosm2014_Bin05_30_metaG | ecosystem: Environmental > Terrestrial > Soil > Wetlands > Peat | place... | reverse complement strand
CTTTAGGGCGGATTGGACGGCCGAGAAGGGTCGACAGCCGCCTGTCGTTGATCTTGGCGAGGTCGCTTAGCGTAGCGAAATTCTTCGCCAAATCGGGCTGATGTTAACGGGCCTCAAAGTCACGACATAAGTTCCAGATAATCGCGCAAACTGATAATGCGCACACCGTTATATTCGCCAAGGGAGAGCAAAGCATGATCCCCGGTGACAATGGCCTCAGCGTGACCGGCGCGCGCGCATTCCAGAATGCGATTGTCCGGCTCGTCTTTGACTACTTGTAGCTTTCGCCGCGGTTTGACGGAGAGAGCGAGGTCGGATAGAAACACCGCGACATGGGCGAGTTCTTCCGCATCGCGTGAAAACTTGCGGGCCAGAATGCCAAGCAACTCGTCGAGAATCGGCTTGGAGATAACGAGCTGGTCCTGCTCCTCGATAATGCGCCGCAACGCCGCTTCACCGCGCCCGCCTGGGAAAACCAGAGCCGAAACGAGAATGTTGGTGTCGAAGACAACCTTCATTCGTGCAAATAGCGCTCGAGGTCCTTTTCGGTAAGAATCCCTTTATCGCGGGCCCTGCGGCTCCAGTAGCCCTGCATGCCACGGAGCCCTTGCAGTTGCCGCTCGATGCGAGCTCGGCGTAGGGCGTCTTGGACGACGGCGCTCAGCGTCTTGCCCTCGGCTCGGGCGAGCGCCTCGGCTTCTTTCGCCAGAGCAGCGGGCAGTGAGATGGTTTTCTTAACGGCGGAAGCCATAATGATCCAATGCCGGTTAGTATGAATTAATCATACTTGAATAATTGCGAAGGTGTGGCACCGCGCGCCAGAAATTTGAGCCGGCCAATCCTTTACCTGCCACGCGTCGGCGCCGTTTGTGTCTTCGTCAGATTTGGTGTGCCTCGAGAGTGACTGAGTGAGGTTGGTTTTGAAATCGGCAAGTGCTGCAAGTTATTGATTAACAACAAACTATGTTGGTTCAGGACCGCCTACGAACCAAGGGGTCGTGGGTTCGAATCCTGCCGGGCGCGCCAAATTTCGATATCAGTTCAATGGCTTGCGAGCGGGCGCTTGCAGGCCATTTTTTTGCGTTGTCCCATTGGACTCACATTCGGCTGCGAATGGGACGATTTGCGAGCGTACCGACTTGGGGCAAAGGGATGCGATTCGGGCGCCCTGCATTGTGCCAAGTCAGCGTGACGTCGGCGCACCCGCGCCCACGAGGAACTCGCGCACGAGGTGGACGCGACACGCGAGAATGCCTCGCGCGCACGAAAGCGGACAGAACTCAGTGGCCCGGTCGTACGCCGCGTCTCGATAACAGAACCACATTCACCGAGCTGAAGCAGATTGTCGCGAACGGCGGGTTGCGGGCAGCCCAATCAGGTGTAGGGCGTCTTACCCGATGACTTCTGGTGATAGTCAGCGCGGAAGCGCTTTCCTTCAAGGAAAATCCAAAGTCACCTAGTCGTGGTCACGCGACCAGTCGATTTTCGGTAGACGTCGCGGTCGTGTTCGCGCTTCCCAGCAGATAGCTCGGCTCAATCTGTCCCGTTGGTGGCTAGAATTTGTCGTGGGTGTATCGGAATTCCAGACCCTGTAGCAATTGTCGCGACGCGTCGTTGAATGGATGATGGCCGGCATATAGCGTCCGGATACCGAGCACCGTGAACGAATGTGAAATTGCAACCTGAGCAGCCTCGCAGCCATCGGAAAATACCCACGATTCGAATCCCACTAAAAAATGCGTGAATGACCGGTTGAATTCGCAAGGGTGAACCGGAAGACAGGTGCTCGATGTGAGCCTTTTAGCCCCTGACGCATCTCGGATATCACGCGGACGCGGGCAACCCACAGGTAATTATTAGACGCGCGGCTTGACTGTGCTGCGCTCGTAGGCGCAGACTACTTTTGTGTTTGTATGACGTCGCAGGTCTGGAACGGATAACTTACCCTCAACCCACGAGCTGAACGAGTTGAGAAAACATCACCCCGTTCCGTGGGGATCGGCTGGGGTGGGAGGAGGAATCCATGGCAGCGGATGTCGAAAGGCGGCGGTTGTTGAAAGCGTTGGCTTGGGCTTCAACGCCGTATCTAGTTCTCGGGACCGAGCGAGTGGCGCTCGCAGCGGCGACATCGGAGGCAGGCGATTTCGTCGGTGTCGTCGGCGGACTGCTGGGCGGGCGCATCGCCATTTCCTACGACGGCGCCAACGTGTTGGCCTATGTTTGCAACGGAACCGACGCCGATGCGCCAACAGTCGCCCGTTGGCTTAAGGGCTCTGGTGCGGGCGGCTCCGTGAATATCACGGCCAAGGGCATCACCTTAGCCGCGAAAATCAAAGGCGACAAAGCAAACGGCACAGTGACCTTGCCCGACGGGAGCTCGCACGCCTTCCTCGCTGGGTCTCGCACATTCAATCAAAAGGCGACAGGGCTTTATCGAAGCGAGGAGACCTTCAGCGGCGTCGCCTATGTGGGCGGCTGGATCGTCAATCCAAACCGGCATCTCTCGAAGGCGCCGGAAAGTCCGACTATTCGACCGGTGGCTTGGACCCCCGTCTCGCCGACCGACCCGTGGAAACCAACATCCCCAGCGGCCGGCCGGCAGATCGCGCTGTCAGATCTGGAAGATCTGGAGAATGAATTCGAAGACCGGCTCAGAACCTCGGGCGCCATCATCAATCAACAGACCGGCGCCTTGCTGCCCTATGCAGAGCCGAATTGGGAGACGCTGACAGCCGAAGTGTCGGGCGTCGGCACTTTTCACTTACGCCGGTGTTTGCAGGCCAAGTGTAGTTGAGACGCGACAAGCTCGCCTCGCAGCCGCAGCGAGCCGCGGCCGCGAACTGCAGTGAGGATTCGCCGTTGACGCAGAAGATCAAAAGGCGCGGCGTGTTCCAGACGGTGGCGCTGGGTGCGGTTTCCTACCTGCTACCGGCAGTCGGCAAGGCGGCGACGGCGGAAGCGGGTGAGGTTGCCGGCGCACTTAAGACGCTGCCTGGTGGCTGCATCGTTCTGTCTTCCTACGGCGAGCACCTGCTGGTGTATTTCTGCGACGGCAGCGACACCCATCCAGCGACGGTGTCTCGCTGGATGCGCCGCACCATCACCGCCGGGTCGCTGCGGATCGCGGCTGGGGACGTCATGCTGGTCGCGCAACTGCAAGGCCACAGGGCCACCGGCACGCTGACCTTGGCTAACGGAACCGCGCTTCTGTTCGTTGCCTACAATCACTGGCCCAACGGCGTCGAATGGAGCGTCTATCGCGGCGAGGCCCAGTTGAACGGCGTCAATTATGTCGGCGGCTGGATCATCGGGTCGGATCGCCGCGCTGACATATCGCCGCCGCGATGGCGCATTGTTCCCGTGGCTTTGTCGGCGCCGTCGCCGGCCGATCGAGCGCCGCCCGCTCCGGTGACGGCCGTCCTAGATATTGACGACGTCGACGACGACTGTCCGCACGCCGGCGGCGACATCATCAATCAGCAGACTGGGGCAGTGCTGCCCTACGTGGCGTCGAACTACGCAACGATGACCGCCGAGGTGCCGGGGTGGGGACGTTCCCGTTAAATCGCTGCGTTCGTTCAAAATGCACCTGAAAGTCGCTTTTGGGCAACAGGCGTCAGGCCGGCTTGCGAAGGCGGAGACGCTCTATCGGAGAGCGCTCCAAGCCGAGCCGAAAAACGCCGCTGCGTTGCAATTGCTCGCCTTGCTGTTGGCGCAAACCGGACGGCCGGAGATGGCGGTGGATCTCTTCCGCGACGCCGTCGCGTTGCGCCCCGAGTCGCCCGAACTACAGTACAACCTCGCCAACGCGTTGCAGGCCGCCGGACGCCTTGACGCCGCGGCAATGGCCTACCGGCGCGCCCTTGAACTGCGCCCGGAGTTCGCCGAAGCCTATGTCAATCTCGCCGATGTGCTGCTGCGACTGGGTGAGCGCGACGAGGCGGTCGTGTGCGGTGAACGCGCAGTCGCACTCGGCGTCGATATCGCCGAGGCTCACAACAATTTCGGCAATGCGTTGCGCGAGGGCGGCGAGCTCACAGCGGCGACCGAAGCCTACGGGCGGGCGTTGGCGCTGAACCCGAGACTTGCAGCGGCGCACAACAATCTCGGCGCGGTGCTGCAGCAGCAGGGGCGGCTGCGGGACGCCGTCGCATGCTACCGGCGCGCCCTAGCTTACCGTCCCGATTACGTCGAAGCCTTTCACAACCTCGGAAACGCCCTTTGGGAGACCGGCAGTCTTGAAAAGGCGATCGCGTCTTATAGAAGGGCGGTGGAGATCGACCCTGACTTCGCGCCCGCCGTGGCGCAGCTCGCTCATGTCAAGGCGCACATTTGCGATTGGCGCGACGCCGAAGCTGAGTCTGAGCGCGTCCTCGCCCTGATGCGCCGCGACCCGGCGCAGGTCCCGCCGTTCAATTTGCTGGAACAGCGTTCGACCCCTGCCGATCAGCTGCTGTGCGCGCGCCAGTGGAGCCAGCGGCTAGCAACAGGGCGGCGCGCCTTCAGCCACCACCGTCGCCGGGCGCCGCATCGCAAGATCCGAGTCGCGTATCTCTCGGCTGATTTCCGGGATCACCCAGTAGGCCATGCTATGGTCGAAACGATCGAACGGCACAACCGGGCCCGGTTTGACGTCATAGGCTACTCCTACGGCCCCGATGACGGCAGCGAACTGCGTAGGCGGTTCGCTGCCGGCTTCGATCGGTTTAACGATCTGGGGTCACTTGGCGACAAGGCGGCCGCTGAGGTCATCTATCGCGAAGAAGTCGATATCCTCATCGACCTGACCGGGTACACGCGTTACGGCAGGCTCGGAATCCTCGCAACCCGTCCGGCCCCGATCCAGGTAGCCTTCTTAGGTTTCCTCGGGACCACGGGGGCCGATTTCATCGACTACATCATCGTCGATCGGTTCGTCGCGCCCCAGGCGCAACAAGAGTTGTTCTCCGAGCGGCTGGCGCAGTTGGCGGAGTGCTGGTGGCCGGCGGCAATACGGCCGGAAATTGCCGCTCGCCCGATCTCGCGAGCCGATTACGGGATCGCCGCTGACGCGTTCGTGTTTTGCTGTTTTAACCGGAGCAGCAAGCTTTCGCCGCAGATTTTCGACGTATGGATGCGCCTGCTGAGGCTGGCGCCGCACAGCGTGCTATGGCTTGCCGCCGGCGCGAGGGCCACCGAACGCAACCTTCGCAATGAAGCGGCCCGACGTGGCGTCGCGCCGGAGCGTGTCGTCTTTGCGCCGCGCGAACCGATGGCCGAGTATCTCGCGCGCCAGCGACTGGCTGACCTCTTCGTCGATACTTCGCCGTACAACGCCTGCACGACGGCCTACTACGCCCTTTGGGCCGGTTTGCCGGTCCTCACTTGCGCCGGCGATACTTTCGCAGGTAGGACCGCGGGGACGCTGCTGCAGGCAGTCGGGTTGCCCGAGCTTGTCGCGACCTCGCTTTCAGCTTATGAGGCACAGGCGCTACGTTTGGCGCGCTCCCGCGACGAACTGGTTGCTTTTCGGGAGAGACTTGCTCGCGCCCGGATGAACGCGCCGCTTTTCAATGCCGATCGCTTTGCCCGCGACGTCGAGAGTGCCTTTGAACGTATGCACCAAATCTGGCGCGCGGGCGAACCACCCCGCCCGTTTTCACTCGCCGCTGCCCAGTAGTCGGAAGAGGGTGTCACACCGCTTGGCACAAAATAATCGATGTTCGTTTGCCGTTGTTTCGCGCGTGTGTCAATCGGAGCCGCAGAAGTCAAGTGCTATGGTTCGGCCTCGATGGAGCACTCGCCGAAGAAGCCGATCGCGTGCTGTTGTTCCGACTCGTTCTGTCGATCACCGCGGAATTCCGCCGTCGCATGGATCGGCGCCTGGCGGAAGATGGCTTGACGACCCAGCAGGCAATGTTGCTGCACATCGTCGAAGCACAAACCTCGCCGCTTGCGCTGACGAAACTCGCATCTTTGCTCGCGATGTCGCACCAGAACGTCAAGCAGCTCGCGATCGCGCCGCAGCGCAAGGGATTCCTTCCCCGCAGACCGTGGTGTCCGCGCTATGGGGTCCGGTTCAGACCGTCCGCGATGCCGTGAAACGCTGTCCTCGATCAGCGCGAAATGCCGTCCTCGATCAGCGTGAAACCCCGCCCACGATCACGTGAAATACGCACTCCTCGCATTACTTGATCTACGCCTCTCAAAGCCAGTATGCGCTCTCGAGTGTGCGCCGACAGACGTGGGCAAGTCCATATTCATAAAATGGATTATCGCGAGGGTCATGGCGAATTGCATCCTCGAGTGGAAAGGAGCAACATTTGTGGCAGGTCTCGCCTGCTGTACGGGGGATCATCGCGGGATCCCGGTGGCGTCGAAAGAATTTGGCGCAAGCAAGACGTGAGTGAAAGTCACTGGGGTCGACGCGCGATGTTTAAGTCGACGTCTACTCAGAAATTACGGAGGGGGAGGGTGTTGCCATGGCACAAGATGAAATGCGACGCCGGGTGTTGCAGGGGTTGGCCTGGGTTTCGACTCCGTATCTGTTCTCGGTGACTGGCCGGGTCGCGTTCGCCGCGCCGGCCGCGGGGAGTGGCGACTATGTCGGCGTTATCGGAGACGGTCTGCCGGGCGGTCGAATCGCGATCTCCTTCAACGGACAGAGCGCGCTCATCTATTTCTGTGACGGCACGGATGACCACAAGCCGACTATAGCCCGCTGGATCCGAGGCGACAGCGCGGCTGGTTCATTGCAGGTCACTGCCAATGGCGTCACTCTCGTCGCGCAATTGACAGGCGACAAGGCAACGGGCACGTTGACCTTGCCCGACGGGCGCTCCCATCGTTTCCTCGCGAGCTCTCGCTCGTATGGACAAAGCGAGGTCGGTCTCTATCGCAGCGAGGCAAACTTCAATGGCCTCGATTATGTTGGCGGCTGGGTCGTCAACCCCAACCGCAGCGCCAAGACAATGCTGGAGCGGCCGACCATCCATCCCGTGTCCTGGCAGAGCTCCTCAGCGGCCGATCCAGCGGGACCGATGCGAGCCGGACTCACTCAACTGGCTGATGAGGACCCCCTGGAGCGCGTACTTGAAGACTATCCGAGGACGGGCGGGGGCATCATCATTAAGCCAACCGGCGCGGTGCTGCCCTATGCGCCTCCAAACCTGAAGACGATGACTGCCGATGTACCGGGGCTTGGCACCTTCCACCTGCACCGCTGCGTGGAAACCAAATGCACCTGACCTGCGCTCAAGACGCTTCACGACCCTCGTACCGAGCCGGATGACTTCGTCGGCGGCACCGCTGGCTACCGCCTATTCGTACCATTCGTCCGGCCGCCTGTCGCAAGCCGAGGCGCTCTATCGGTCCGTGCTTGCGGCGGAACCGCAGAACAGCGACGCGATGCAGTTGCTTGCCTTGTTGATGGTGCAAACCGGACGGCAAGACACCGCAGCCGATCTTTTGCGCGACGCTATTGCGGTTAACCCGGATCAGGCTGAGCTGCACTACAACCTGGCCCGCACGCTGCATGAAACGGGGCAGCTTGACGCTGCGGCAGCGGCTTATCGGCATGCTGTGACACTGCGGCCCGACTTTGCCCACGCCTACGTCAACCTCGCCGATGTTCTGCTGCAGCTGGGCGAACGCCATGCCGCCGTTGAGAGTTGCGAACGCGCGCTCGCCCTTAAACCCGACCTCGCCGAAGCGCACAACAATCTCGGCAACGCATTGTGCGAGAGCGGCGAGCTGGCGCAAGCGGCCGCGGCATTCGAGCGGGCGCTGGCCTTGAATCCGCAATTTGCCGCGGCGCACAACAATCTCGGCAACGTACTCCTAGAACAGGGATTCAAGCTGGAAGCGGTCGCGCGCTATGAGCGCGCGCTGGCGCTTCAGCCGGATTATGTCGATGCATATCAAAATCTCGGCAACGCCCTGTGGGACGCCGGCCGGATCGAGAAGGCTGCCGCTGCCTACCGCCGGGCTCTCGAACTTGACCCCGATTCCGCATTGGCCCGGGCGCAACTCCTCCATTCGAAGGCGCATCTTTGCGATTGGCAGGATATCGAGGCCGAAGAGGAGCAAGTATTGGCGTTGATGCGGCGCCATCCGAGTACGGTTCCCCCTTTCAATCTGCTGGCGCAGCGCTCGACCCTTGGCGATCAGCTGCTATGTGCGCGGCAATGGAGTGAGCGACTCAAGAAAGGGCGGCACGCCCGCACTGACCATCATCGTCCGGCGCGCCATCGCAAGATTCGTCTCGGCTATCTTTCCGTTGATTTTCGGGATCACCCGGTCGCCTATGCCATTGCCGAGACGATAGAGCGTCATGACCGGACACGTTTTGACGTCTTTGGCTACTCCTTTGGGCCCGACGATGGCAGCGCGTTTCGTCGACGGTTTGAAGGAGCCTTCGATTGCTTTAGCGATCTGCGGACCGTCGGGGACGATGCCGCCATCGAAACAATCCATCGTGATCGAATCGATATCCTGGTCGATTTGACCGGATACACGCAACCGACCCTGCCGCGGCTCCTGGCAACGCGGCCGGCGCCGATCCAGGTCAATTTTCTCGGATTCGTCGGGACATCCGGCGCCGATTTTATCGACTATGTCATCGTCGACCCGTTCATCGTTCCCATGGCGCAGCAGCCGTTCTTCTCGGAGCGACTCGTCCACCTGGCGGGCTGCTGGTGGCCGGCCGAGATCGACTGGGAAATCGCCGAAGAGACAAAAGCGCGGACCGCCTTCGGCCTGCCGGAAGATGCATTCGTGTTCTGCTGCTTCAACACGCCCTACAAGATTACGGCGCGGGTGTTCGACATCTGGATGCGGCTGTTACAGGCGGTCCCGAACTCCGTCCTCTGGCTCACGGCCGCCAATCGCACCGCGGCCAACAACCTGCGGCGCGAGGCGCTGATCCGCGGCGTCTGCCCCGAGCGACTGGTCTTTGCCCGGCGCGAGCCGATGGCCGACTATCTCGCCCGTCACCGGCTTGCTGATCTTTTCCTGGACACTTTGCCGTATAACGGAGTCGGCACCGCCTATCATGCGCTGTTGGCAGGTCTCCCGGTGTTGACCTGCGCCGGCGATACGTTTGCCGGTAGGATTGTAGGTTCGATGTTGCGGGCTGTCGGTTTGCCCGAACTTTTGACGACTACGCTAGAAGATTACGAGCGGCTTGCCCTCGATTTGACGCACTCCCCCGATGTTCTCGGCGGCATCCGGCACAAGCTGGCGCGCACTCGGTCGAGTGCGTCGCTGTTCAATCGCGACCGCGCGGTCCTCGACAGCGAGGCTGCATTCCTTCGGATGTACGAGATCTGGTGCGCCGGCGAACCGCCTCGTTCGTTTTCGCTCGGCTCGATCGAATAAGGCGCTGGACCGGGAGCTCCCTTTGACGACGAACGCTCTGAGCACCGGTGTGACGCGGAAGGACGGCGCCTATCTCGCGCAGCTGCTTCTGACGCCAAACGCACAGTCCACGCCGGCGATCACGATAAGGAGCCGCTGTGGGCATCGGGCGTCTGCAATTGCGCGGCGTGCTCTACCAGCATCGCTATAAGGCGCTGCATCACCTCGTAACAGAAATCGTGATCCCCTTTGGCCTTCAGGTGCAGGCACCGGGCATCGATCGACAAGGCGCGGATGAGTTCCGGCGCTTGCGCGTCGTAGAAATCCTTTGATCCAGGGGCCGCCTCTTCATGCGATCGCGCTGGTTTGCATAATGATTGAACAAAGGGACACGTGAACGCGATACCGAGCACCACCGCCTTTGCGAGGTGCCGCCCACAGCCGAGGGTGTAACCGATGGCCGACAAGCTGTCCTTCGCGCTCGGCGGAAAACGAGTATTTGTCGCGGGCCATCGTGGCATGGTCGGGAGCGCGCTCGTTCGCCGCCTCGGAAGGATCGATTGCGAAGTTCTGACCGTCGACAGGGCGGCGCTCGATCTAAAGGATCAGCGCGCCGCGCTTGAATGGTTTGAACACGCCAGGCCCGATGCGGTGTTCGCTGCGGCGGCCCTGGTCGGCGGCATACTCGCCAATTCGACGCGCCCGGCAGAATTTCTCCGCGAAAATCTCGCCATCGAGGCCAACTTAATCGAGGCTGCACACCGCGCTGGCGTCCGCAAGCTGATGTTTTTCGGCTCCTCCTGCGTGTACCCGAGATCCGCGCCCCAGCCGATGGCTGAGGAAGCGCTGCTGACCGGCGCGCTGGAAGGGACCATTGAATGGTACGCCATTGCCAAGATCGCCGGCATTAAGCTTTGCCAAGCTTTCCGTTCGCAATATGGCTGCAATTTCATCTCGGTCGTGCCAAGCAATCTCTACGGCCCGAACGACAATTTCGACTTGGCTTCCGGCCATGTGCTGGCGGCGCTGCTAGCCAAGATTCACATGGCCAAAATCGCGGGCGCCACCGAAGTGGTGATCTGGGGGACGGGAACACCGCGGCGCGAGTTTCTACATGTCGACGATCTCGCCGACGCCTGCATATTTCTAATGGAACGCTATGACAAGGCCGGTCATATTAATATCGGCAGCGGGGAAGACCTCACGATCACGACGCTGGCGGAGCTGATAGCTGACGTCGTCGGGTGGCGAGGGCGCCTTGTCTATGATCAAAGCAAGCCGGATGGCACGCCGCGTAGACTGCTCGATGTATCAAGACTGGCGCGGCTGGGCTGGCGCGCCCGCATCGTTCTCGAGGATGGGATCCGTGCAACCTATGACTGGTTCTTGGGCGCATACGATGCTCCTGGCACGGTCCCACGTGCGGGTGCCACAAACAGACTAACGTCATGACGTCGTCGGCAAAGCTTCTGACGAGCGCCCACGAGCTTCATGCATCCGGCCGTCTTCCCGAAGCGGAGGGCATGTATAGGGCCGTCCTGGAGGCGGAGCCGGAGAATAGCGATGCGATGCAGCTGCTCGCCCTGCTGATGGTGCAGGCAGGCCGGCAGGAGATTGCGGTCGACTGGTTCCGCAAGGCCGCCGAACTGCGCCCCGATCTGGCCGGGCTGCAATACAACCTGGCTCACGCGCTGCAGGACACGGGGCAGCTGAAGGCCGCGGAGGCGGCCTACCGGCGGGCTGCCGCGCTTCAGCCCGAATTCCCGGAAGCCTATGTCAATCTCGCTAGTGTCCTGCTGCAGCTGGGTGAGCGCGATGCCGCTGCTGCGTGCTGCGAACGCGCGCTCGCCCTCAAACCCGACCTCGCCGAAGCGCACAACAATCTCGGCGACGTGCTGCGGGACGAAGGTCGAACAGCCGAAGCCATCCAGCGATACAAACAAGCGCTCAATCTGAAGCCCGGACTTGCCGAAGCTCGCCGAAATCTCGTCAACGCATCGATCGACACAACTCCAAGCCCGGGAAGGCCGTCTTATTCTTCGCGACCCACCGACGGGACGATGATGCCCGATCAACGAGGCATACTTCAGTTGCTCGGTATGCTGAGGCCATATTCCGCAAGATGCTCGAAACTTCGTATTGGCGCTCTCGGAGACGGCGGCTACGTAATAAACGATGACCTATCACGATTAGACGGCCTTATATCGATAGGGATCGGCGCAGACGCCAGTTTCGACTTCGCTTTCGCGGAGCGGGGCGTCCGTGTTTTCCAATATGATCCGACAGTCGAAGCCTCGCCCTTGGATCATGCCAACTTTCTATTCCGGAAGTTGGGTTGGGCGCGGGACGACACGGAAAGCTCCCGTTCTCTCGAAACGATGATCATCGAAAATAGTCTGAACGACACGAATAACCTTGTCCTTAAGTTTGATGTCGAAGGCGCCGAGTGGGATGCGCTGCAGAGTGTCAGTGCGGCCACGTTGTCGAAGTTTCGAATGATCGTGGGAGAATTTCATTGGTTAGATCGAATGGTGCAGGGGCATCGATTTCAACTTATGTGGAATATATTTTCAGCTTTATCCAATAGCCACGTAGTAACGCACCTGCACGCGAACAATTGTTGCGGCGTCAGTCTAGTGGAAGGTGTTGTGATACCTCGGTTGCTGGAGGTTAGTCTCCTGCGTCGCGATAGATCAAGTTTTGTTGAGGCGTACAACCCGATGCCGACCGCATTGGATTGTCCGAATATCGCCGGGATGCCGGAGCTCGTCTTGACGCCGTTCTGGTGATCTCACTGTGCTAGTTTAAAGCCGACGGTGGCGACCGTCGCAGGTCGGCCACAGGAGGAGACCGTCGACCAAGGCTGATCGAATGTCAGCAAAGCGCAGGAAGCCGGTTAGTCGTCGATGCAAAGTAGTCGGCCGTGATGGGGCCCTGATGAGACGCACGAACATGACGGCGTGAAGCGCCGCTCTGGTCGGAACAACCGAACAACGCGCGAGGTCGCATGGCGGCAGTGCTACCTGCTGCCGGTGGCAATCGACGGCTTTCGGCCAACCACTTTTCGCGCCTGAGATTGGCCGGCTGCGGACATCATGACTGTCGCGGCACGGCGTGTCGGGGCGAATGCGCTCGTACCCAGCCACCGCCACAGACTGTCTGCATCGCGCCGAGGCCCCTAAATCCGGACCTCGCGCGACTGAAGCACCTGCTGCGGCGTGCGGTCTCCGGACCATACTTCGGTCAATGCGCGCACGGATGCATCTACCACCGGTCAGGATAATTGTCGCCGGCCAGATTGGGAGCCGCTGACCAACTCCCATTAGTATCTTTGGAGAAAGTTGAAGGACGACTTCAGGTCGGCCACGGCCTGTGGAGCGGCCCAGCTCCATCGGTCAGCTTCCGGAGTGTTACCGGGCATTGGCGCCGCGCAAAGAGGGCATTGCCCAAACTTCCTGGGTTCTTGATGGCGCGGAAAGTTGTCCCATTGAAAGGCTTCGAAACTTGATAAAACAAAGCGTTACCGGGCGAAAATCCTCAATTCGTGGGACAACACAAGGTATCTAACACATTGATATAATTGGCATTTCTTCGAAGCGTATCTCTGGCTACGAACCAAGGGGTCGTGGGTTCGAATCCTGCCGGGCACGCCAATAATCAATGAGTTAGAACGCAGTAAAAGAAGGCGCTGTCCCATAAGCGGCGCAATGCGCCGCTTATGGGACAGCGCATAGCACTTAAGTTTTTGTTTTTACGGAATTTTCTGACATCGCATCTTTGGTTGTGAACCAAAGGATCGTGGGATCGAATCCCTCCGGCGCACCATTAGTCAAGAGCGGTGGTCTGGGTTTGTTGAACAGCGAGATACGGGAATAAGGTGGAGAACTGCGATGCTCGATTCAGTTGCTGAACGGGTTGGTTGTGGTCTTTGAGGTTGCCTTTCCTGGTTATCTCAG
>Ga0181523_10003876_pt1 | contig 13315 bp, 10 predicted proteins | sample PEATcosm2014_Bin_43_FD_119752 | JGI IMG/M metagenome (GOLD analysis project Ga0181523, IMG submission 119752) | Peatland microbial communities from MTU Mesocosm Facility, Houghton, MI, USA - PEATcosm2014_Bin05_30_metaG | ecosystem: Environmental > Terrestrial > Soil > Wetlands > Peat | place... | reverse complement strand
CGGGAGTGCTGTTTATCCGCAAGATGGTGAAACCATTGAACAACTCTTGAGCCATGCTGATTCGGCGCTTTACTCGATGAAGCGACGGAGAATTGCCGTTGCAGAATCCAAGCAAGCTGCCGCTGGGCTGTAGATTTATTTCATCAAATTCAACGGGCCTCACTACATCCCACCAATGCGCTACCGCAACTGACGCAATTTGACTCAACGCCCGATAAACCCATTCCTCTATCGCAGTTAGGTCGCCAATGTCTGATGCGCGGATTGGGAGGCAGCGTGCGAATTGTTTGCCTCAACAAAGGGAACTGCCCTTTTTTGATTGCCAACGTGCTGCACGCTGGTTTTCTTCTCTGTTTCAAATTCGTGGACTAAGCGACAAAGACTTGCCCTTGAGATTCGCTGTCTATTGGCGGCCTGCGTCAGCGACATCACCGAAGCACGGTCGCAAACGACTTGGTCCCGGGGCTCATTGGTAACTCCCTCGATCAAATGAAAAAAATACGAGGCTGACCACGATAAGGTGTTTGCTGCACACGTCTGCGGCAAGTTTCCAAGAGCAAACAAACCAAATAAGTAGCAAGTCGCCGTGCCCCACGTTCTTGCAGTTCTAAAGGAGGGGCCTGCGACTTTGTCAACTGGTCAGGTCAAAGATTGTCGCAGGCCGGGGGTGTATGAATAACTGTGGATTTAGTCGTAGGATATGCTTCTGCGCAATTCGTGTCTGTTCACAATTGTACAGTTTCGAGACAACGATGAACGGTCCGGGGGGCACCTACATCAAGCGCTCGATTTAGCTCTCACCAGTTGCCTCGCGCAGACGACTCAGCAACTGGTCTAGTTGCGAACGGTCCACTGAAATCCACTGGGACCAGACAGCATCCTCGCCGTGGGGATACCCACAAGTGCGTGGTTCTTGTTGCCGCAACGATCTTGTATGCGCGGAGGCTGATCGAAACGATCGTGTCGGACCAGCCGAATCTGGCAAAGCAGTATTCTATAGACAAGGCGATCGATAGGGCTACGTTGGTGCCGGAGAGGAATCCATGGGACTCGGGTGAAGCAGGATATTTATTCGGAAATTGCCTGGAGCGACGCGTGTGGTCAGTTTTACGGTCCTCAAAGTTCTCCAGGCTTAGCCAGCCAACTTTTTTTGCAAGAGCAGCACAATTCCGATCAGACCTGTTCCGAACAGCAAGAAACTGGATGCTTCTGGCGTGGGAGAGGCGCCGGCATAGGTGATGTCTGAGACTTCGTACCACGCTGCGGGTAGGCCGGTACCTTCGTAATCCGATTGTCCTCCCGTGTAAGTAAAAACAACCTTACTGACACCGCTGTCATCAAACGTCAATGTCTCAGCGATCGTGGGATCCGTGTCCGTGATGCTGCCGATAAAAGTTGATGAATTACTGTATAACGATACGTTTATCGTGCTGAAATTCGTTTCGCAGCAACCTGCTGAACTACCGCCTTGAATCACTAAGGAGTCCAGAGTTACAGGAGCATTAAAAAGAATGTATTCCCCGTTCATGCCAAACCCGTTGAAGGCGGTGGTCGAGTTTATCGTGTAAAAACCATCGGTTCCGGCGTCGAGGAAGGCGTAAGCACCACCCGATAAATTCGAACTAAATGTACCGCCTGACCACGATAAATTAATCTCTTCTGTCGGAGCGCCAAACATCACTGTCTGCGCGCGAACAAGAACCGGTGCCACAAGAACTATCAAGCTGAGTACAGCCGCCGAAGCAAATCTCGAGATTCTCATGCCGCTACCTCAGGGGATAACCCGAGCCCCATTACAAACTTAGAGAGCTCATCATCCTCTGATCTAAGCTCGTGTAAACTGCCCAAGTGGCTTAGTCGATAGGACTAGCACAAAAGTGGGTCTCGAGCGGATGTCGTACATATCCGGTCTTAAAGGGCCCGGGTTTCCTCTTCGAATTCTCGCCGTGGCTGCTGGCGCAGGCTTAGCTTCTGAAAGATCCTGCATAGCCTATGCGGAAATCTGAGAATTATTTCAATTCAAAGTGCTTGGGAGTAGTCGCAATGGAGCCCAGGTTCCCCCTAAGGTCGGGACGGCGACGAACTCCTGCGAGAGCTCCGCTCGTAACGCGACGGCGCCCGGGTCCGTTCAGAGTTCTTGCTTTAAGGGTTTGCCTTTCCCTCGAGAATACTCTGGATTGTATCTGCCATCCGGTGGCCGGGGATCGTGAAAGGTCTTGGGGGTATCCAGGGTTTGGGTTTGATGCGGCGTAGCTATGGGCTTTGTGTTGAGTTCTGGCCAATCACGGGGGAGCCGAGCACCACCAGATCTATGTTTCAACAAATGTGCGAAAAAAGCTGGACACTACCTCTATGCTTCAACAAATGTGCGAAAAAGTCTGGACACTACCCACAAGTACGCGATTCTTTTCGCCGCGACAATCTTGTGTGCGCAAAGGCTGATCGAAACGATCGTGTCGGACAAGCCGAATATGGCAAAGCAGTATTTTATAGACAAGGCGATCGATCGGGCTACGTTCGTGCCGGTGAGGAATCCCTGGGACCAGGGTGAGGCAGAATATTTCTTAGGAAATTGCCTGGAGCGACACGTACAGCCGGTATCGCAGTCGCCAAAGTTCTCTAGGCTTAGCCTGCCAACTTTTTTTGCAAGAGCAGCATAATTCCAATCAGACCTGTTCCGAACAGCAAGAAACTGGACACTTCTGGTGTGGGAGAGGCGCCGGCATAGGTGATGTCTGAGACTTCGTACCACGCTGTCGTTATACCGGTATCGTAGAAATTCGTTCCTCCCGTGTAAGTGAAAATAATCTCACTAACGCCGCTGTCATTAAACGTCATTGTCTCAGCGATCGTGGGGTTCGTGTCCAAGATGCTGCCGATCAAGTCTAATGAATTATTGTATAAAGATACGGTTATCGTGCTCGGATTTTGGGCGCAGCATTCTGCTGAAGCACCGCCTTGGATCACTAAGGAGTCCAGAGTTACAGGTGCATTAAAAAGAATGTATTCTCCGCTCATACCAAACCCGTTGTAGGCGCTGGTCGAGTCTATCTCGTAAAAACCGTCATGGGGGTTGTAAACACCACCCGATAAATTCGAACTAAACGTGCCGCCGGGCCACGACAAACTAGGAAACGAATCAAAGGTTACCGTCTGCGCAAGAACTAGACCAGGTGCCACAAGAACTATCAAGCTGAGTGCAGCCGCCAATGCGAATCTTGAGATTCTCATGCTTCTACCTCAGGGGATAACCCGCTCCCCATCACAAACTTAGAACACGTATCCTCACACTCTCTACGCCCCTGTAAAGTGCCCAAGTGGCTTAGTCCATAGGACTAGCACAAAAGTGGATCTCAAGCGGATTTCCCACAGACTGGTCCCTAAGGCGTATTAGGGTGTCGCACCATTTGAGGTATAAGGGCGCAGGTTTCCTCTTCGAATTCCCTACCTGGCTGGTGGCGCAGCCCTAGCTTCTGAAAGATGTTGGATAGCCTATGCGGAAATCTGAGAATTATTTCAATTCAAACTGCTTGCGAGTAGTCGCAATGGAGCCCAGGCTCCCCCTAAGGTCGGGACGGCGTCGAACTCCTGCGAGAGCTCCGCTCGTAACGCGACGGCGCCCGGGACTTCTTACGCTTGGCGTCCGTCCAGGTTCATGATCGTGAGCCACTACGATGCGGGCGGGCCGTCGATTCGGAAGTAGAGTTAGGTATGCTCAATCCACTACCCAAAAGGACTAGCCTAAGTGGGTTCTTGTGATGAAGAGATTCAAGGCATCTAATTTTGGACTCACGATCGGGGAGGCCGTCGGGAGAAGCGAAAATCTTTGTGGATTACCAAAACATTTCCAAGGAGCAGCTACCCAACCCCAAAGACTTTTAACGCCGCCACGGTTGACCTTGACTTCAATGCGGGGTCCTTATGAATTCGAAATCGAAGTTTCTCATCTCGATTGGTTTACTGGGCCTGCTGTGTGTCATGCTGCCGATTTCGGTCAGGGCGCAGACCATTGTAGGTCCACCACTGACTAACGATTCCAGCGGATACGATTATTCCGGGATTGGCTTTACCGCAAATGTGAACTCGTCGCTGACTTCGTTTACGTTTCAGAATGAGGGCAGCAGTGACACGGTGATCTTGGTGAATCCTTCGGGAACTACTCTCGATTTCGTGAGTATCCCGGCTAGTACGCCCAGCGATACCGTTTCGGTTAACTGGGCCCTGACAGCGGGTGATCAGTACTATCTGCTGCAAAGCACGAATTCGAATTCGCTTTTTGCCGATTGGGGGTTGACTCTCCCATCGAATATCCAGATTACACTCACCGATAGTGGGGTTTTTTCGTCCTCTCCCAACAGCGCCGACTTTGATTTAGGAGGGGCGGCGGGAAACGGTGGGCTATATTGGGCGGCTTTCAACAACATCACGACCTCTAGTACTTCCGTGACTCCTGAACCGCCAAATTTCTTCCTCTGTTTGGGAGGGATCATTTTGTTAAGCATAAAGGCTTTTCGAGCGCGTTAAACCGACAAGACGACACCAGCCATTCTTCAATACCCCAATGCCCTGCGCAGTGGGGCAACGGATATATTCCCAACCTCAACGCTCCCTGACAGTTTCCTCCGGCCACCACTTCTCGATCCGCTCCGGCACAGACGCAGCCTCGTCGATCGCCCGATCAACAAAATACTCCTTCGCCATTTTTGGCTTGTTGGAATCCAACGTTTCGATCATTTTCCCGCGCGCACATAAGCGCTCCCACTACCCAAAAGTATTAACCTACATGAGTAGTTGCGCGGAAGAGCTTGAAGGCGCAGTATTTCCAGCGAAACGAGCAGGATGCAGCAGAAAATGATCCGGCACGTTAGAGGTTCGCTATCAGGAGGGGTACGATGAAATTCAAATCCATAGCGGGAGCGCTTGCGGCTGCTCTGATTTGCGCTGTTCTGGCAAGTCCCGCATTTGCCCAAGTCAATGTTTCCTATACAGTCACCGGAATTGCGGGTGATTGGACACTGGATTTCAGCGTGACCAATAACCTGAGTGGAGCACCGAATCAGACTTTCTACTTTTTTGGCGTGGACCTCAGTTCCACCAATATAACGGGCGTTCCCACCAACGACGACTGGGTGATTGCGAGCTCGGACACACCATGGAATAACTCCGGATACGGGGGTTCGTCCATTTTTTACAACAACGTTTGGATTGACGACAATTATCCTTCGGCTCTCCTCACTCCTGGAACGACTACCACTGGGTTCGATGTAACGATAGCGGATCTCGTCGCTCCGACTTCAGTGAATTGGTTCGCCTTCACTTACGGGCCCACGACGCCATACGCTGGAGGTGGGAACTTCAACACAGAGGCAAACCCTGGGTTTGAGGGTGTCAGCGGGAGCGTCAGCACCACTCCCGAGCCCGGGACGCTAGTACTGTTCGGTACTGGATTGCTTGGACTGATTGGCCTGTCGTTGAAGAAGGCGATCAACTAGGCTACATTCGTCTTGTCCAACTCCATCGTCTCGATCAGCTTCCGCGCACAAAAGAGCGTTGCGGCAAACAGAGTCGTGTGCTTCCGCCGTTCCTCCATGAGATCACCTGAGCTCGAGTTGAGCGGGTGTCGTCGTCGCAATGAACTAATCCATTCGGCCTATTCCTTCGTATGCTTCCTTCATGGATTAGCTCATCACAAGCTGGTGGTTTTCGACGAACACCTGCGAGAGTTCCGTTCCCAGCGTGCACGGCGCCCGGTCCGTTCAGAGTTCCAGCATTAAGGGTTTGCAAACGACCTTGCCATCTTCTTGCTGCCAGGATTAGGACGCCTCCTTTAGAGGATATATGTCAACTTTGCCCATTCCTGAGCCCAAGTCAGTTCGAGATTCTCACATTGAGCGAATTAAGCTCGGTAGTTAACAGGGAAAAGATCAGGGAAGTGCACCGCTCTGGGCGGGCTTGGGTCAGTAAAACCCTAGAATTGACGGGGCTTTTCCACAAACAGAGTCCTATTGGTGGAGTAATATCAGGGAATTTACAGGGAAATTCCGTGCATGCAAACTGCAAAACCCGAACGAAACATGAGGCTGGGTCAAACTGAACGCGGAGGCGCTGCCCAAGGTCTGCTTCTCAGTGTTTGAGGGCGTCCATGAGCAAGCGAAAGAAAGGAAATGACAACCTCTCTAGGCCTGGGGAAGCTGATGGCTACGAATCATGTTCTAACGGAATACTCACCATCTCCAGTTTCGTGCGAAGTCGGTTCTAGGAAACTTCACACCCCTCAAAATGTCGGTGCGGTTAGGGTATTGGATTCGCGGCTGGGTGCCTGGGGGTGGCCACTGGGCCCCACAGTTCATGCACCGGAGGCTGCCGGAAACGCGCTGATTCATCACGCCGCTGCAGCCGGTACATGGCATTGAGTCTGGTATGGTCGCGGGATGCTGGCTAGCCAGCATCCTTGCCACCTCTTGCTTCTCGTACTCAATAACTCCGAGCACCAAATGAGTGCGGTTGTTCTTGAACCAGTCCAAGGCTTGCGAAGTGGAATCGGCTTGATCGTCGTATTTCCCGCTAGGAAATATCGCAAGCTCGTGTACGTATTCTCCCAACCAGGCCGCTTTGTCGGGAAGATGAACAAAGCCGTTTTCCATCGTGCTCGTGACCGTATTCATCCGCATGATTTTGTCCATCGTCGGGTCGTACTTCTTGATCGCGTGCATCCCCTCACCGACCAGTTCTTGGATCAATTGTGTGCCAGACGCCTTGTCTTCGATCAAGATCGTTTGAGGACTGAATGCTTCCGCCTGATCCCGTACGGCACGCTTCAATTCTGGGTAGCCAAGGCGCTTGCGAAACACGTGAAGTAGGTATAGGTGCTTTTCTTTGACTCCCCAAGTGGTACACACACTGTAATCGCTTAGTTCCGTGGGTTTGTTCGCGGTGTCCCACGACTGAAAGATCATCTCGAATTTCTCGGGCCGATCAGCTACGGTGTAGATCTTAAACCACTCCGCTTTCACCATTCCCCCGCCTAACGGTGCAGGTGCCTGCTGATATTGTCCGGCAAAGTTGTACTCCCCCAGAGCTTCGCGAAGATGATTCAGCACGTCCAGCGGCTCTCGCTCGGGATGGAGGGCTTCGCCAGCACGACGCTGAAAACGGCGCGTTCCATAGGGTGTTTGAATCACATGAGGTTCGTCTTGTTCAGCAATTGCAGGGAGCCGGACCACCGTCCAGGGTTCTAAACCGAGAACATGACCAACAAAATCGTCCTCGTGGAGGCGTTGCATGATGAGGATGATGCATCCTGTTCTCTTGTCGTTTAGGCGGCTATACAAAGTGGCGTCGAACCAATCATTGGCGGCCTTTCGCTTGGTGTCGGAGTAAGCCTCTTCCGGCTTGAGAGGATCGTCGATGATGATGAAGTTCGCACCCCTGCCGGTCAGTACGCCTCCAACGGATGTTGAGAGGCGAAAACCAAATTGAGTGGTCATGAACTCCTGGACCGCCTGACGATCGGGAGACAACCGCGTACGGGTGAAGACAGATTGATACCATGGACTGGAAAGGATTGTTCGACAGTCCAGGGCGTGCTTGTTGGCCAGATCCTGGGCATAGCTCGCGCAGATGATCTGAGCAGTTGGGTCATGGCCCAGGAGAAACGCAGGGAAAGCGACCGAAGCACAATGCGATTTCAGAGAGCGCGGAGGCTGATTGATGATCAAGCGCTTGATCTGTCCACGTCGACAGGCTTCTAGTGCCGAGGTAACTACCTCAATGTGCCAGTTTGGCAGGAATGTTGTAGTCGGGTTCAATTCGCTGAAACTTCGTTCCGTGAAGGCGAATAAGTCTCGACGCAAGAATGCACGGTACTCACTTGGGGTTATCTTCATCATTTCCTTCTCCCTTCTCGGTGATTTGTAGGCGGCTTAGAATTCCGAGGAAAACCTTCTCGTCGACTTCATCGAGGGCCGAATTTGGGACGGCCGCTTTGATTTCGCGTTCTCCAGCGGAGCGTACAAGCGCTGCCAATAGCTGGAGTGCTTTCAATTCGCCCGAAGCCGCTTTATTTGTAAGCTGCTTGATAGCGGCTTGGAGCTTGGTGACGGTTTTACGATGCCCGTTCTCATTAATGACCACCCTCTCGCGCAAGGTCCGCTCGAGCACCGTCGCCATGTTGAGCTTGCCCTTTGGACGCCCGTGGGGGTTCCCGGACTGCCCCTTTTTGAAACGTGTATTTTCAGGCGGTTTGCCAAATCCAATCTCGTATCCTGAGTCGTCATTTTTGTTTGGCATCGGCGATCTCCTTTTCGCGTTGAGCAAAAGTCTGGCCCGTGCTTTGGTGAACGGCCTGAAGGCCCGTGAACTTCTGCCAGCGGCGTACGATGGTGTCGACGTAGCGTGGATCGCTGAGCACGGCTGCGGTCCGTTGGCCTTTAATCAAAAGAGAACGAGCAGCTTCGCTCTGTGCGTCGCCGCGGCGGACCGGGTGACGATCCAGAACCCAGACGTCACCGGCTCGAGTGACTTGGGGTTTGACCTCGGACTCCGGAATCGCATCCGCGGGGTCCTCTTTGCTGCGGCTGGCAGGTGCGCGACCCTCGATCATTATGTTGATCTCGCCCATCTCGAAGCCGGTGACTTCCACACTGAAATCGAGATCGAGGGCAGACATGACTTGAAATTGTTCGGCCAATAAGTGGTTGTCCCACTTAGAATTCTCGGTTAGACGGTTGTCGGCGATCATGAATGCGCGACGTTGAGCTTCGGTCAGATGTTCAAGCTTGATTGTTGGAACCTGAGTCATACCTAAGAGCTCGGCAGCCAGCACACGGCCATGGCCGGCGATCAACTGCCCTTGGCCATCGATTAAAACCGGAACATTGAAGCCGAAGGTTTCGATGCTTCGTGCAATCTGCCGAACTTGTTTCTTGGTGTGGAGCCGAGGATTTTGTGGATCACACTTGAGAAGAGCTAATGATCGGTACTCGACGGAGAGATTTCGCAGAACCATAATTCCATCCATCCTTTCGGTGGAACTTGGTCCATTGATGTCACGTTGACGTGAGAGAGGCCAGAAATATTTGGGTCAAAAAAAATCGGTTCAGGCGGAAACAACAAAAGAAATTTTCACTTTTCGGTGGGGGGGGCGATGCTCTTCTGAGTTTCTTGCATTTGTCCGGCGATATTGCGGTCTGGGCCCGAATCCGAAAATGAATCCGTTCTTCATTTTCGATCCCTCTGGGATTCCTAGTACCTTACAGACTTCTGGAGGAATCAACTTTGGTTCAGCGCTCTTTTTCACAATGAATGCGTCTGGGTCGCACTTAGGTTGAAGATGAGCCAGAGTTTGCCTAACTTCTGATTCCGAAATTCCTAAAGTCGAAGCTACTTCAGTTACGGCAGAGGAGTGCTTTATGCCCAAACCTCTTCGTTCGTGGTACTCATGAATCACACTTATAGCACGCCCGAACATCCAAGAAGGCCGAACTCCGTTCTTTCTTGGCCGGCCACGTTTAGTCATGCAATCCCCAAAATTGACTTAACTCTTCGCGAGAAGAAGGCCTCCGACTTTGTCCATCGGATCGGTGCAATTTCTTCCTCGGCTAACTGGCCCCACAAAATATTCGCTTTCTATTCGCCATAGTACCGGGAGCAATTGCGAGAGTCAAGTGGGGAGCAGACGGCAATTTAATAAGTAATTTAATAATGCGACCGCCTTGCACTCGGGTCGGGGGGATTGGCATCTCCCCGCCCTTTCCCTCAACCCCCGCGACATGCAGAACTACTCTTCTCCCGTTAGTAGCCATTCCAGCGACTTGCCAAATTCTCGGCTGATTGCGAGCAGGACATCCGCCCGGACCCGTTGGCTTTTGTACCTTGGGGCGAGGTCGGCAAGACCGTGTGTTATCACAACATGAATAATAGGGTCCTGTCCCATACTTTCTCCAGGGGCAATATGGTGCCAATTGCAGAGGTTTCGCGTCAACTTCACCGTGCCCGACCGACAGGAGACAGATAACTCTGGCTCACATCCATCGGACTGACCAAAGGACTCAGCAAGATTGGATTCGTAGGGGGAAGCAGGCACTCGATCTGTCACCTCAAAAGACTTCGGCTGAGTTCATTGGGGGATGTTGAATTCTCGACGGAATACTTCGAATTGCGGATTGGAACGAAGCGCATCGATTCGCAGATCGTGGGTCATCTCTGTGGCGGTGAACTCCCGATCTTCGATGGACTTCGCGAGCCACTTGAGAGCCTCTTCAGGATCGCCCAGTGAAGTGTAAATTAAGCAGAAAGTATAAGCTGACACATCGGAGTGACCTTTAGAGGCATCTTGCAAGGGTCGCAAAAGCGCTTGCGCTTCGGTTTTTCTCCCGGTCAATGCATATATCCAGCCGACATCGCCGGCGTACGCAAGTTGATCCCCGCTCAGTTGTTGTGCTCTCTTGTATTCTGTCAACGCTTGTGCGTAGTTTCTTCTTGTTTCGTAGACGTATCCGAGGTAGCCATGCGCCGGAACGAAGTTGGGATCCAGTTCCAGAGTTTTCTGCAATTGTTGGAGAGACTTTTCGTAGTCTCCCGACTGATAGTAAATTGCTCCCGCATTCGCGTTGATGACAACCGAGAGGGGATCCAGTACGAGAGCCTTTTCGATTTCGTTAATGGCTTCCGGTTGTCGGCCCATTGCTGACAGATAGAGGGCATACCAGTGGTGAGCGGTTGCGTAGCTTGGATCCAAGCTAATCGCTTGTTTGAATTCCCTGTCGGCACCTTGCCAGTCCCATTCATCGATGAATTTGAAGTAAGCCAGCGAAGTGTGGGCTTCCGCAAGATCGCCGTCTCTTGCAAGGGCTTCGGTCGCGGCTGATTCCCCTTGCAGATAGGTCTGATGTGGGGACATATAGCCACCACCTAGGACAAGATACGAATCCGCCAGACCCGCGTAGGCACGGGCATACTGAGGATCCTCTTTGATCGCCTCTTTGAAATAGAAGATACCTTTATTCAATCCCTCCTTGCTGCGTTTGTTCCAGAAGAAGCGTCCCCGTAAATAATTCTCATAAGCCACGGAATCCGCCGGGTGGTTATCGTGGAGACGGGCGCCCTTGAGTTTGTTCATATGAAGCGGAATTTCATTACTAACCGCGAGAGAGACGCTTTGTTGCAGGCCAAGTAGGTCGGTCGAATCACGATCGAAACTCTGGGCCCACAGATGACGTTCTTCTGCAGCATGGATGAGCTGGGTGGTCACACGGATGTGGTTATCCAGGCGACGGATACTGCTTTCGAGGACATATTCCACGCCGAGCTCGTGGGCAATTTCCTTGATCGTCATTGGCGAACCCTTGTAATGCATTGCCGTTGTCCGCGCGATGACGCTCAAGCGGTCAGGGTCCAGGTTTCCCAGCTGAGCAATTAGTTCCTCGGTCATTCCGTCGCAGAAATATTCCTGGCTTGGATCTCCCGTCAGGTTCTCAAAAGGAAGCACCACAATCATTGCGCGAGAAGGTGCTGCGGGGCGGGGGTGCATCCACCTCAGCAGGTAGAAAATTCCCACTCCGGAAGCGAGGAGAAGTCCTGCAAGCCCAGAAAGCCAGCGTGCCCACGACGATCTTGGCGACAGGACCGAATGCTCATTCTCGATATGGAAAGGAGCAGCTTGGGTAGCTTCCTCATCCTCCTGCCCAATCGACAGCGCCCGTACTTCTTCCTCCACCGCAGGGGTAGCAAATTCCACCGAGGTACCGTCATGTCCGATTTCGACGTCTGCAAGAAAGCGATAGCCTCTTCGGGGGATGGTTTCGATAAAGCGAGGATTTTCGGAGGAGTCGTTCAACGCATCGCGCAGCTTGTTGATTGCGTTGTTAAGGTTGTGATCAAAATCGACGAAGATGTTATCCGGCCAGAGGCGCTGGTGGAGTTCGTCGCGTGTGACCAGCGCACCTGGCCGTTCCAGCAAGGCCACTAGAATCTGAAAGGGTTTTTCCTGCAATCTGATCCGGTATCCGTGCCGTCGCATCTCACCGACTTCAAGATTGACCTCGAATGAGGCGAATCGCCGGAACGGGCTGGGAGCGGCAGTGTCCAAGAGTGTTTCCTGGGATCTAAATTGCCCAGAAACTTACCACACTGAATAGCCAACACCAAGTTGAATTTCCTCCAATAGGGAGCTAACTCAAAGCAAATCAGTGGATTCGATGGTGATATGGAATTGGCTGGCAAGTGATTGACTTCAATTGGCACTTGGTCCAAATTCCACCGTACATTTCGCCCTGGGATTCCCGGACTTGCCCCGAAGGGGAGATCGCCCAGGGCAAATTCGTCTATCGGCGGGTAGTTTCCAATGGATTTAGATCAAGGAGTCCCAACCATGTTTGTCATGCGGATTCCTCGTCTCCGGCATTCGTCGGGAGAAAACAGGTTGCCAGATTACCCAGGAGAAATTCTCGTGACCTCGAAGCGAACTGCCCCTACTTCCCTGGCGTCATCTCTAGGTCTGGGTGCTTCCTCTGGCGTACCAGGTAACCGCACACCTTTCGCTGGCTGCACGGAGTCTGCACGAATCCAAACGCAGGCCTGGCGGCTTGCTGCAGCGGGAATGTGGGCGAGAGCGCAGCGATCATGGCGTGTGGCAGCGACGGGTGTGTGTTCGCTATTGCTGTTAGGGGGCTCCATTCCGACGCATGCTCAGAGTCTGTCCTTTGCCGGGACCCAAACCACAGTGGCGACCAGCGGATTGAATCAACCTTATGGTGTGGCGGTGGATAGAACGGGGGATGTCTTTGTTGCGGATACTGGCAACAACCGGGTCGTAGAGATTCCTGCGGGCGGCGGTTCTCAGACCACAGTTGGCACCGGACTCAATAATCCAGTCGGAGTGGCAGTGGATGGAGCTGGCGACGTCTTCATCGTTGATCAGGGCAACAACCGGATTGTGGAGGTTCCGGTAGGTGGGGGCACCCAAACCACTGTGGGCACCGGACTAAGCTCTCCGCAAGGTGTTGCTGTGGATGGAGCGGGTGACGTCTTCATTGTTGATCAGGGCAACAACCGGGTTGTTGAGGTTCTGGCCGGTGGTGGCGCCCAGACCATAGTGGTCAGCGGACTAAATAATCCGGTCGGTGTGACAGTAGATGGAGCCGGCGACGTTTTCGTCGCAGATACGGGTAACAATCGCATATTAGAGATTCCGGCCGGTGGTGGCGCCCAAACCACGGTGGGCACTGGGCTGAGTTCTCCGCAAGGTGTGGTGGTGGATTTATCGGGCGACGTTTTCATCGCGGATACGGGCAACAATCGCGTGCTAGAGGTTGCG
>Ga0181523_10003869_pt1 | contig 13330 bp, 15 predicted proteins | sample PEATcosm2014_Bin_43_FD_119752 | JGI IMG/M metagenome (GOLD analysis project Ga0181523, IMG submission 119752) | Peatland microbial communities from MTU Mesocosm Facility, Houghton, MI, USA - PEATcosm2014_Bin05_30_metaG | ecosystem: Environmental > Terrestrial > Soil > Wetlands > Peat | place... | reverse complement strand
CTAGAGGAGCACTTTGTACGGCAGGTCGAGGCTCTACCACGAGACACTCAGGTATTCCTCCTGGTAGCAGCCGCCGAGACAACGGGCGACGCGGAACTCGTGCAACGAGTAGCCGTTGAGCTCGGATGCACGCCAGGAGCGGAACACGCGGCGGTTCGCAGTCGTCTGTTGACAATGCAGCCACGGATTGAGTTTCGCCATCCGCTCATCCGGTCCGCCGTCTATGCCGCGGCAGACTCCGCAGATCGCCACGCCGTTCATCACGCTCTCGCCCAAGCGATAGATCGGGAAGCGGATCCCAATGGATGGGCTCGACACATGACCGCTATAACGACGAGGCCAAACGCAGAACTTGCCGAGTTCCTCGAGACTGCATCCCGCCGAGTTCGTGAGCGAGGCGGGTTTATGGCTGAGTCATCTCTATTGACTCAGGCTGCGGAGTTTACGAGAGCGGAGGATCTGCGATCCGTCCGATTCGTGGAAGCGGCCGTGGCGGCCGTGAATGCCGGGGCACCGCAACGAGCTGGGCTGCTCGTCGCGAAGGCACGTTCTGGACCAATCGACCGTCGCGCCATGGCCGAAGCCCTGCGGGTCGAGGGTCGTATATGCATGCAACTTGCCGGGCTGAAAAAAGCTGCCGCCTTGTATTTTTCTGCGGCCGAGCTCTACTTGTCATTCGATATGCCTCACGCTCGCGAATCGATGCTCGAAGCTCTCGATTGCTACCTGATCACGTCACACAACACAATCGACACAGATGGCGCAGAAATCGCGCACATGGCCTTATCGACGGCTCGCCACCGCTCTTTGTCCCCGATTGAAGACCTCCTACTTGATGGCACTTCGATTCTTTTGGCTATTGGATACGAAGAATCGGTTGATCTCCTAGATAAGGCGTGCCGATTGTTGCGCAACGGCCCGGTCTCCGACAACGATCTGACGAGGATCTATTCGATTGGCATGACCGTTGCCAATGCACTCTTCGACGACCTGGCCTACATAGCCTGGATTGAGCGGGTCGAGAGTTTTGCGCGCAGGACAGGGGCACTGATCGTCCTTCAGATCGCACTGTACGGAAGGGCGATGCACCATATTCGTGAAGGACGATTGCGCTCCGCCGAAGCCGCGTATCAAGAAACGGTCGATATTGCTTCTGCCATGGGGTTACTCGCTGAGGACTACACCCCGCTCGAGGTCGACATCGCTGCTCTGCGTGGCGACGAGACGCTCACTCGATCGACTGCGCAGCAACTGCTCCAGCAGGGTCCCGCCTATGGAGCTGCAGCGATCGAGTTCAAGGCGTATTCCGCGCTTGCGGTTCTTGAACTAGGTCTGGGCAGATATTCGGCCGCACTGGCGGCAGCCGAGCAAGTTACCGGTCGAGAAGCCATCGGATGGCGCAACCAGGCATTGCCGCTCGTTGTCGAGGCTGGCGTGCGCAGCGGTAATCGCGCCGCGGCTGAACGGGCGTTCGAAGAGTTGACGGTTTGTGCGCAAGCGAGCGGAAAGCCGTGGGGTCTGGGATTGCTTGCACGGTGCCGGGCACTCATGTCGGAGGAAGATAGCGCTGCTGACGATTTCCAGAAGTCTCTCGGCTACCTGGAACAAACCTTGATGCGAACAGACCTCATGGTGACGCACCTGCTCTTTGGCGAGTGGCTTCGTCGGCGCAACCGGCAGATCGAAGCGCGATTACACCTCCGGAAGGCATACGAAGCCTTCGCCGAGATGGGAGCTGCGCTATTCGCAGAACGTGCCCGCGCCGAACTCCTTGCCACGGGAGAGAGGGTTGGACAACGCCGTGCGGACACAACGAGCGATCTCACGCCCCAGGAGCTTCGAATCGCCCAGCTGGCGTCACGAGGGGCCACCAATCCTGAGATCGCCGGACAGTTGTTCGTCAGCTCCAGCACTGTCGACTATCACTTGCGTAAGGTATTTCGCAAGCTCGATATCTCATCTCGAAGAGAGTTGGAACGGGCGCTGATGGCCGTCTCAAAGGCCGGATAGGACATTCAAGAGCCTTCGAGGTAGGCGTCGGATCGATCCGGCCCGCCCTGGCTTTTCGGGGTGCCCAAAGTGACTTTGGGTCACTCGCAGGGGCTCGAATAGAGAATCTTCCTACCCCGAGAACTTGGCTCAGAACGTCGCTCACTACGAGGGATCGGGGCGGGGACTACGCGATTCTGTGGACGCCGTCGCAGCCTCGCTTTGCCACCATGACGTGATCCGGCGTTCATAACCCACGGTTTCCCCAGGTAAAGGGCGGGTTTTCGCCGTAACGGTGGTCCGAACGGATCGGTCGCGTTGGTACCACCCCCGGGATCAACCGAACCACGAGAAGGAGGAACAAGTGCGCAACACCAAGGTCAGCGGAGCGTCCGAGGTCACAACGAAGTGCAGCCCCTACTCGGTGGCCGAGACCGTGGCCCGTTTCAATGAGGTTGTCGACGCGAAAGATATGAAGGTCTTCGCTGTGATCAACCACTCCGAAGAGGCTCACCGGGTGGGACTCGACCTCCCAGAGACCCAGGTGATCATCTTCGGGAACCCCGAGACCGGGACGCCGGTGATGCAAGCAGTACCGCTGACGGCGCTTGAGCTCCCACTGAAGGTGCTCATCTGGGAGGACCAGGGCCAAACCAGGGTGAGCTACACGGCGCCAGGAGCACTGGCCGAGCGCTACGGCCTCAGCCCTGACCTGGCGCGCGTGCTCGATGGGATCGAGCCGCTGACCGATGCCGTGATCGCCGACAGCGCGTACGACAGCTACGAGGTGAGGGTGTGATGGGGGCGACCAATCTGGGCGTCGGCCGTTCAAGGAATCTCGTCCTGGCAGCGATGATCTTCGCCGTCTCGATGACATTCATTGACCAGACGATCGTCGCCATCGCGGCGCCGCAGATCCAACGGGAGCTCGGGCTCTCGAGCACCGGCATGCAGTGGGCGATCAACGCCTACCTACTCTCGCTCGCCTCATTCTTCGCCTTCGGGGGCCGGCTCGCCGACACACTCGGCCACAAGAAGATGGTGGTCCTGGGCGTCATCGTGTTCGCCGGATCCTCGGCGATGTGCGGACTGACGCCGGCCGGAAGCGCAGCCGAGGCGTGGATCGTGACCTTTCGGCTCATCCAAGGCCTGGGCGGGGCGATCATGTTCCCGGCTGCTCTCGCCATCGTGGTGCAGACCTTTGCCCTGCATGAGCGAGGACGGGCCCTGGCACTGTTCTTCGGGATCGCCGGTGGTTTGACCGCCATCGGCCCCATCCTCGGTGGGTTCCTCACCCAGTGGACATGGCGCGCGATCTTCTGGGTCAACATCCCCGTGGCCATAGTCGCCCTGGTTCTGATCGCCGTCTCGAAGCCGACGACCTCCTACCAGTCGGCCCGCATCGATTACCGAGGGCTTGTCTTGATCGTCGGCGGCGTCGGGCTCAGCGTGCTCGGGTTCCAACAGTCGTCCATCTGGGGCTGGGGCAATGCAGCCACCGGTGCCTGCATTGCGGCCGGCGTCATCCTGCTGATCGCGTTCTATTTCGTCGAGCTGCGCACACCCGTGCCCCTCATGGACGTGCGCATCTTCCGGATCCATGCCTTCCGCATGGAGAACCTGGTTCTCGGGATCGCCATGTTGGCCTTCGTGCCGCTCTTCTTTTTTGCCAGCGAGTACGCCCAGATCGCGCTTGGCGAGTCCGCCTCACAGACCGGGCTCTATATCTTGTATTTCTTCCTCGGCTTTGCCGGGGCGTCCCAGATCGGTGGTCGCATGCTCGACCGGATCGGCGCCAAGCGACCCGTAGTGCTCGGATGTGCCCTCGCTGCAGTGGGCTTCTACCTGTGGGCCGGCCGTGTCACGGAGCTGAAACTGGGCCCACAGATCTGGTGCATCGTCGTGGCTGGCGCAGGCATGGGCTTGATGCTGACCCCGGCCAGCACGGACGCGGTCAATCGAGCATCTCGACTGTCCTACGGCGAGGCGACCGGCATCACCCAGACGGTCCGGAACTACGCCGCGAGTCTCGGGCTGGCCATACTGGGCACGATTCTGGTGAGCGAGCTGCGCTCCCGGGTGACCAGCTCCCTCGTCACCAAGGGGTTGCCTACCGCGCACGCGGCTTCCGAGGCGCGCCGGATCGCAGAGTCCCAGGCTGGCGCCGCCGCTGGAACGATCCCCCACTTCATCCGGCTCGACTTCGCCTACGCGACACGGTCGGTGTTGCTTGTTATGGCCGGAGTGATGGCCGCCGCGACCCTTGTTGCGTTCCTCGGTCTTCGACGCGGAGTACAACAGGAAGGAGAGGCGGACTCACGGGACGTGGTCGAATACGAGCACGCGACGACGCCTCAGACCCGGTCTGTCCGGCTCATCTCGCGTCACAGCAACCTCTAGAAGGGTCACACCATGGCCGCCGTGCATCACCGGACAGCGATGGTAGATGGTCACGCCATCTTCTATCGGGAAGCCGGGCGACTCAACGACCCCCATGTCGTCCTTCTGCACGGATACCCAACGAGCTCGCACATGTTCCGCCAACTGATCCCCGTCCTCTCCGACCGTTACCACCTGATAGCCCCCGACTATGTGGGCTTCGGGTTCTCGGACGCACCTCCCGTCGCGGAACTCGACTACAGCTTCGACGCATTGGCGGCCGTCACTTCCGCCCTGCTCAGTCGCATCGGCGTCGACCGCTTCGCCATGTACGTGCAGGACTACGGCGCCCCGGTGGGGTGGAGAATCGCCCTCAACCACCCTGACCGCGTCTCGGCCATCATCAGCCAGAACGGCAATGCTTACGAAGAGGGCTTCGTCGAGTCCTACTGGGATCCGATCTGGGCCTATGCATCGGCACCCGGTCCCGGCACGGAGGGGCCCGTTCGGGACGGCCTCACCCTCGACGCCATCCGATGGCAATACACCCACGGTGTCCCCGACACCAGTCTGGTTAGCCCTGACTGCTGGCATAACGATTTCGCCCTACTCCAGCGTCCCGGCATGGACGAGGTGCAGCTCGCTCTGGTTCGGGACTATCCGTCGAATGTCGATCTGTACCCCGATGTCCACGAATACTTTCGCTCAACCCAAGTGCCGGCATTGGTCGTCTGGGGTGCGAACGACGAGATCTTTGGCCCAGCCGGAGCGAAGGCGTTCAACCAAGATCTTCCCCGCGCGCGGGTGCACCTGCTCGATGCCGGCCACTTTGCCCTCGAGAGCAATCTCGACATCGTGAGCGACCACATCCGAGGTTTTCTTGCCCAGGTTCCGTGCTGAATCACTCATGATCGAAACCACCAAAGGAGCCCGGAGTGGCTGACAATGACTTGAAGATCGTCGAGAATGCATTCGAAGAGTGGATGGAAGGGACTGGCTATGTGAGCCGCCTCTTTGCACCCGAGATGACGTGGGAGATCGTCGGGCGCTCCGCGGCGTCGGCGAGATACCAAAGCGCCGACGAATTCATCGCCAAGGTCCTGGAGCCGTTCGGTCGACGCTTCAGTGCGTCGGAGCCGTTTCGGCCCGTCAAGATCCGCGGGATCTACGCCGACGGACCGACGGTGATCGTCCTGTGGGACGGTGCAGGTACGACCATCACCGGCACGACCTACGAGAACACCTACGCCTGGATTCTTAGTCTGGATCAGGGGCTGATCGTCGACGGGATCGCCTTCTACGACAGCATTGCCTTCGACGAACTCTGGGAAATAGAACCACAAGCTGAGTGAGGAGGAGGCTGAGAGGTGCGGGCGGTCCTGATGACAGCGGTTGGCGGCCCTAATGTCCTCGAGGTCGTGAAATTGCCCGAGCCCGAGGTTGCGTCCGAGCACGACGTGCTGGTGCGCGTCCGAGCCGCGGGCATCAACCCGGTCGACTACAAGCTGCGAGCCAATGGCACGATCGGCGGCACGCTTCCCGCAATCCTCGGTTGGGACGGAGCCGGGATCGTGGAGAGCGTCGGATCATCGGTGAGCCAGGTGCAACCCGGCGACGAGGTCTACTTCTGCGACGGCGGATTCGGACCGACTCCGGGCACCTACCAGGAAGCCAAGATCGTGGACGAGCGCTACCTCGCTCACAAGCCCCGCCACCTCTCCTTTGCCGAGGCCGCCGCGGCGCCCCTGGTCACCATCACCGCCTGGGAGGCCCAACGCGAGCGAGCCCGGGTCACCGCGGACCAGTTCGTGCTGGTCCTGGCGGGAGCCGGTGGCGTGGGGCACATATCCCTCCAGATAGCCCGGTTGGCCGGCGCCCGGGTCGCCACGACGGTCACGGCCGGTCAAAAGACCGAGCTGGCGTCGTCGCTCGGCGCGGAGCTGTGCATCGACTACCGAAGGGAGGACGTCGGCGAGTGCCTGCGTTCGTGGACGGGTATCGACGGGGCCGACGTCGTCCATGACACAGTCGGTGGCAAGACGTTCACTTCGTGCTTCTCACTGGTGCGGCCCTACGGCGACCTTGTCTCGAACGTCGAGAGTCCCTGGGAAGAGGAAGCCATCACGGCGATGCGCGACAGGAACCTGCGGGTCTCGTTCACGTGGATGCCGGCGCCCTCAGTGTTCGGATGGCCCGAACAGCGAGAGCGCCAGACGGCAATCCTCGAACAGGCGGCACCGTTCTTCGATTCTTCCGATCTGCGCGTCGTGGTCGGCGCGACGTTCCCGCTCGAGCACGCGGCCGATGCGCATCGAGCGCTCGAGGCCGGAGACGTGGTCGGCAAAGCCGTTTTGACAATGGATTAGTGCTGACCCAGAACGGAGCGACCATCGGAACGGCGCGGTGGGACTCGGGAAGTTCGGCGGAGGCGCGCCAGTGGTCGAGGGTTGAAAAACCGCTTCTGACCTGCCACGACGGAGCGGAAGACGGGATTCGAACCCGCGACCCTCACCTTGGCAAGGTGGTGATTTCCGTCTCTGCGGTTAGCGCCACTCCCTGTCGTGCGGCTCCTTCCATCCAGTTTCCACTCCGTCCATCCGGTCTGTCGCTGTAGTAGAGGGGTCTACTACCCGAGAGCCTTTGGATTCGCGGACAAAGACCGGTCATTCACCCAGGCGACGGCGAAAGCTCGCAGCTCATTCTCGGGAGTCTCGTGACGCCCGTACAGGGGCCCGCAGGGCACTGTTGCCAATTCGAGCGAGAGCTCGACGGAGTCGTAGCAGCGAACGTCATCGCTGAACGCCTTGCCGAGGTATACGAATTCGTTCATGCTCCCAAGAAGACTTCGACTGTTCGTCTTCGCCAGCCGGCAGTCGGACATCTCGGCGACCTCTGACTCGATGAACGATCGGTCAAGGCCTAGCGCCGCAAACACTGCAGATACGTGACCGGGAAACCGGTCGGTCACACTCGTCGCCGGGGCGAGTGGCACAATTATCGGCATCAGCGTCCGTTCGTTAACAAACAGCGCCGCCTGAGGTTTCCAAAACACCGCCGTCGCGTACCAATTGCCCAAAGCAGTGGTTGAAGGTCCAGTGTCTCCAACCGCTCGCTTTACCCTCTCTAGGAACTTCTTCGTTCCGTGAACGACGAACACGGCTCTAACGGATCAGCTGGCGTGCCGAATCACCGCGTGACCATCACGCACAAGTTTGGCGATACTGCGATTCTCAGAGAGATTTTCACCGACACCTACCACGAGTTCTCCGCCTACGGCGACCGCGAGCTTCTCGAGTGTCTCGAGTGTCGGACGGGTTCCCCCTCCCTCCATTCGAGCGATCGCTGACTGCGTGGTGCCCATCCGATGCGCCAGGTCGGCCTGAGTCAGGCCTGCCTCGATTCGCAGTCGGTACACGAGAGTTCGAAATGCACTGATTCGAGCCTCATCCTCATAAGCGGCACCACCGTCTTCGCCAAGAGGCCGCTCGGCCTTGACATCGTCCCAATTCATCCGTTTGGCCATAATTCGTTACTCCTCGTCGGTCGTGTGCCCCTCGGAGGCACACCGATCCATCGCCTGCTTCGCTCGTCGAATCTCCTTGCGCTCCTGCCGTTGGGTCTTGGTGAATACCGTGAGGAGGATGATCCTCCGCCCCGGTGCAATCCAGTACGTGATCCGTGTCGGCCGGCCTGACAAATAGAACCGAAGTTCTCGAAGCTTGCCGTCCAGCTGTCGAGTGTGGGGCTCATCGAGCGTGGCACCGAGCTCGGCGAGTCGGTCGATATGGAAGCGCACGCGATCTGCCTCGTCGGAGCGCAGACCCAAGAACCACTCACCAACTTCTGGTTCAGTTCAACCTGACCCCACATAGCGTCTACGCTATATTAGCCCCTGCCGCTCGCGGTTGCGCACTCTCGGACAGATGAAGGGGCAGCTCGCATTCGGAACGCGAGACGAAGTGAGAAGCGGGCGGCGGTCAGCTCCCACGGTGGGTTGAAAAATGGCCCCTGACCTGCTACGATGGAGCGGAAGACGGGATTCGAACCCGCGACCCTCACCTTGGCAAGGTGATGCGCTACCACTGCGCCACTTCCGCGTGGACCAACCATTCTATCGCGCCCGACACACAGGGTCCGGAGGCGGATGGGCCTCCGACCTGGACCTTCACGAGTGATGCCGCAGGAGGTCACACCCCGGCCCGGCCTCGGTAGATTGCCCGTCGTGCGCCAAGACGAGAACACTGCTGTCCAGAGCCGCTCCTTCGGCGCGGTGGCCGACGAGTACAACCGGCTCCGGCCCGGGCCGTCGGACGAGGCACTCGACTGGCTGATCCCCGAGGGCGCCTCTGACGTGCTCGAGATCGGGGCAGGCACCGGGATCCTCACCCGGCTGCTCGCTGAGCGCATCGCCCGCGTCACGGCAGTCGAGCCGGACGACCGGATGCGCGGCGTGCTCGCCAGACACGCCCGCGGAGTGGAGGTCCTCCCCGGACGCGCCGAGGAGATCCCCGTCAGTCCGTCGTCCTACGACATGGTCATCGCCGCATCGGCCTGGCACTGGGTCGACGAGGAGCGGGCCGTCCCCGAGGTGGCACGGGTCCTGCGACCGGGCGGGCGTCTCTCTCTCGTGTGGAGCGGGCCCGACCGCTCCATCGACTGGATGCGCTCGCTGTGGGCCGGCGGCATCGTCTTCACCCCCGAGGACATGGCCCAGCAGGACGCCCGCCGGCGGCGACGCCACGTGGTGAACGTCGACATCGGCGGCGACAGCCCGTTCCTCGAGCCGGAGACCGCGCTCTTCCGCTGGAGCCGACCCATGACGAAAGGGGACATCGTCGCGCTCGCCACCACTTACAGCGCCGTGATCATCATGGACGAGGACACCCGACGGCAGCACCTCCAAGCCATGGCGAGCTACCTCGACACCCACGAGCCGTTCGCGGGAATGGACGTCGTCGACGTCCCGATGCGCTCCTACTGCTGGCGGGCCACGAAACGCTGACCTGGGCCGATCCCCCTGTGGACAACCTGAGAGGTTGTGACAAAGGTCCCTAATCATTTGCGAGGCCCCAGCGTAGGGTGACCGCATGTTCCTCCCTCTGTTGCTCGGTGCGCTGATCAACCTCAACGGGTCCGGTCGCTACATCCATTGGGGCTTCATTCAGATCTCCGTCGCGAACTTCGTCGTCATCATCCTGATGATCGTCGTCTTCGTACTGGCGATCCTCCTGCCGTTCCCGAGGCGGAAGCGAGACGGCCAATGAGCATCGACACAGGAGTTCCGGCCCACGCACCGGCCCACGCGTCCGCTCCGGAGGAGTCCCGCCAGTGGACCGCCAGGATGCGGCACGCCGCCGAGTCCGCCTTCCCGCCCGACCAGCTCCTCCCTGACCGCCAGCCCGCCTACATGGCCTCCTGGATCTACGTCTTCGGCGTCCTGACCGTCGTCAGCCTGGCCTGGGTCATCATCACGGGCTGCATCCTCGCCATCATGGGCCCGAGCTGGTGGCACGTGTCCTCCACGGGACATTTCGTCAACTCGCTGCACCTGTGGAGTGTCGAGGCCTTCTTCTTCTTCATGGTGATCCACCTGTGGGGCAAGTTCTTCATGGCGGCCTGGCGCGGCAATCGCCGGCTCACGTGGGCCACCGGCGTCATCTCGTTCCTCGTCTCCGTGGGCGCCGCGTTCACGGGTTACCTGTCGCAGCAGAACTTCGACTCCCAGTGGATCTCCACTCAGGCCAAGGACGGCATCAACTCGACCGGCGCCGGCTCGGTCTTCAACGTGCTGAATTTCGGCCAGATGCTGATGTGGCACATCGTCCTGCTGCCGATCGGCATCGCCATCATCGCCGGGCTGCACGTCCTCCTGGTGCGCCGGCATGGCATCGTGCCTCCGTTCGCCGTGGGTGACGACGATGCAGCGGCCGTGACACCGGCGACCACCACCGCCCCCGCCGGGGAGCCGGCATGAGCGACGACACCAAGAAGGCTCGTCGCTTCAAGCCCGACCGCGACGTCAAGGAGTGGAAGGGCGCCTACGTCCCCTACGACATCCTGAAGGAGGCCTTCGTCGCCTTCCTGGCCGTGGCGGTGCTGATCGTCCTCCTGGCCGTCGTCTTCTCCTCCCCCGACGAGCCGGCCATCACGCTCAAGACCTGGTCGGCGGTCGACCCGGTCGACTTCGCGCAGACCGCCATCACCGAGTTGGACGGGACGAGCGGAACGGCCTCCTACGGGCCGCCGTACAACTCCACGCCGGACTCGTCGCAGCACATCGGCTTCTTCGAGCCCGAGCAGTGGTTCGGCGTCCACCAACCCATCGACACCGCGCAGGACTTCGTCATCGGCCCGTTGCGCACACTGCCCAACACGCCCGTGACGCAGGCGGCGGTCTCCCTGTACCAGAACGCGTCGGGGGCCCAGCAGAACGCCTGGACCACCGCGTACGAGAAGGCGGTGGCCAACGCCACCGACGTCAATGGCCGACTCCACGTGCCCGCCGGACGGTACGGTCCCGTCGGCATCATGGTCGGCTCGCTCACCGACATGGCGCAGACCGGCGGTCTCGACGGCACGCTGCTGAGCGAAGGGCAGTTCTACAACACGAATTACACCAAGCCGTTGCTCTTCCTGGCCGACGGCACCTACCTGGCCGACAAGGCCGACGCCCAGCACCTCTCGGGCGACCAGTGGGGGATGATGAACGAGACCGGGAACTACCCGGGCCAGGCCTGGCTGTGGCTGTACACCATGTGGTACCAGGTGTACCCGATGAACCAGTCGACGAACGGGGACCTCGAGGTGTGGGTGATCATGATGGTGCTCTCCATCGGGTTGATCTTCCTGCCGTTCATCCCGATCCTGCGCTCCATCCCCCGCTGGACCAGGGTGTACAAGCTGATCTGGCGGCGTCATTACCGGGAGCTGGCAGGCACCTGAACGCCGGCTGCCTGTGAACCGTCATCGGATCGTCAGGCAACTCCTCGCAGGCGCCCACGTGGTTGTGCGCCCGCCCACAGATCCGGGGCGCAACGTGTGCGGCATCGGCCCGAGCGGGTCGGCGCTTCACACGAGATGAAAGGGCACCCACCCATGCAGATCCGCCTCCGCAATGTGCTGGCCATCAGCGCACTGACCACCGGACTCGTGACCGGCGGAGCGCTGGTCGCCAATGCGGCCACGACCTCCACCACGACGGGCAACTCCGGGACGAGCTCGACCTCCAACTCGTCGACGAGCACCCCCTCGTCCAGCACGAGCGCCGGGAACTCCGGGTCGTCCAGCGCGAGCTCGGGCTCCTCGGGCACGTCCTCGGGCTCGGGCTCGAGCTCGGGGTCGGGCACCGGCTCCACCCACAACTGCCCCAACATGGGCAGCGGCTCGGGCGCCCACACCGGAACACCTCCCACTGGTTCCGGAACCCCGCCCTCCAGCTCGGGCTCGGGGTCGACCTCCGGCTCGTAACAGCCTCACCTCCGCATCACCACCCCCATGAGGGAGGGCGGTGCGGGCCGGATCGCCAAGCGGCCCGCACCGCCCACCTCTCGGCGGGCGGCACTGCCGGGCTTCAGGCCGTGGCGCCCTGTGCGTCGAGCGCGCGCACCACGAGCTCGCCCAGCGCGTCGTCGATGTGCAGCGCGACCTCGTCGAGCTCCGGGAGCAGCTTGCGGCACGCCAGCAAGCCGAAGTACACCCGACCGAGGTACGAGAACGCGGTGATGTTGATCCCGATGCCGGGCGCCATCGGTCCGACGGGGTACATGTCGACCACCCTGCTCCCCGCGCAGAAGAGTGAGACGTCCGGCACGCGCACGCTCGAGACGGTCACGTTGAACGGCGGCCGCATCTTGTCGAACAGGCGGGTCCCGGCCACGGCACGCGCCAACCGGGTCGTCAGCGCCGGCAGGGTGATCTGGGCCAGGTCGCCCAGGAAGCGACCCCGGTGCAGCTTCTCCTGCTCCTTGGCGAGGCGGGAGGACTCCGAGATCGCGTCGAGACGGTGCACCGGGTCGTCCACGTCGCTCGCCAGCGAGACCAGCATGCCCGAGACTTGGTTGCCGAGCTCCTCCCCCTGCCCCTCGGCGCGCGTGGACACCGGGACCATCGCCACCATCGACTGCTCGTGCTCCTCGCCGCGTGCCTCGAGGAGTCGCTGCAACCCCCCCGAGACGATGGCCAGGATGACGTCGTTCACGGTGGCCTCGAAGACCCGGCCGACCAGCTTCACGTCGTCGAGCGGCACCGAGAGCGAGGCAAAGCGCCTCCGGTTGGACACCGCTCCGTTGAACGACGTCCGCGGCGCGGCGAAGAACCCGGGCGGCGGTTGCTCCCCCCGGCCCACCAGCTCGCGGTTGTGCATCCCGAGATCGGCCACCGCCTCCACTCCGGCCTGCAGGGTGCTCAGCGCGTCGCCCGGCTGCTTCACGAGCGAAGACGCCGCGTGCCGCAGCATCTGCGCGTGGGAGGGCAGCGACGCCGGGCTCCACTCCGGCGGCAACGCCACGACCCGCGACCTCGGGTTGAGGTCCATGAAGGCAGCCAGCACCGAGGCGCCACTGACCCCGTCGAGGATGGCGTGATGCACCTTGGCGACCAGCGCCGTGCGGTCCCCCTCGAGCCCCTCGACCACGTGCATCTCCCACAGTGGGCGGTCGGGGTCGAGCTGGCGGCTCATGACCCCCGCCACGAACGCGTCGAGCTCCGCCCTCCCGCCGGGCGAGGGCAGGCTGGCGCGGCTGAGGTGGTCGTCGAGCTCGAACTCGGGATCGTCGACCCACACCGGGTGATGGAGGCCGAAGGGCACTCTGAGCGCCCGCTGCCGGAACGGGGGCACCAGGTGGAGACGCTGCTGAATGACCCGGCGGATCTGCGCGTAGCGCGTCGAGGGCGAGAAGAGGGAGCGTGTGCCCTCGGGCGGGTCGAGCACGAGGGCGACGCCCACGTGCATGGGCGTCGTGGG
>Ga0181523_10003866_pt1 | contig 13334 bp, 12 predicted proteins | sample PEATcosm2014_Bin_43_FD_119752 | JGI IMG/M metagenome (GOLD analysis project Ga0181523, IMG submission 119752) | Peatland microbial communities from MTU Mesocosm Facility, Houghton, MI, USA - PEATcosm2014_Bin05_30_metaG | ecosystem: Environmental > Terrestrial > Soil > Wetlands > Peat | place... | reverse complement strand
CGAACGAAGTGGCGGTAGATTTATTTCCTGCATCAATCGGAAAGAAAACGGCGTGTCAATTAAAATTCAATCCGACTACTTGCTGGCTGCCGACGGAATCACGTTCAGCATCGGCCGAAAAAGCGGACAGCCGCGCCTGAATCGGCTTTATACAATAAGCGCGAGGATTTCTCCCTTCGATGGTGACACCTGCGAGTTTTGGTTCGGGACTATTCATGCGTCCAATTTTTATTCATGGATATTCCCTTCGGACGGCCATGCATCGATCGGAACTGGTAGCCTGACTCCGCAAGAATGTCCTGCATTGCTGCAGAATTTTCTAATGAGAAGATTCGGCAGCCGGATTGAGCAGATGATGCAGGATAAACTCATAAGCAGACCCCGCATATTCCCCATCCCAGCCTGGAAGAATAAATCATTCGGGGCAGGTAAGATCTTTTTCCTCGGTGATGCCGCCGGCATGGTAATGCCGGTGACTTACGAAGGTATCTATTACGCCATGAAATCAGGACAGTTTGCCGCGACCGCCATAATCGAAAGAAGACCCGAAATTTACCGCAAGCTTTGGGAAGAACGATTCGGAAAGAGGTTCAGGGCTATGGACCGCTTCAAGAATCATTTTTTCAAGAATGATGCAAGCATTGAGAGATGGGTCGGTGTCCACAGATCGTCAGCCGTGCAAGAACTAGCAATGAAATTATGGCTTCAAAAGGAACCTGGTACCCATCAACTCTTCACTTATCTCAAGGCCTTCGGCAGTCTCCTTACGCCATAACTCCAGAGCACGTTTACCAAAGAAACATCTATTTGCGTTAAAATATAACTATCTTGAAGCGCTATTTAATCTTTTCCATAATTCTTCATATTGTAATCATAGGCGTCGCCCTTTTTCTAATACCCGAAAAGAAAGAAAGAGAGCAAAAACCGCTTATTGCCAGGCTCGTCACTCCTGAGGAGACTAGAGATATAGCGAATCGAGTCGAGAACAGAACATCCCCAAGAGAAAAGAATAGTCAGAACCATAAGAACACGACAGACAGAATATTCGCCAAAGAGAAGCAGGTGCCCAAAGTCCTCTCTTCAGTTCCATCGAGTCCTTCAGCAAAAAAATCTCCTCTTGGGCCGCGCGCTTTGACCAAGGAATTACCTTCAAGAGGCGGCCGGACAGGGCAGATGCCGGATGTGAGTGGCGACAAAGGATACAGCGAAGGGAAGAACCTGACTGGCCCCGATAAATCCCCAATACCTGGACAGAAGCAAGCTCCGATGCGGGAGAAACTCTTTGATCGCGATATCATTGCCAAATTGTCAAGGACAGAGCAGGAGGGAACAAAGAAAGGAAGTGCCATCACATTCGACACGACTGAATTCAAATATTACGGTTATATGCAACGACTAAGAGACAAAATCCAGAGCGCATGGAAATACCCGCAGGATGCAGCTCAAAAAGGTATTTATGGCGATCTTGATATTGAATTTACAATCAAGAAGAACGGCAAACTTGGCGCCGTCCAATTGCTTAGAACGTCTGGATATAAGGATCTGGACGATGCCGCGATTAAGGCATTAAGAGATGCTGAGCCCTATTGGCCTCTGCCTGATGACATACGGGAGCAGAGCCTTACGATCACCGGTCATTTCATTTATTCACTTTACGGGCAGTACATAAGATAACTGTGTCTATGCATGTCTTTAGCTGCCTAATTATATGTGCTGATGAACAAAAGGCTCTTCCTAAAAACAGGCGATAAGGTAAGGCATATTAACTACTTCTCTTGGGGTACCGGAGAGGTGGTCGAAGAGAAGCATTCTGCACTGCCCGGTGGATGTTGTCTCGTCAGGATACTCTTTCAGGACGGCAACGCGCGTTCATTCATCAATGATCTAAACAATCACTCATGCTGCTACTACACGGGCATCAGACTTATCCATGAGCAGCGTATCCGGGAAAACTAAAAAAGGATGAAGCCTATTCAGGCTTCATCCTTTTTTGCGAAATGACTTATTTCTTACTACTGAGCTATTCTGGGGGTTATAAAGATAAGCAGCTCAGTTACATGTTTTTCAACCGTCTGTTTCTTGAAAAGCCAACCCAAGACAGGAATTTTTCCAAGCCCAGGCACGTCGCTGTCATCGCTCGTTTCATTGCTTGTTAAAATGCCACCCATGACAATTGTTTCACCATCGTTCAGCATCACCTGTGTCATTGCCTGTTTAATATCAATAGATGGATTGCCAAAGATGTCCTTGTTGGTAAAATCAGGCTGGTCTTTGTTAACCTCCACTCTAAGCTGAATGGACCCATCCGGAGCAATCTGAGGCGTAACCGTAAGTTTCAAGTTAGCATCGATATAAACCGTTGTGAATGTGGTGGCACCTCCGCCTGATCCGCTTTGCGGCGTAGTGACCGGGATTTTCTTGCCCTGCTTTATAACCGCAGATCTATTATCGAGAGTCAGGATCTTGGGGCTCGACACTATTTTTGCTTTGCCGGCATCCTCGATTGCAGAAAGCCTTAGGTCGATTCCAAGCGTCTGGGCCTTGTTTAGAAAACCTAATGTTACGGCGCTTGTCGGATTAATTAGAGTCGATGTAGTCGCCGGAAGATTTACAACACCTGGGATATTAACTGTACCTCCAGTTCCTGACGTCGGGCCGGTAATCGGAACATTAAGCCCCCCGCCGGGGATATTCCCACTGGAACTTCCACCCGCACTCGCTACTGAATGCGGCAACGAAGCAGTTGAAAAGGCATTCAGTCCCCAGTCGACGCCAAGACTCTTGACGTAATCGCTATTCATTTCAACAATTCTCGCCTCGATAAGAACCTGCCGCGTAGGCCTATCAAGAACGTCGAGAAGTTGCTGTACTTCGTCTATGCTGGAGGGGATATCTTTGACAATGATAGTGCGGGTCCGAGAATCTATGCTAATCGTCCCGCGGGGCGAGAGTATTTTCCCCTTTTCTATCATGTCCTTGAGTCCCGGTATTTGACGGTCCTGTTTTGTTATTTCGTCATGTTCTGTGATATTATCGACGTTAGCATAATTTACAGTAAATATCTTCGTTACAGTATCCTCGGCCTTGCCGAAGAGTTCTTTGTTTTCGGCAACCGCTTTCTTTTCATCCTGGAAAGCTTTGACGGTAGCGATCCGTATAATATTCCCCTCGACAACCTTCTCCAGGTTAAAGGTTTTAAGGATGATATCCATAGCCTGGTTCCACGGGACATTCATGAGCTTCATGGTAATTTTGCCCTTTACATCAGGGTGGACGACCATGTTGTATCCCCCCACATCACCCAATAGCCTCAGTATCGGGACTATATCAGCATCCTGGAAATCCAGCGATATGACCTTGCCTCCATTAACTACTTTTTCCTGAACTTCGCCGCCCTCTTCCGTAACTGCCTTCTTGATTTTCCTGTCTTTTGCCAATACGTCGACTACGACTTCGTCGTCAAGAATGTACACGTCCGTAGTCATCTTTTCGGCCAGTGTAATATCAAATTTCAATCGATCCTGTTCGGTCCTAACCTTGATAGCCTTGACCGCTGCGGGCAATTTAGATGGAATTGCAGCCTTCATCGAAACACCTGGGATCTCAATGCTGAGATTTCTATCAAGCTGGAAAACAGTCGGTTCCATCAGTTTTCCATCGGCCTTGATAATCAATTCGAGGGTATCTCCATCCTTGTCAAAGGCAACATCGGTAATTGCCTGCGCCCTGCTGTCCGTGGCATTTGAGGACGAAGTCCCTTTTATCTTCCGTCTCCCCTGTCCCACCTCAGTCGTTTTGTCCAGACTCAATATTAGTATATCGCCCTTCACTTCCGCCCTGATGTCAGAAGGGGACTGAAGAAGGATTGTCAGTCTCGCTGCAAAAGTCGGGGTTTCCACCTGAGTCGGAAAAATCTCCGTAACTCCAGGCACGGTAGAGACGATTTTGTCCTTGAACTGTCCTATCGATACATTATTGAGTTCAACGGCGACCATAAATGGATCAGCAGACTTATATATCGAATACTTTATTGGCCCATCTATTCTCATCTGAATCGTGTTGTCCGTCATCGAGATGTCCCGGATTACAGAGGGCCCAGCGGCCAATACATTCCCCACCAACCCGAATATGATCAGCACCGAAAGCAGGCAGAGATATACCCGATATGTGCTATACGCCGATCTGCCAGCCCTCTTTTTTGAGTCTATCCCTGCAATTGTCAAATTCATTCTTCTTCCTCCCCGCGGAGTCTTAATACGGTGTCCCGTGGACTCATAACACCACTCGCATCTCTCATACGCTCCCTGATAACCACACTGTCCTTGGTTATCCTACTTATCACGCCGCCATGAGTCCCAACCTTGGCTCCATCAGACACATTGTATGACTTACCATCAGGCAGGGAAACGACTGCAAAATACTTCTTCTTGTCCCAAAGAATTGCTATGATCTTCATTTCAGTAATATCATACGATTCAAGAGGCGTGACGCCTTTGTCCCTTCCCCCCTCTCTTTTTGAAACAAGTGGGGCAAAAGGATCACGCCTGTCAAGCCCTGTATACTCGTAAGCTTCGCCCGTTTGAGCGCTCCCAGAAACAGCCGTAGCGGGCACACTAGTGGGAGATGGTTCAGCTGCATACGCGACAGCCCCAGCTATGAAGAATGATCCAAACGTAAGGCAAGATATGCTGATAACAACGGTGGCACCGATGAGCGAACAACGTCCCATTAATTCTTACCCCCCTTCTCAGCTTTTTCCATTGCCTTCTTTTCCGCCTCCGGGATCGAGGAGTAAGTTACGGCCACAAAGGAAACTGCCAGAGCGGCAGCTCCTTTCCTTGAAATCTTGCCGGTGCTCTTTATCGCTATCTTATCCAGATTAACAATCCTTTCAATTTTCGTGATATTACTGAAAAATTGACCGAATCTGTGATAAGAACCACGCATCTCGACATTCACCGGAATCTCGTAAACCTCTTTGCTGGCATGAACGGTCTTTGCGGATGGCCTCCAAAGAACGGTTTCGAGCCCCGACTTGAAAGCCAGTTGCGACACCTGTCTTAATAGTCCAGATACTTCTTTCTCTTCCGGAAGCTGCGATTCAAGTGCTGCCAATTTTTTCTTCAGAGCTTCATTTTCCCCTACAAGAGCGGTCAGGCGATCAGCCTGTTGCTGGGAGCTTTGGAGGTCTGCCCGCTGCTTTTCTACGTCTGTTAAAATTCGGCTCTTTTCATCCAGTGTAGGTAATATCAGGAAAGTAATGCTCAGTACAATGATAAGTAGCGACGGTAAGACAAGGAGGGTATTCTTCTTCGAAGGGCTCAAATTGTCCAGGCTTTCCATCGTCATATCTTCACCTTGAAGTTCAGCTTGAAGTTATACACTTCTGTCTTGTCCACCGTCCCCTGTTTTGTCTCTTCTAAATACACATCGGAATAAATAGGCGATTTCTTTAGATTGTCTACAAAAGCGACAACGTCCATGTTGGTATAGCCGACTCCCTCGATTGTTACTTGAGGATTACTAAAAGCAACTGCTGACAACCATATGCCATCCGGCAGCAGCTTGCTGATGTCATCCAGAAGTCGCACCGGCACTGACTGGTTTTTCTTGAGTGTCTCAATGAGATTCGACTTCTGCTGTATGGCCTTATTCAAGACCTCATATTTTTTGACCTCATCGATCTTCTTTTTATATTCCGTTATCTTCGCCTGATTCGACGTATATTCTGTTTGTAATTCCGTGACCTTCATTTTGAGAAAAACTACAACCAGAGCCATGACGAGAAACGTTGCGGCCGTACTTATTGCAAGCAATGCAAGGAACGGAAACGCCTTCTTTGTCTCTCCAAAGGGAAGGTCGACTTTCTTCTGTTTTTTCTTCTTTCTTTCAGCCAGCAGGTTGATCCGTATCATTGCCTGTCCCCCGAGCGCCTCATTGCAAGACCGACTGCGACAGCTGTAATCGGTGCGATTTCATTGACTGCCAGCCTTTCGGATTTGTGGATTTTTTTCAAAACATCCGCCACTTCGACGGGGATGCCGAGTCTCTCGGACATAAGGTGAGCAAAGCCGTTGATAAGTGCCGCGCCGCCGCTCAAGATGATACCGTTGATGTCTTCATCGCCCACACTGCTCCTGAAATATTCGAACGAGCGATAGATTTCAGCATAAATCTCGTCGGAGGCGCCGTTGATGATCTCACGTGCTGAATCCATGGATATTCCTTCGGTCGCTTCACCTAGTTTTACACGCTCCGCCGCGTCCTTGGAAATATTCAGGGTCCTCTCAAGTGCCTCGGTGTGGTAGTTACTGCCTATAGCTGTATCTCTCATGAAGACCGGCAACCCTTTCCTGAGAATGCTTATGTTCGTTTTGCTCGCCCCGATATTGACGAGTGCTATATTCTTTTTATCAGGGACACCGTAATTCACTTCATACACATTGCCTATCGCAAACGAATCCACATCGACAACTACCGGTGTCAAGCCGGCCTGCTGAACAGCATCGACATAGTCGGACATTACACTTTTTTTGACGGCAACAAGCATAACGTCCATCATTCCTTCTTCCTCTGAATCCGGACCGAGGATTTCGAAATCGATATTGACGTCCTTGATGTCGAACGGGATGTACTGCTCCGCTTCGTACTTGATATTGAGGCCCAGCTCTTCTTCGGTGATAAGAGGGACCTTTATGACCTTAGTGATTACCGCAGAATGACCCGAAAGCCCTATCACCGCCTCAGCCTTCTTAATCCCAGCCTGGCTCATCAACGCTTTAAGCGAATCTACGAGCTTCGTTTTGTTGAGCACAAGTCCATCGCCTATTACATCTCGCTCTACAGGAAGCATGCTGAAAAGCGAAAGCTCATAGCCGTCTTTGCCTGCATCGACCTGTGCCACCTTTAAATAGCGTGACCCGATATCCAATCCTATAGTGCTCTTTTTCCCTATAAGCATATGCTATAATTAGCAGAAATAGTTTGATTTGTCAAGCATTTTATACATTGGGTCTCCATTTAGAGGGGCACACTCGTTTTGATATTAAGTTCTCTCAGTTGCCGCTGATCCACGGTCGACGGCGCTCCGCTCATCTGGCACACCGCTTTTTGTGTTTTCGGAAAAGCGATAACATCCCTTATTGAAGCCGCGCCAACCATGAGCATTACCAGCCTGTCAAGGCCAAGTGCAATGCCACCGTGAGGAGGTGCCCCGTACTGAAGGGCATCGAGCAGAAAGCCGAACTTCTGATATGCCTCCTCGTCGCCTATGCCGAGTATCTGAAACATCCGGCTCTGCACGTCTCTGCGGTGGATACGGATACTGCCGCCGCCCACCTCATAGCCGTTGAGCACGAGGTCATATGCCTTTGCCGTAAACGAGGATAGTAAGTCCGACGGCTCCTTTATCGGGAATCCATCATCGGAAAGCCGCAGCATTTTCCCGATGTCTGCATCGGCGGGAGAAGTGAAGGGATGATGCATCGCGGCATACCTCTTTTCATCTTCATCCCATTCAAGCAAAGGAAAGTCTGTAATCCACGCGAAATTGAAGCCATCATGAATCAGATTGAGCCTTTTACCAAGATCGAGCCTCATCCTTCCGAGGACGTTGTGAACTATATTCTCTTTATCGGCCACAAGCATAATCAGGTCACCCTCTTCTGCACCGACCCGCTCCGCCATCTGTTTCAATATATCTCCGGGAAAGAATTTTGCTATGGGCGATTCGAATCCGCCCCTAACCTTTATCCAGGCAAGCCCTTTTGCACCGAAAGCTTTTGCATCTTCGATAAGCATGTCCACTTCTTTTCTCGAAAAACCCGCCATTCCCTTGCCGTTGATCGCCTTCACGCGACCACCTGTCTCCATGGCATCGAGGAATACCTTGAAGGAACTCGCACGGGCAAGGTCGCCCATGTCGACTATTTCCATACCGAACCTCAGATCAGGCTTGTCACTTCCGAATCGTTCCATCGCTTCCTTAAAGGATAGCATCGGGAATGGTTTTGATATTGTGACGCCCATCACATCCTGAAAAAGATTGTTTATCATTCCTTCTATCAAGACCATAATGTCGCTGCTGTCGACGAACGACATTTCGAGGTCGACCTGTGTGAATTCGGGTTGCCGATCGGCTCTGAGGTCCTCATCCCTGAAGCACTTAACGATCTGAAAGTAGCGCTCCATGCCGGCCACCATCAATATCTGCTTGAAGATCTGCGGAGATTGCGGCAATGCATAAAATTGCCCGGGATTGAGCCTGCTCGGCACTAGATAATCCCTGGCGCCTTCAGGTGTGGATTTCGTAAGCATAGGCGTTTCTATTTCCAAGAAGCCGTCGCTGTCAAGATAGGCCCTTATTCCCTTTGCAACTTTGTGGCGGATTATGAAATTGCGTTGCAATTCAGGCCTTCTCAGGTCGATATAGCGGTGTTTGAGGCGCAAAGTCTCGGACGCCTCCGCAGCTTCTTCGAGTGTGAACGGCAGCACCGCAGCTTCGTTAAGGACGACCAGCTTGCTAGCGTAAAGCTCCACCTTGCCGGTTGCAATGTCATCATTTGCCGTCCCTTCAGGCCTGCGCCTAACCTCACCCTGGACCGATATGACAAACTCGCCTCTCAAACTGTGGGCAAGTTGGTGAGCCTCAGCCGAGACGTCAGGACTGAAAACGACCTGCGCAATGCCGCTCCGGTCCCTCAGATCGACAAAGATCAACCCGCCGTGGTCCCTCCTTCTGAAGACCCATCCGGCCAGATTGAAGTGTGAGCCGGCATGTGATGCCCTCAGTTCGCCGCACCATATATCACGATACATATAACCTCCGTTAATCGGACTTGTAAAAGCCCCTATGTTGCATTGCTTGTCTCTGGACTTTTTACAAATCATCACATGTGTTTTAGTATTTGCACAGGATAGAACACATTTATTCAGTTTATTTTAGATTCTCGCGTCGCGATCTCCTTCCGCAAAGACAACAACTCCTTTTCGGTAAGAGGCCTGAGTTCTCCGATTTTAAGACCGCTCAGCTTCACACCGTTGACGCTTATACGCCTTAGTTTGGAGGCAGGATGGCCTACTGCCTCCACCATTCTGCGCACCTGTCTCTTTTTTCCCTCACTAATAGTTATCTCGATCCACGAATTATTTTCGGCCTGCCGAACAAACCTCACCCTCGCCGGCAAGGTCATCCCATCCTCAAGCCTTACGCCCTGCCTTAGCTTCCGGATTTTGTCGTCCGCAATCATTCCCTTGACCTTGACGACATAAGTCTTCGGTATTTTCCCGGACGGATGCATCAAGGCGTACGCGAAATCACCATCGTTGGTAAGCAGCAAAAGGCCCTCGGAATCATAGTCCAACCTACCTACCGGAAAGACCCTGTATCTGACGCCCTTCAGGTAATCCTTTATGGCAGGTCTGCCTTCCGGATCAGAAAGGGAAGTCACAACTCCCTTCGGCTTATTGAGCATAAGATATACTTTCGGCTCGCGCCTCGTAAGAAGTTTTCCATCAACCTTAATGTGGTCTTTCTCTGGATCAGCCTTCATGCCAAGCTCTGCGATCTTTCCATTGACCGTAACTCGTCCCTCCGAAATTAACTCTTCGGCTCCTCTGCGCGAGGCGATACCCATCTGTGCAATTATCTTCTGTATTCTATGTTCCATTCTCAGTCCGAATGCTTCCTCTATTTGATTTCGACGTAAGCCTTCTGTCGCAGGCCTTTCACCCAAGCCTTGTAATCCCTCTCGAATCTTTCTGCATACAGTTTATCCTGCATCGCCCGTCTCAACTCGGCCGGGCTCTTGAATATCTTCTCACTTTCGAGCTTCATTATATTTATCCCCACGGCCGTACTGAATGGTTCGCTGACCGCCCCGGGCTCCAGCTTTGCTAGCACATCAAGAAATTCCTTCGAAAGGTCCGTCTTGCTCACAAATCCCAGATCGCCGCCAACCTTTGCGCTGGAATCCTCAGAGTATTTCCGCGCCGCGTCAGCAAAGCCCTCTCCCGCCCTGATCTTTTCGTAGATCGTGCGTGCCTTTTCTTCAGACTGTTTCGGATCTTCGGTCTTCTTTACCACAATCAGGCTTATCTTATAGCCTTCCTCCGCCGCGGGCACCGTTGTATTCTTTGCCAGGTAGGCATTTAACTCGCCCTCGGTTACGACTACCTTACTCCTTACGTCACGGTCGACAAGACGATTTATCACGATCTGGTCTGAAAGTTTCTTTTTATACTCGTCAGTGGTGAACCCTTCCTTTATCACGGCCTCCTTCATGGTCGCATCGGTCAACCCATATTTCTCCCTGATGGATTGCATGGTCTTATTGATTTCGTCATCGCTTGCGCTGATACCTGCCTTCTTCGCTTCCTGGAGAAGCAGCCTCATATCTATGAGATTCTCGAGAAAAGACTTTTCATTCTGCTCAAATATCTTGTGCCTCTCCTGCTCGCTCATGGCTTTAACCTGCGGACTGGCCTCGAACTCCATCGCCTTGTAGACCTCGCTCCAGGTTATCACCTCTGAATTCACTACGGCCACCACCTTATCGAGCAGAATGGCCCCTTCACTGATGGTGAAGAGCCCGATAACGGCTGCGGCCAGCATATTGATACAGAGGAACCGGAATCCCATTCTCATAAATAACCCTCCCGTGTAATCAGCATAAACTTTTCCTATTCGAAAACTGCATCAGCAAATCCTCGGCAGCTGCTCCCCGGCAAGCATATCGATTATGCGTGTACCACCGATTGCCGTTTTCAAGAGGACCATCCCATTTTTCTTGGGGTCCCCTTCCCCAACCTCTCCGATCACTGCGGCTTCGGCACCGTGAGGATGTGACCTCATCGTTCCGACTAGGGCATTAGCCGTATCGGCAGGAACAATTGCAAGGAGTATTCCTTCGTTCGCGATATATAAAGGATCGAGGCCTAGTATTTCGCAGGCGCCCCTCACTCCATCCGGTACGGGCAGCAATGAGTCGCTTATGATCATCGGGAATCCTGATTCAGTGGCCATTTCCTTGAGAGTCGTAGCAACGCCTCCACGTGTCGGATCCCTCATCATCCGCAGGTCTTTTTCGAAGCCCAGCATCAAATCCACGAGGCCGACTAAAGATACCGTATCGCTTAAAACTGGCGGCTCAAAAGACAAACCATTTCTTTCGGACATTACCGCGACACCGTGATTACCTATCGTCCCGCTTATGATAATCTTGTCGCCGGGCCTGATCTTGTCAGGACCGAGTGCAACGCCCCCTGACACCACGCCTATTCCGGAAGTCGTAATAAATATGCCGTCTCCCTTGCCTTTATCGACAACCTTGGTATCTCCCGCAACAATCCTCACGTTAGCTTTTTTTGCAGCGTCTGCCATCGAAATCAGAATTTTGCGAAGAGAATCCATTGTGAAGCCCTCTTCGATGACAAAGCCCACTGAGAGATAGAGCGGTTTTGCCCCAACCATAGAAAGATCGTTCACGGTTCCATTGACCGCCAACTCTCCGATATTCCCACCGGGAAAAAAGAGCGGCGAGACAACATAAGAATCGGTAGTAAAGGCCAGTTTGCCTCCCGAGAATATGTCGCCATCCAAGACTGCGGAGTCCGCGAGAATCTTCATATCGAACTGTGGGGCGATGTACTCCCTGATCAGCGAATGCATGAGCCTGCCGCCGCTTCCATGACCGAGTAATATCTTGTCCATTATCATTTCACCATTTAATTAATCCGTCCTCCCTTGGGTCCGGGAAGAAAGAGAATGAGGTTCTCACTTTAACTAAGGATTGACGCTCACTGTTCCCGACGGAGAACTCTCTTTGACCGGCCCAAGGGCGGTTATATAGTAAGAGGTAGGCACTTTTATCGGCTCCTCATCTACGAAAAGCGGAATCGGAACATCCGCCACAGGAATGAATTGGTCCCGCCCTTTTTTGCGATAAACCCTGTACCCTTTTATCCACGTCTCAGGATTTTCCTTCCACGAGACGTATAACTTGCCTTCAGTTCGCACAAATCTCACATCTGAAGGATGTACGGGCAAGAAAGACTGCGGGTCAACTTCCAGGCATTTCGACAGCGCTCCTTCGTTCATTATCGTCGTATGGACAAGCGATCTGACCGAATAAAAGACGGCTTGGACGACATTCACCCCATCTTTGAAAAAAGGTTTTTCGAGAGGCGTTGCGTTTAGCAGAACTGTATCGCAATTCCCCCTGTCAGTACCACGATAAATATTATAGGTAACTCCGTCAGCAACCTTGTTCCAAGTAATTTCGACTGCATCATTTGTCAGGCGGAACGCTAACTTCTCTGGTGGTTCCGGTAATCCGACAGGATTCACTTTCAGCTCGGCGGATTCGTCGCTGATGACATTCCTAAGGCTGTAGACCCTTATCCTATAACGGTACTCCTTACCGACCGCAAAATGATCGTCTACGAATTGAGTCGCATCCGATTTCAGGAAAGTTAATGTTTCGAACGGTTTATTTCCCTCTGCTCGCTCGACATAAAATCCTTTTATGACTATCTTGTCCTGCCGTGCATAAGACCAGGAGATTGTGACCTTTCCATCGCGATGTGACGCCTTCATGGCGGTCACCGACAAAGGCTTTTCAAAAGACCTCATGGTCGGCTTTCCCTTTTGACCACATCCGGCAAATAAGAATACGCTCATGGCGCACATAGCCATTAGCCTCACCAGTTTCATCTGTTTACGGGGTACCGTCATAGACGTCTAAGTCCTGAGCCTTTTCTTGAAGCGAGCAATCTGCGCCTTGACCATTTCGGGAGAGGTACCGCCGAAGGAGTTTTTGGCCTTCACAGATGCAGTCGCATCGATGCAACTGTATATGTCGCTCCCTATCAGGGGCGAATGAGAACTATATTCTTCGGGCGTCAGTTCTGTCAATGTCTTGCCCTTGTCTATGGCGTACCGTACAATCTTTCCCGTGAGCTCATGGGCCTTCCTAAAAGGCAGTCCGCAGCGCACCAGATATTCGGCGATGTCGGTCGCTGTGGAAAAAGCAGCTCCGGCGCTGCTCTCCATTTTTTCCCGTTTGAAGGTGATGCCGCCAAGCATCTCCGTGAGGATATTTAGGGTGGCCTTTACCGTATCGCAGGTATCGAACAGCGGCTCCTTGTCCTCCTGCATGTCGCGGTTGTAAGACAGAGGGAGTCCTTTCATCAAGGTCAAAAGACTGACGAGATTGCCGAACACCCTGCCGGTCTTGCCCCGCATCAACTCTGCGACATCCGGATTTTTCTTCTGCGGCATTATGCTTGAACCGGTCGTATAAGCATCCGAGATCTCTATGAATGAAAATTCCTCT
>Ga0181523_10003865_pt1 | contig 13336 bp, 9 predicted proteins | sample PEATcosm2014_Bin_43_FD_119752 | JGI IMG/M metagenome (GOLD analysis project Ga0181523, IMG submission 119752) | Peatland microbial communities from MTU Mesocosm Facility, Houghton, MI, USA - PEATcosm2014_Bin05_30_metaG | ecosystem: Environmental > Terrestrial > Soil > Wetlands > Peat | place... | reverse complement strand
ACGCCGAGCGCTGCAGGGCCGTAAATCCGGCCTTGTGACATCGCTGTCGCAAAAGTCCTGTTGAACGGTCAGGTTCGCTTGTATCGTGGTGCTCGATTGGGTGCCTGGACCGATGAGCAGCAAAGATCCGCAATACGTCGAGACCGCGCTCAGCGGCTACGAACTCCTCAACAATCCGCTGCTGAACAAGGGCACGGCATTCACCGAGGCCGAACGCGACGCGTTCGATCTGCACGGGCTGTTGCCGCCGCACGTCGCGGAGCTCGATTATCAAGTGAAGCGCCGGCTCGACGCCTTTCGCGGTCTCGCCACCGATATCCAAAGATACGTGTTTCTGCGTGGTTTGCAGGATACCAACGAGACATTGTTTTACGCGTTGCTCACCCGAAACATCGAAGAGATGATGCCGATCGTCTATACGCCGACGGTCGGTCTCGGCTGCGAACTGTTCAGCCATATTTTTCGCAAACCCCGAGGCCTGTTTCTCAGCATTCCGCACAAGCACGCGATCCGCCGCATCCTCGGTCACCCGCGCTTCGACGGCGTCGAGGCCATCGTCGTCAGCGACGGCGAGCGCATTCTCGGCCTCGGCGATCAGGGCGCCGGCGGCATGGGCATTCCGATCGGCAAGCTGTCGCTTTACACCGCCTGCGCGGGGCTGCATCCCTCGACTACGCTGCCGATCATTCTCGACGTCGGCACCGACAACGAGGAACACCTGGCCGATCCCATCTATATCGGCTGGCAGCACGAGCGCGTGCGCGGCGCCGAATACGATGAGCTGGTCGAGACATTTGTCGCAGCCGTCCGCGAGCGCTGGCCGCACGTCCTGCTGCATTGGGAGGATTTCGCGCTTCGTAACGCCAACCGGCTTTTGACGCGTTATCGCGACCAGTTGTGCACGTTCAATGACGACATTCAGGGCACCGCCGCAATCGCCGTCGGCACGTTGTTGAGCGCGATCAACGTCACGGGCGTGCCGCTTAGCGCGCAGCGCATCGCGGTGCTCGGCGGCGGTTCGGCCGGCACCGGTATTTGCGCATTACTGCTGCGTGCCATGATCGACGCAGGTCTAAGTGAAATCGAGGCGCGCGGCCGCTTTTACCTCGTCGACCGGCAGGGCTTGCTGGTCGAAGGCATGACTGACCTGCAATCGTTTCAGGCGCCGTTTGCGCAAAGTCGCGATCGCATCGCCACATGGGCGCTCGAAGCGCCAAGCCGGATCGGGCTTGCCGATGTCGTCGCCAACGCGCATCCAACGGTGCTGATCGGCACGTCCGGGCAAGCCGGCGCTTTTTCGCAAGCGGCCGTACGCGCGATGGCTGAGCACGTGCGCCGGCCGGTCATCTTCCCGTTGTCGAATCCTACCGAGCGCGCCGAGGCGACGCCGCACGATCTTGATGTCTGGACCGAAGGCCGCGCCGTGATCGGCACCGGCAGCCCGTTTCCGCCGCTTAAGCGCAACGGCAAAAGCTTCCGCGTCGACCAAACCAATAACGCCTACGTTTATCCCGGTATCGGGCTCGGCGCGATTGTAGCCGATGCTCGCCGCATTTCCGACCGCATGTTCCTCGCCGCCGCGCGGACGATCGCCGAATCATCGCCGGCCAGGCGCGACCCAGCCGCCAATCTGCTCGCTCCGCTCGTCGAAATTCGAAAGCTCTCGTGCCAGGTCGCGCTTTCCGTCGCCAAACAGGCGCAGGCCGAAGGATTGGCGGATCCCATGTCCGACAATGACTTGGCCGCCGCGGTGAGCGCCAAGATGTGGGAGCCGCTCTATGCACGTTATCGGCGGCTCCCTGCTTGAACAATCACAGAAACCCCCGCGGCGTGATCTCGTTTAGAATCTCTATAAACGGAGCGCCGCCGCAGTTTGGAATTAGAAGAATTATCTTCGACCATCGAAACGCATTTTTGTGTTGGCGCTGGTTTTTCTGACTGTTAACAAGATATTGAAATATCTGTACTTTTTCATGGTTCTAAACTGTGTTCTTGCAGCTCAGAACGAACTTGCAGCGTCGCAGCCATTGTCGGGCATTCGCCGGTGTAGCGCTGACAATCGCCGTTGCTCTCGGCGCCATTCGTCGCGGTCACGCGGAGGACAATAAATCGGCGGCAATTCCCGAAATCGTTGTTACGGCGCCGAAGCACAAACAAAAAGCGGCGCAGACGCGCACACCGCAGGTGCCGGCCAATATCGTGGTAACGAACAATTCAGCGACGGCCGCGCAAACCGCGCTTGATGCCAAGATGACGGGCTTCGATCAGGCGCGCGATAACCTGCTGCCGAAAATCGGCGCATCGACTTACACCATCAATCGCGACGCGATCGAGAAATTGCCGCAAGGCGACAATACGCCGATCGACAAAGTCATTCTGCAGATGCCGGGCGTGTCCTACGATTCGGCCGTCTCCAATCCCAGTTTCCATGTGCGCAGCGAATACGCCAACGTCCAAACGCGGATCGACGGCATCGTCGTCCCGGAGGGCGTTTCGGGACTCGGTCCGTTCCTTGACACCAATTTCATCGGCAGCATGTCGCTTCTGACCGGCGCGCTGCCGGCCGAGTACGGATTGCGCACTGCGGGCGTGCTCGACATCACGAGCAGAGCCTTTGCCGCGCCAAGCGGCGAAGTCAGTCTTTATGGCGGCAGCCGGCAAACCTTTACGCCGAGCCTCGATTACGGCGGCAGCGTCGGCAATTCGGAATATTTCGTTTCCGCTCGGGGCGATTGGAACGGTCTCGGGATCGAAAATCCGACCCCGAGCCTCAACGCCATTCATGACCAAACGCAACAAGGTAAGTTCTTCGGGTATGCCTCGACGCTGCTCGACGAGTCGACCCGCTTCAGCGTGATCTCGGCCGCATCCCACAGTGCATTCCAGATTCCGAACAATCCCGGTCAAACGCCGCTCGGCAACTTCGGTCCGCCAACTTACGATTCCTCGACGCTTAACGAAAACGAATACGACACTTATGCGGTCACCATGGCGGCGCTGCAAAGGCACGGCACCGATGGCGACGCCGAGCTCGCCGCGTTCTCGCGCTACGCGGAGGTTCATTTCGTCCCCGACGTCTTCGGCGATCTCGTTTTTAACGACGTCGCCTCCGACGTGATCCGGCAAAGCACGCTCACCGGCATGCAGGGCGACGCGTCCTACATCGTGAACAACCAGCACACCCTGCGCGCCGGATTCACGGTGAGCGGCGAGCAAACGAACGTCACCAACGCCTCGACCGTCCTGCCCGACGTCGGCGGGGTGATTACGCCAACGCCCTTCACCGTGACCGATCAAACCTCGCTGCTTGGCTGGAATATCGGCACCTATGCGCAGGATGAGTGGAAGCTGACGAACCAATTGACGGTGAATATGGGCCTGCGTTTCGACCAACTGTATCAATTCGTCGACGCCAATCAGCTCAGCCCGCGATTTGCAATCGTCTACAAGCCGTTTGAAGGCACCAGCCTTCATGCCGGCTATGCGCGCTATTTCACGCCGCCTTACCAGGCGCAGGCTACTCAATCCAATATCGCCTTATTCACCGGCACCACCAATCAGCCGGCCGTCCCGCTGGCCGATCCGGTCAAACCCGAGCGCTCGCACTATTTCGACGTGGGCATCGATCAGACCGTGCTGCCCGGGCTTACGATGGGTGTCGACGCCTATTACAAGATGGCGCGCGACATGATCGATGACGGCCAGTTCGGGCAAGCCGTCGTGCTTACCCAATTTAATTGGGCACGCGGTTACAGCGAAGGCGGCGAATTCAAGCTCAAATATCAGAATGGCAACTTCGATGCCTACGCGAATTTTGCCTACAATATTTCAAGGGCGATAGGGCCGGAATCGAACCAATATCTTTTCGACGCCGCGACCTATGCCTATCTGCTCGACAATTACCATTACACCGATGACATGCAGCGCATGACCGGTTCGGCCGGCGTATCGTATCGCATTTACGATACGACATTGACCGCTGATATGATCTACGGCAGCGGCCTGCGCGCGGGCGATCTGCCGGATTTTGTGCCTAATTCCCTGCACACGACGCCATACGCGGTGGTGAATGCCGGCATCGCGCACGACGTGCAATGGTCGTCACACTACAAGCCTCTGACCGTGCGTTTCGACGTCGCCAATCTTTTCGACCAGATCTACGAGTTGCGTGACGGCTCCGGTATCGGCGTCTTTGCCCCGCAATACGGCGCGCGCCGCGGATATTATGTCGGGCTATCGCAAAAGTTGTGACGGATGGCTATTGCGCGAACCGATCCGTTCCGGACAAATTAAGCCACTCGGACCTGCGCCAAAAACCGTTCGACCTCGGCGCGCAATCTGCCGGATTTTTCCGCCAGCTCGCCGCCGGCGGAGAGAACGGCGTGCGCAACCTCGCCGGTTTTGGCGGCAGCGTCCGAAACTTGCACCACGCTTGCCGAAACTTCGCGCGTGCGCTCGGCGGCGGCGTTGGCGCTCCGCGCAATCTCCTTGCTCACCGCATCCTGTTGCTGCACGGCCACCGAAATATCGTTGGCGTTCTCGTCAAGCTGCCCGATCGTGCCAGCGATCGCTTTCATGGCCTGGACCACGCTCGACGTCGTCCCTTCGATCGACGAAATCTGCTGCGTGATGTCGCCGGTCGACTTCTCGGTCTGCGCCGCCAGCGTTTTTACTTCCTGGGCGACGACAGCGAAGCCGCGCCCGGCCACGCCGGCGCGCGCCGCTTCGATGGTCGCGTTGAGCGCCAATAGATTGGTCTGCGCCGCGACGTCACGAATGAGATTGCTGACGTTGTTGATCTGCCCGACCGTTGCGGCGAGTCGTTCCACCGTGCCGATGATCGATTTTGCTTCGCCGCTGGCGTGGCGGGCAATGTCCGCCGACGTGCGCGCCTGGCTCGAAATCTGCTCCACCGATTGCGCAATCTCCTCCGCCGCCATGGCGACATTACTCACATTCGTGGTCGCTTCTTCGGACGCCGTCGCGGTGGCATTGGCTTGCGTCTTATTGTGATCGGCCGCTTCCGCCATGATCTGTGCACAACGATCCATCGTCTTGGAGGCCGCGTCGAGCGCGTGAACGATCTCATTGACCTCGCGTTCGAAATCCTGCGTGGCCAGCTCAATTTTTTGACGGCGCGATTCGGCTTGGCTCGCGCGGTCGGCATCGGTGCGCCGCGCCGCCGTGACATCTTCCATCGCCTGGCGGAATACCAGAAGCGCTTTGGCCATACCGGCGATCTCATCTTGGCCCGAGACAGTCACCGCGACGTTGGTTTCGCCTTCGGCGATCCGCCGCATGGCGCTGCTTAACAGCGTCAAGCGGCCGACGATGCTGCGTCCGACATAAAGCCAGGCAATCAGGCCAGCGGCGGCGAGCGCCGCGATACTGAGCACGATCAGAATGATCCGGCCGAACGTGATCTGGGATATCGCGCGCGCCGAAAGCGCCTGCGCCGAGTTTCGTTGCCGCTCGATCAGGTTGTCCACGGCGGTACGAAGCCGCGCCGCTTCGGTGAGCGCGGCCCCATACACCTGCTGCGCATCCTGCTCGCCCTTCAATTCGTTGGCGCGTTGCACGGTAATTCCATCGTCTCCCGACAGCGCGGCGAGCTTGCCATAGAGGCTCGTCATCTTGTTGCGCTGCTCGGACGGCGGCAGCTGTTTGAGGTTGTTGTCAATGTCGCGCTCCGCCGCGGCAATCGAATCCCGCAGCGGCGGCAGGTTCGCGATATCCGTTACCATCGAGGATTCGATCAGCAGCCCGGCGAGAAGATTGGCGTCGGCCTGCGCTTCGAGGAGGCGCCGCAGCGCATCGATCGATTCATTCAGGGTCGCTCGATCCTCCGCCTGGCTCTTTGTCATAAGGTCGAAATTGGCGTCGTCGATCGCGGGCGTAATTGCCTCGAGAAGATTTTCGTGCGCCTTGCGGACGGTGAGCGCGAGTGCGCGCCGTTGCTCGGAAATCCGGATGCGGTCGGAAACCGCTTGATTAAGCGCGTTGAGCCGCTCGTCCATGGCCGCTTGCGCGACTGCGATCTCGTCGCTTTCGGTCGCATCGAGCGCGCGCAGCCTCTCGATCCTGGCCTGCAGAGCGTGGGATTGCGCAGCGATCTGGCCGGCGATTTCGACGCGATGAGTCTCGTCCTGGACGGCGATCAGCCGTGGCGCCGATCCGATCAGGCTATTGGTGTCTTCGGCGAGCCGGAACGATTCGACGGTCGCCGGCATGCTGCGGGACACGATCTCGCGAAAGGTTGCGCTGATATTGGCCGACGCGAACAGGGCAAACAGCGAACCCACGACGGTCAGGGCCGCAGCCAGCCCGAACGCCAAATATAACCGCGACCGTATCGTGCGCAGCCACGTGAACGAGCCGAGCCGGCCACGAATGCCGCCGAAGCTCACTGTATATCCGCCTACAAACACCGCCCCGACCTCGTCCCCGTTATGACGCGAAGCTGCGCTTCGTCACTGGCCAGCCATTTTGATTAGGCGAACGACCGGTTTGAACGATCCATCGGCCTGCAGGATCGTGAAGAAAACCTGATCGGAGCCCTGGTTCTTTGCCGCCGAGTAGCGCAGCGTAACGCCGCCGAGATCGAACGGCGCTCCATAAATGGCGTCGAGCAGCTTTTCGCGCGTCGGCTCGCCGTCGACGCGCTTGAGCGCTTCGACCACAAGGCGTCCGACCAGATAACCTTCCAGCGAGACGAAGCCGGGTTTGGCGCTCGCGTCGTCCACGGTCATAGCCTTTTGGTAAGCCGCGACAACAGGCAGCGACGTGTCCCAAGGAAACGGCACGACTTGGCTGACTATGACGCCGGCACCGTCGTTGCCAAGCTCCTGCGCCAGCGAGTCCGAGCCGACAAAGGAGATCGCCACGAATACCGGATTCATTTTGACCTGGTGCGCGAGCTTGATGAACTCGGCCACCGGCTTGTAGGGCGCGACCGTCACCACGGCTTCCGGATTGCCCTTCATGATGTCGAGCAACGCCGATTTCACCGCCGTGGTGTTGCGCTTAAAGCTGCCGGAAGCGACGAGCGACATATTGCGTTTCGCCAGCGCCCGCTGCACGCCTTCAAGACCGGCAAGACCGAAAGCATCGTCCTGGTATAGGATCGCGATCTTGGTGATGCCGAGATCTTTGGTCAGATGCTCGATCCACGCCTCGGTTTCCTCGAAATAGGACGCGCGCACATTGACCACGTAGCGATTGTACGGATTGCGCAGGAATTCGGCGCCGGTGAACGGGCCGATGAACGGCACTTTCGCATCGGTGGCGATCGGCTGGCTGGCTTTCGACGTCGGCGTTCCCACCGCGCCGATCATGGCGAAAACCTTGTCGTCATCGATGATTTCTTTGGTCGCGGTAACCGTCTTTTCCGGCTCGTAGCCGTCGTCGAGCGATTTGAGCGCGAGCGTGCGGCCGGAGATTCCGCCGTGACGGTTGGCCTCGTCGAACGCGGCCAGGATGCCTTGGCGCATGCCCCGTCCCAGATCCTGTGCCGGACCGGTGAGCGCCGCGACCTGCCCGAACAAGATCTTGTCGGCGGAAACGCCGTCTTCGGCAAAGGCCGCAGTGCCAAGTAGGCTGACAACAAGTGCGAGTGCAATTCCAAGCTGATTGCTGTTCATCGGCGTTCCCTCGGTGAAGTCGCCGCACCGCCGCACCTGCAATCTTCTTTTCACGCGGACGCAGCGCACATAGTTTGGGCAATTTATCGTTAATGAAGTCTTAAGGGCTGCACCAAATCACGGCAGCGATGCGAGATTTTCCCGCTGCAAGACAATTCACCAGCGCCCTATGCCGCGCTGTCGGCGAGCGATCGACTGGCCAGCATGGCGCGCACGGCCGCGAACACTTTCTCGAAGGCCGGCCGCCGATAGGCCCATTTATCGTCGTCCGAAAGCGGCAGCACGACCATGGTCGCGTTGGCTTCAAAAAATAAAATGTCGCCGTCGTGGTTCACCGCGAAGTCGATGCCGCCATAGTCGAGGCCGAGCGTCGCGTTGATGCGCTCAAGCGCGGCCATGCCGCGCCGGCCGATGGCGTTCGCCATATCGTCGAGGAAAGCGGCCTCGCGGCGCCGATTCGTAGCGGATCGCGCCATATCGGCGGTGAAATAGTGGACCTTCCAGTCGGGCGAGATCGCGAGATGCAATGGATACAATCCGCCGTCGACGAACATGACGCGAAACTTGCGAAACATCCCCTCGTCGTCTCTCGCATCGAGCCGCTCGATGAGCCACACGTCGTCGCCCGGGAAATCCGCCACCGCGGCGGCAAGCGCATCGGGCCTTTCGACGTGAACAAAATGGTGCCCGGTGTGGAAACCGGGCGCGCGCGCCAGCACCGGAAATGAAAACCCATTGCCGGTGACGGCGTCGGCACCCCCGGGGCCAACAAGCACGCCGCGAGGCAAACTCAGCATCCGCGGCACGACGACGTTCGGCAGGCCGCGAAGCCGCTTGGCATTGGCAACCCGCCCTGTCTTGAGCACCTGCGCCGGATGATTGATCACCGGCCTGCCGGTTCGGGCGAGCACCGCGCAAGCGGCGTCCAGACCCTCGCCGCATAGGTCGGCATCGCCAATGCTGTTGAAAACGATATCGTGCGGCGGCGGCGGCACGTTGTGATCGTAATATTCCGCCACCAGCACAGTGGTCTGGAAATCGCGGTCGCCGAGAAACGAACGCGTGGGGATATTGCCGCCGCGCGCGGAAACCAGCAGCAAGACCGAAACGGGCCGCCCTTCGCCGCGATAAGGCAGAATCGTCAAGTAGTGATCCTTAAAACCCTTATCGCGATGCCGGCGGGCGCCCGCTTCATCGCCGATCTCGGCCAGCAGATTGCCCATGCCGCGATGCGCGTGAACATGATCGCGATCGATCCGCAAGGCGGCTTCGAAGTGGCAACGCGCCTGCGTGACTTCCCCGATCAGCAGCAGCAAGTTGGCGAGATTAACGTGGCCAGTCGGATTGCCCGGATGATGCCGCACCGCCTCGCCGAACAGCGAGCGCGCTGCCTCGCGATAGCCGGCATCAAGAACGAGCGTGCCGAAATCGTTGAGCGCGCCGAAATCAGTCGGCCGTTGCCGGATGAGTTCGAGATAGTCGCGCTTCGCCTCCTCGAAGCGGCCCCGTTCGCGCAGCAGGCCAGCGCGTTCGAAGCGCGCCGCAACCGCATTAGGATCGCGGTGCAGCGCACGACCGAGTTCGCCGATGCGAATGCTCCCTGCATCACGTTGCGGACGGTCGCTCATGATCGGCGCGGTCCTTTCCGGGCGGCGAATCAATGCCGTCAAGCGCGGATAATAAGATGAAGCGCGCCCGCCAGCCGCGCGATTAGAACAAAATTTACCATGACGGAGGACGATCCGGCGGCAACCGAAATCCAAAGCAAGGCTCCGTCATGACGACAATCGCGGCCGGCAAAAGCGTAATTTTGGGCGATCCGGCGCCGTGGTTCGGCGCGCCGCTGATCGGCGCGGGCGCTTTCAATCTGCAGGTCGCCGCCGGCAGCTGGATCGTGTTGAGCTTCCTGGGATCGCCGGCCAATCCCAAAGTGGACCGGGAACTGACCGAGCTCCTGCGCGACGTCGCGCTGTTCGACGGCGACAAGATCGTGTTCTGCGGCATCTTCACTGCGCCGCCCGCCGATCCGACGCCGTACATCGCGATGACGGCCCCGGCAATTTCGTTTCTGGCCGATTATGACGGCGCGATCAGCCGGTCATTCGGCGCCGCCGAAATGCCGCGCACCATCGTGCTCGATCCCATGTTGCGCGCGGTTGCCGATATACCGTGGGATCACGCCGCCGGACATGGCGCGACGGTGCACAGCGTCCTACGAAGCCTGCCGGCGGTCGACGATTCGGCCGGCGTGCCGCTGACGGCGCCAGTGCTCATTGTGCCGCGGGTATTCGATTTCGAGCTCTGCGACTTTCTCGTCGAGGTCTATGACAAAGTCGGCGGCAAGGATTCCGGCTTTCTCCTCGACAGCGACGGCAACACCTCGACCGTCGTCGACTACAGGCTCAAGCGCCGCAACGACCTCAACATCCTGGTACCGGACCTGCGCGAGACGATCCGCGGCCAGATCGTGCGCCGCCTGATCCCGGCAATCGAACGCTATTTTCAGTTCTCGGCAACGCGAATGGATCGCTATATCGTCGCCTGTTACGACAGCGCCGTCGGCGGGCATTTCTATCGGCACCGCGACAACGTCAATGTCGGCGCGCAACACCGCCGCTTCGCCGTCACCATCAACCTCAATAAAGATTACGACGGCTGCAATCTCACTTTTCCGGAATTCGGCCGGCGCAGCTATCGCGCGCCGCATGGCGGCGCCATCGTGTTCTCCTGCGGCGCACTGCATCAAGTGACGCCGGTGACGCGCGGCAAGCGTTACGCCTTCCTCGCGTTTCTCTATGGTGAGGCCGACGCGGCGCTGCGCGAGGCCAACAACGCGAAGATCGTGCAAAGCGAATTCCGCTACGGTCACGAGCTGTCGGATCGGCTGTTCTCCGACGATGTCGAGCGTCCGCTCGAGCGCCGCGCGAGTTGAGGACGAAAACCATTTCACGCTTGTCAGCGTTGAATTTCCGGGTAATATCGAATTGCTTTCGGGGATAGACTTCCCCCGCAACCGCCTCTCGTGGTTGATGACTGCTTGTAGCTGATGGCCCCTGCCGGGCGTAATTGGCGTCGGTAGGAGTTTTTCTTTTTGCTCCCACTGCCCCCCAAGACTTCTTTCGTGTGACCGTTCGCTGCGGCCGCAGGCGCGCAGCGTGGCAGCGTTCTCACAATGGCCGGACCACAAAGAGGAGAAGACAGGTTCCATGGGAATGTATTTCTGGGTTGCAATAGGCGGAGCCGTCGGTACCGTTGGACGCTATTGGCTGTCAGGCGCTGCGGCACAACTAATCGGTGAGACCTTCCCGTGGGGCACACTGCTCATCAATATCACCGGCTCTTTCATCATCGGCTTCTTCGCGACGCTCACAGGGCCTGACGGAAGAATCTATGTCGCATCGAGTACGCGGCAGTTCGTGATGACGGGCCTTTGCGGCGGCTACACCACGTTCTCGTCGTTTAGCCTACAGACGCTCAACTTGGCGAACGACGGCGAAATGTTGCGCGCCGGCGCCAATGTCGGCCTTTCGGTCGTACTGTGCCTGGTTGCGGTATGGGCCGGATCGGTCGCTGCGAGTTCACTCAACGCCATGAAATGGGCCTGACCATGCAGATTCCGCGTGACGCCGTTTTGCTGCGAATCTTTTTCGGCGAAGACGACAAGTACGAGCGTAAGCCGCTGCATGAAGCTATCGTACTGAAAGCGCGCGAGCTGCAGCTTGGCGGCGCGACCGTGCTGCGCGGCCAAATGGGCTTCGGCCAATCCAGCCACATCCATACGACCAAAATCCTGCGGCTATCGCAGGATCTGCCGGTCGTCGTCGAACTGGTCGATTCGCAGGATAAAATCGATGCCTTCGTTGCGGTTCTGGACGGCATGATGACAAGCGGCCTCGTCACCATGGAGAAGGTTCAGGTGCTTCAATACGGCACGACGAAGCCGTAGATTGGTAAAAGCAGGCCGGCAATGGCCGCGCAGTCCAACAAACCGTGCAAAGGGAGACGCGACAATGGACTTGGCGATGACCGGCAAGAAGGCGCTTGTCACCGGAGGCAGCGAAGGCATCGGCAAGGCGATCGCGCGGTCGCTGGCGCGCGAAGGCGTCGACGTCGCGATCTGCGCCCGGCGCAAAGACGTCCTGGAACACGCCGCGGCCGAGATCGCCAAGGAAACCGGACGCCACATCGTCGCCATCCCGGCCGATCTCACTAAGCCTGCCGACGCCGAGAATTTCGTTAACAAGGCGCATGCCGCCTTGGGCCGCATCGACATCCTGGTCAACAATGCCGGCTCGGCGCCCGGCGGCGTCCTCGAACATTTGAGCGAAGACGATTGGGCGCGGGCCCTGCAACTCAAATTCATGGGCTACGTGCGCTGTATGAAACACGTGCTGCCGATCATGCGAAAGCAGAAAAAGGGTCGCGTTGTGAACTTGATCGGCAATGACGGCGTAAAAGTTTCTTATTGGGAAATCGCGCCGGGCGCCGCCAACGCCGCCGGGCAGAACTTGACGAAATCGCTCGCCAGCCAATACGGCAAGGACAATATCAGCTTCGTCGCCGTCAATCCCGGACCGGTGCGCACCGAACGCTGGACCGGCCTCGTTCAGGCGATGGCGCGCGACATGAAGCTGTCATTCGAGGAAGCCGACAAACTCGCGCCGGCCAGCATTCCGCTCGGCCGCATCGCCGAATGCGACGAAGTCGCCAATCTCGTCGCCTATCTCGCGTCCGACCTCGCGTTCTTCGTGAACGGCACCATGATCGAAATCGACGGCGGCCAGGACAAAGTGCTGATGGACCGCATGCGGGATCGGTGAACGGCCTGTCGCAAGCGCGGCATCGTTGTCGCGGTGCGACTGCGCTGAAACGGGGACCGATTCCAAGGCATTGTCGCCCCTTTTTTTGACGCGACACTTAGCCTCTTGGCGTGCGCTTGGGCAAACGCCCCTGCTCCATTATAGTCAGCGCCACAAACGCGCGGGCAGCTAACGGCAGAATTGCGGCCAAAGACGCGTCGGGGCTCGAACCAGGGGTGGGATTAATGTTCGCACGCACAATCGACTTTTGCGCCTTCAAGCGCCGGGCGCTTGCCGCCGCGGCGGCGCTGGCATTGCTCGCGCTGGCTGCGCCGGCGTCTGCCGCCGATTTCGTCATGAAATTCGGCACCGCGACGATGAACGAGTCGCAGCATCAGTTCATCAAATTCTACAAGGAAGAAGTCGAGAAAGCCTCCGGCGGCCGCATCGAGGTGCAAATCTACCCGGCTAGCCAGCTCGGCCCGATTCCAAGCGAGATCCAAGGCGTTCAGCTCGGCAGCGTCAAGGGCTATATCGGCCCGGTCGATTTCTTCGTCGGCGTGGATCCGCGCTTCGGCGTGTTCAGCGCGCCGATGCTGTTCAAGAGCAATGAAAATGCCATTGCCACGGTCCAGGATCCGGCGATCCAAAAGACGATGTTCGACTTGCTCGCGCCGAAACGCATGGTCGGCATAGCGACCATGGATATCGGAGCGTCCGATTACGGCGCCAAGAAAGCGATCATGCGGCTGTCGGATTTCGAAGGCAAGAAATTGCGCATCAACGGCACCGAGCTCGAACGCGAGAAGATGGCGAAACTCGGCGCCACCGGCATCGGCATGCCGCTGTCCGACGTTGTGCCTGCGCTCGACCAAGGCACGGTCGACGGTACGATTT
>Ga0181523_10003862_pt1 | contig 13347 bp, 8 predicted proteins | sample PEATcosm2014_Bin_43_FD_119752 | JGI IMG/M metagenome (GOLD analysis project Ga0181523, IMG submission 119752) | Peatland microbial communities from MTU Mesocosm Facility, Houghton, MI, USA - PEATcosm2014_Bin05_30_metaG | ecosystem: Environmental > Terrestrial > Soil > Wetlands > Peat | place... | reverse complement strand
CCGCGCCATATTTGGTCTCTTCGGGAGTCAGGCAGATGCTCTTGTATCCTTGCTGCTCGAGAGTGCGCAAAACCTCTTCCCGCCCGTCGCGGGCCAGAACGGCAGGAAAGAAACCGCGATTGCCGACGATGACACCTAAAGTCGTTGCCATGGAAAGCCTCCGTCACACCTTTTCTGAGAGTCGAGATTCTAGCAGGAATTGGGAATAGTGAATAGTGAATGATGAATTCTAAAACGTAACCTGCATCGCCGCCATTAACAGGTGGACATTATCTGCCGAATACCGCGGACCGGCATAGGAAGGGCCTGTGGTGCGGGCGGGGCGCCGGCACTACACGCCGTGACTTTCGGCTCGTCACTCGGCACTTGTCACTCTTCACTGCTCTACCGGAACCGGTCAAGGATCGGAAAGAAGACCAAACTGAGTGCCACGTTGACCAGAACGGAGCTGGCGCGATCAAGCGGCAGGAAAGGCGGCGGGGATTCCAACAAGGCGTGTTGGAAGGCGGTCATGCAAAGATCGTGAATCAAAACGAGCGCTGCGGTCACGACACAGCGGGCAAAGAGTGTTTCAAAGTTAAACCGCATGGAGGCGGAGGCAGCCAGATATCCAACCACTGCTTTCGCCATGCCGAACATGCCGAGATAACCATGTGATAGCGCGTCCTGCATCAGGCCAAGAACCGAGCCTAAGGCGATGCCGAAAATCTGGTTCTGGCGAATCAGGGTGAAATACACCGTGACGAGCAAGGGGAAATCCATCAGTCCTGCCACCGGGATTAGAACCGGCAGGACAGTCTGGAGCAGGAGCGCCGCCAGAACGCTCACGACAAGGGTAACGTAATGGACTCGAAAAGCCTCGACTTCTCGCTCGGGAGCTACGGGCATGGTCTTTTCAGTCTACCAAATGGATGGAAGGTGTGCGAACTGGTCCGCTGAAACTTCACGCCGATCACGGACGAGCGTTAGAGGCTTGCTGTTGTGCCGAATTAGGCTTCAGCACTACCAGCACGGTTTCCAACCGGCTCAGGTCCACGGCCGGCTTCACCGCGACGTTCTTATAGATGTTGCCCGCGCTGGTTTGTACCACCATTCCTACGGGAAGGCCCTTGGGGTAAATCTGGTCGAGGCCCGAGGTCAGAATACTCTCGCCAAAAGAAATGGGCTCTTCGTTCATGATATAGCGGACCAAACAGAGGTTTTCGCTATCGCCCTTCAGTACGCCCTGGACACGCGTCTTCTCCAACATGACGCCGACTCCGCTGGCGGGATCGGTGAGCAGGAGCACCTGGGAGGAGCGTGGAAAGACGGCAATTGTCTTGCCGACGACGCCTTCCGGAGTGATCACGGCGAGGTCCGCCGTCAGGCCGGCATCTACGCCTTTGCCGATGAAAATGGCGTTCGAGTTCTCGCCCGGACTGGAAGCGATAACTTCGGCAGCCACGGTCTGAAAGGGGAGTTGGTTCTTGAAATCCAGTACGGTGCGTAGCCTGCCGGACTCCGCCGCCTGCTCGGAGAGTTGCAGGATCTGGGACTCCGCCGACGCAAGCTGGACGCGAAGTTGCTGATTCTCCTGTTGGGCGTGCAAGAGGCTTCGGTAGGTTCTCCAGGCCCCCACGGAGAGATCTGTCATACCGTGCATCGAACGTTGGAACGGATCGACCACGGCGACAGCCCAGACGCGTATGAGACGGACGTCGTGGTTGCGAGTTATTTGTATGGAGAGGAGCAGGAGTTGTGCAACCAGGACCGCGGCAAGGACGAAAGAAGAGCGGTGTCGCCCGATGAAAGCCTGCACGTTCGGACCGTCGCGCGTGACGGGTTGGCCGGGCGCTCCCGTTTCCGGGCTGTTGGGATCAAACGTCATTCTATTGCGACTCGCCGCAAAAGGTTGAAATCCGTCAGCATTCTACCGGTTCCGAGCACGACCGAGGCCAAAGGGTCCTCGGCAATGGAAACGGGCAAACCAGTTTCTTCACGAATCCTCTTGTCGAGGTTCTTGAGCAAGGCTCCGCCGCCTGTGAGCACAATGCCGCGATCGGAGATATCGGCCGAGAGCTCCGGTGGTGTGCGCTCCAAGGCCACCCGGATGGCGTTCAGGATCGTTGCCACACACTCAGAGAGTGAGTCACGAATCTCCGAGTCGTCGATGGTGATCGTCTTCGGGATGCCCTCCAGCAAATGACGTCCCTTGATCTCCATGGTGATCGGAGATTCGAGCGGATAAGCGGAGCCCACCTCGATTTTGATCTGCTCCGCCGTGCGCTCGCCGATCAGCAGGTTGTACTTGCGCTTGAGAAAGGCGGTAATCGCCTCGTCCATCTCGTTTCCCGCCACCCGCACGGAGCGGGCATAGACGATGCCGGAGAGAGAAATCACGGCGATATCCGTAGTACCTCCACCGATATCCACGATCATGCTGCCGGAGGGCTCGGTGATGGGCAGGCCGGCGCCGATGGCCGCCATCATGGCCTGCTCAACCAGGAACACTTCGCTGGCCCGGGCGCGCATCGCGGAATCCTGCACGGCGCGTTTTTCCACCTGGGTGATCTCCGAAGGCACGCCGATGACAATCCGGGGATGCACGAACATCTTGCGATTGTGCGCCTTCTGGATGAAATAGTTCAGCATCTTCTCAGTAACTTTGAAGTCCGCGATGACGCCATCTTTCAGAGGGCGGATGGCAACGATGTTTCCGGGCGTGCGTCCCAGCATATCCTTGGCTTCGCGACCCACTGCCTCGATATCGCCGCTGATCTTGTTAAGAGCGACGATCGAGGGTTCGTTAACCACGATGCCCTTGCCACGCGCGAAGACCAGCGTGTTGGCAGTGCCAAGGTCAATTGCAAGATCAGAGGAGAACACGCTGAACAAGGAACGTACATTCATAGATCAATCTCAGACGGCAGCCTTAGTATCAACATTAACCAGCGACACTGAGGAGTTATGAAACGAAGAACAAGGCGCAAGACTACTAAACTGTGGGCGGAGAGCGCCGCCTTCCGTTTCCGGACTCCGCGACCCTCGACTCTAGATCGCGTTCACCTCGCTGACCGGACGATACTTATGGCAGGGTCCCGCAGAAGCCTGCCTCAACTGAGAGAGTGCGATTCCGCAGGCGCGGTGTCACCACAAGTCATTCTTGAACAACTTGCCGGTCAACAAGGGGCGACAAGAACACCCGTTTCGCGCCTTCCGACCACCGATGCCGCCACCACGCTCGAGGGCGAAGTGCCTTACCCTGCGTGGTTTCGCGCTTGCAGGTATACAGCCTGCTTATTCTTGTCCAAACCTGACATAGGGTCAAGGGAATTCAAGGAAAATCTCCTGCGCGGGGCGCTGAGGCGGCGAGTCGAGCGGGAAGACACAGCGGGCGTAGGGATGGGACAAGGCCAAAATGTCCTAGCAGGACACCTGGGGCGCATCCACCCCGCCGGACCGCGTCGTGGGCATACGGCCGTCTGACGGGAAACGGCACCGATTAGGTTGCCGGGATCGAAGCTCTCCTCTATAATGGGAAGGTTTAAGGTGAGCACGAGGAGCTTTCATGTTTAGATTCTTGAAGAAGAACAAAGAAGCAGTGAAGAAATACCTGCTGATATTCTTTTTGAGCGTTGTGTCCATTGGCATGGTGATCACGTTGGCGCCGATTCCCACGGGCGATACCAGCCGCGCGGAGACCAACGTCTTGGCCTCCATGAACGGACTCAACATCACCACGACGGACTTGCAAAAGACGATTCAAAGCCGGTTTCGGAATTCTCCGCAGGTCGACCAAGCAAAGATCATCCCTGCGGTCGCCGGTAATCTTCTGGACACAATGATCGTCCAGCAGGCGGTGCTTGTTCAGGCCAGGAAGATGGGCATTGAAGTGTCTGACAAAGAGCTTGGAGAAGCCCTCCAATCCTTCCCCTGGCTAATGGAGGGCGGGGCGTTCATTGGAATAAGCCGTTACCAGGACGCGGTCCTGCAGCAGACGGGCATGTCGGTGGTGGATTTTGAAGCAGAACTGCGCAGCAGGCTTCTGGAAGACAAAATTCGCAGCGTGGTGACGGATGGGGACCAGGTCTCTCCCCAGGAAGTGCGCGAGGAATTCCAGCGCCGCAACACGCGGGCGAAGGTTCAATATGTATTGATCGATCCAAGCCAATTTATCAAGGCCGTCGAGGTCACGCCGCAAGCCCTGGATGCCTACTTCAAGAAGGCCCCGCAAAAATACAAGATTCCGGAGGAGCGAAAAGTCCTCTACGTCGTGATAAGCCCCGACGACGTGCGCGGGCGCGTGAAGGTGACGGACGAGGAGGCTCGCCAGTACTACACCCAGCACCTTTCCGACTATAGAATCCCCGACCGGGTAAAGGCGGCTCACATTCTCTTCAAGACGACAGGCAAAAACCCCACGGAAATTGAGGAGATCCAGAAGAAAGCCGAGGACGTCCTCAAGCAGATCAAAGGTGGAGCTGATTTTGGAGAGCTGGCGAAGAAGAACTCCGACGACGGCTCAGCCTCGAAGGGCGGCGAGTTGGGCTGGCTGGTACGGAAACAAACCGTGAAGGAATTTGAGGACACAGTGTTCGCGATGAAGCCGGGCGAGGTCAGCGGCCTGGTCAAGACTGTCTACGGAATCCACATCATCAAGCTGGAGGATAAACAGACCGCGCACCTCCAGACTTTTGACGAGGTGAAGGGCGCGATCATCGCCGACCTCGAAAAAGAGCGAATCGCCGATGCCCAGGAAAAGTTGGCGAATGATTTGGTCTCTGCACTCAAGTCCAAGCCTGGCGATTTTGAAGGACTGGCGCGACAAGCGGGGCTGCAGCCCCAGACTTCCCCACTCTTCCATTTTGGTCAGGCCGTTGCCGATCTGGGCAGCGGAGACTCGTTTGAAAACCTGGCCTTCCAGCTTCACAAGGCCGAAGTCGGGACACCGATCACTGTTCCTAAGGGACAGGCGGTTATCGAAATGGCCGACATCGTTCCGGAGCATGTACCGACTTTGGACGAAGTGCGCGCACGCGTCGAGGAAGACTACCGCGCACAGCAGTCCAGGGTGCTTGCCGCGGATAAGGCCAAGCAGTTTGCCGCCCAGGTGAAGACCGGCGATTTTGCTAAGGTCGCGAAGGCGGACGGCCTGACGGTGAAAGAGAGCAACGACTTCACGCAGCAGGATAATATCGAGGGCGTAGGTCCGGGCTCGCAGCTTCCCACAGCCTTTACGCTGAATCCAGGTCAAACCAGCGAAGTCGTACCCGTGAGCGGGAGAAGCCTGGTGTTCAAGCTTGTTGCACATACCGCGCCCGACGAAGCTGACTTCGCCAAGCAGCGCGATCAAATTACGGATGAACTCCTCGATCGCAAACGGAACCTGAGCTTTGAATTGTACGAACAGAACCTTAAGGCCCAGCTTATCCGAACCGGGGATTTGAAGCTGAATACTGCCGCCCTCCAGCAATTCATTGCGGTGTACAAAAACCAATAGGATTCAGGATTCGGGATTTAGGCCCTCTGAATCCTGAATCCTGGAACGTCTTCCGTTCGTCCGCTCAACCAGGTCCCGTTTTCCCGCCCCTCAAAGTCACAGGTCCCCGCGGGTTTAGGCTGTCCCTGGATCCTGAATCCTGGATCCCGAATCCTGCTTTTTTCCCCTTGCCCTTCGACAGGAGGCGAGATACAATCTTCCTGTAGAAGCAACAGGGGGAATTCCATGACTAATATTCGGATCGCACTGCCGCAAGGCACGCTCGATCTGTTGATCCTCAAGACCGTGGCGCTCGAACCTCAGCACGGCTGGGCCATCTCCGAGCGCATTCAGCAAATATCGAGTGACGTACTTCAGGTCCAGCAAGGCTCGCTTTATCCGGCCCTGCACCGGCTGGAGCGGCGCGGATGGATCAGGGCAAAGTGGGGCGCGTCCGAGAATAACCGGCGCGCGAAATACTACGAACTAACGAAGCATGGCCGAAAGCAGCTTGAGGCTGAAGAAAGCGCCTGGCGGAAACTCACCGCCGCCGTGGGCCAGGTACTGGAAACGGCGTAGTGGTAGCGCGGACCGCCGCATTTGCGGTCCGCGGCTTTTTCGTAGGGGTGTGGACAAGCCGCGGACCCCAAGATCGGGGGTCCGCGCTACCTTTAATTCTGGAGGTGCTTGTGTTGAACGACCTTCTCTATCGTTTGCGCTCTTTGTTCAGGCACGAATCTATGGAAGTGGAATTGGACGCGGAGCTGCGTACGCATCTCGAACACCAGGTGGAGAAGTACGTCCAATCGGGCCTGCCGCTGGAAGAGGCAAAAAGGCGGGCGCGGCTGGAATTCGGCGGGCTCGATCAGGTGAAAGAGGAATGTCGCGACGCCCGCGGCGTGAACCTGATCGAGACGACGCTTCAGGATATTCGATATGGCTTGCGCAAGTTGGCGAGAAGCCCGGGCTTCACAGCCGTGGCGGTGGCGACGCTCGCGCTCGGCATCGGCGCCAACACACTGATCTTCAGCGTGGTCAACGCGGCCATTCTCCACCCCTTGCCTTTCCGGGACGCCGGCCGGCTTGTGACACAGTGGGCCACCAGCCCGACCGTTGGTTACTCAGGACCCGGCTCGCTCACCGATAAGGACTACATGGAGTGGCGGGATCAGAATCGGGTCTTTAGTGATACTGCCGCCTTTCGGGGACAGCCCACAAACCTTACCGGCGTGGGTGAGCCCGTTCGGCTTACCGGCGCGAGCATCACCGCAAGCCTTCTGCGCGTGCTCGACGTCAACCCCGCCCTGGGACGCGCGTTTGCCCCAGAAGAGGAAGCGGCCGGACACGACCGCGTGGTGTTACTTAGCGACCGGTTGTGGCGCGGCCGCTTCGCATCCGAATCGGCGGTGTTGGGCAAAGCGATCAAGTTGGACGGAGAGTTCTACACCGTAATCGGCGTGATGCCGGAAGGTTTCGGCTTCCCGAATGACGCCGATGTTTGGACTCCTGTCACGCTCAAGAGCGAAGAGCATAACGCCACTTTGCAGATTGTCGCGCGGCTCAAGCCCGGCGTGTCGCTCGACCGGGCGCGCAATGACGCGGCTGTACTCGGGAAGCGCCGCCCCGCCCAGCCGGGCGACTGGGAGTGGCACACCACACTGGTCCTGCTGACAAAGGCAGCGGCTGCCGAGGTTCGCACTCCGCTCTTGGTTCTGTTCGCTGCGGTAGGCTTGGTGCTGCTCATCGCCTGCGCCAATGTCGCCAACCTGTTTCTGGCCCGCGCCACGACTCGCCAGGGTGAACTCTCCGTGCGCAAAGCGCTGGGCGCAAGCCGAAGCCGTTTGGTTCGCCAGATGCTGACTGAAAGCGTAATGATGGCACTTGTGGGCGGGGGCTTAGGGTTGCTCATGGCTGCTCTGGGCCAGAGTTTCATGGCCAAGGCTGCGTCCCTGCTTCCTCGCAACCTGGCATCGCCCACCGCTGCCGCTCACATCGCCTCGGCGGGGATCGACTTGTGGGTGCTGGCCTTCACACTCGCGGTCTCAGGGCTCACCACAATTCTGTTCGGGCTCGCACCCACCCTCTGGGCAACGCGGGGTGAAATGAACTCGAGCTTGAAGGGGGAGGGCCGGCGTTCAACCACAGGCAGGACGCAGGGCTACATGCGAGATGGCATCGTAGTCGCGGAGGTCGCCTTGGCGGTCATTCTGCTGGTGAGCGCGGGATTATTGATCCGCAGCTTTCTGCATTTGATGACCGTCGATCGGGGATTTGACCCTCAAAACGTGCTGACCCTGACTATCAGCCTGCCTGACAGTCGTTACCAAAGCGCCCGCTCCATGATCGAATTTGAAGAACAAGCACTCGACCGTCTAAGGGTCGTGCCGGGAGTGAAATCGGCAGGCGGCGTGTTTGGGCTTCCGCTCGGCAATGGCGCCATTGGGGGCGACTTCACCGTCGAGGGAGAGCCGCCGCCGGCCCTGGGGTCGCGGCCGTTCATCGCTACGAAGGCAGTGGCGGCCGGCGATTATTTCCGAGCCATCGATATTCCGCTGCTGCGCGGCCGCTACTTCGACGCGCACGATTCGGAGGCTGCTCCGCACGTCGTCATTGTCAGTCAGAGTCTGGCGCGGCACTATTGGCCGCTCGATAAGGCAATCGGCAAGCGCTTAAAGCCGGGATTCTCTGATGATGCCTGGTGTACGGTGGTCGGAGTCGTAGGGGACACGAAGCAATATAGTCTCGGCGAGCCGTCCTCGCCCGCCATGTATCTCCCCTATGCGCAGGCGCCGGCCACGTTCCTGATGCAAGACATCACCTTCGTACTGCGCGCCGACTCGGGTCCGCTCGCACTGGCTTCGGAGGCGCGGCGTGCGGTCCAAGCCGTAGATCCCGACCTGCCAGTATTCGATGTCGCCGCCATGGACCAGCTTGTTTACCGTTCGGCTTCGGCGCCGCGCTTCAATACGGCGCTCCTCGGCGTTTTTGCGGCGTTGGCTCTGGTTCTGGCCGCGGTGGGAATCTACGGCGTGATGTCCTATGCGGTGGCGCAGCGCACCCACGAAATTGGCGTTCGAGTGGCTCTGGGGGCAGATGCGAGCGACATCCTACGCCAGGTGGTGGGGCAAGGAATGCTGCCCGCTGTGATCGGGATTGCAACCGGAACCGCGGGCGCGTGGGGCGTGACAAGATTTTTGTCCAGCCTGCTGTTTGGCGTGAGACCTACCGATCCCATGACCTTTACGCTGGTTCCGGTGATATTGGCGGCGGTGGGTGTGCTGGCCTGCCTTCTGCCCGCCCGGCGGGCAACGAAGGTTGACCCGGTAATTGCGCTTAGGTATGAATAAAGCATTGGCTCGTGGTAGCGCGGACCGCCGCCGTTGCGGTACGCGGCTTTCCGTAGGTCCGTGGACAAACCGCGGACCGCAACAGCGGCGGTCCGCGCTACCCGACAATGGGAGGTATCTGTGCTCAGTGATCTCCTGTATCGTTTTCGAGCTTTGTTCCGGAGCAAGTCCATCGAAACTGAGTTGGACGAAGAGCTGCGCGCCCACCTCGATCACCAGGTGGAAAAGTACGTCCAGTCCGGCGTGCCAGTTAAAGAAGCGAGGCGGCGAGCACGGCTGGAGTTTGGCGGCCTCGATCAGGTGAAAGAGGAATGTCGCGACGCCCGCGGCGTGGGTTTCATCGAGGCACTGATTCACGATCTCCGTTACAGCTTGCGTACGCTCGCGAAGAATCCCGCCTTCACGACGGTGACGGTGTTAACTTTGGCGCTTGGCATTGGCGTCAATACCGCGATTTTCAGCCTTATCAATGCGGTAATGCTCAAATCACTCCCCGTCAGGCAGCCCGAGCGGCTGGTGCTATTCCAATGGTCCACGAAAGGATGGCCCATCATGGTGCCTTCGCTGCGTGGAACGAGCTTCCCGGACAAGTCCGGCCGATTCACGAGCACGTCTTTTGCCGACAACGCTTTCGAACAGGAGCGGGCCGGCAATCAAGTGCTTTCCGGAATATGCGGCTTTGCGGACGCCGGACGATTGAATCTGGTCGTGGGCGGACAGCCGGGGTTGGCTGTCGCCGACCTTGTTTCAGGCGATTACTTCTCGACGCTGGGCGTGCAGCCGATCTTTGGGCGCCCGCTCACACCCCAGGACGACAGGACGGAAGCATCGCGCGCCCTCGTAATCAGTTACGGATACTGGATGCGACGGTTCGGAGGTGAGGCTGCTGCGGTGGGCAGGAACGTCACGCTGAACAATGTTCCCTTCACCATCGTGGGAGTGACCCCCGCCGAGTTTTACGGCGTCCAACCCGGCCGCGCCGTGGACCTTTGGCTGCCGCTCCACGCCGGGTCGCAAGTGATCCCCGAAGAAGACTGGGGCAGGACCAGTTGGTATCTGCTGGTGATGGGGAGGCTGAGACCTGGGATCAGCCAATCTCAGGCGCTTGCTAACCTGCAAGTTATCTTCCGCCAGAGTGTCATGGAGGGCGTGCGGTCCCTTCCCAAGGATGCGGAGATTCCTCGCCTTGAGCTAGTTCCGGGCCACAAGGGGTTGGACTCTTTACGCTCAGAGTTTTCGAAGCCGCTTTTCATCCTGATGACTGTAGTGGGGTTGGTGCTATTGATTGCGTGTGCGAACGTGGCGAATCTGCTGCTCGAGCGTGCTACCTCGAGACGCAGGGAAATCGCGGTCCGCCTGGCTCTGGGGGCCGGAAGGGGACGCCTGATCCGGCAATTGTTGACAGAGAGCGCCGCGCTCTCCGTGGCGGGTGCGATGCTGGGCCTGCTGCTGGCATATTGGGCCAGTAATCTGTTTGTGGTCATGATGTCGAGTGGCAGGGACCCGATCGCGGTGCATGTTAGTCCGGATGCCTACGTCTTGGCATTCACCGCTTCGCTTTCCATCTTGACCGCAATTCTCGTGGGGCTGGCGCCGGCCTTGCAGGGCACGCGCCTGGACTTGACGCCAGCGCTGAAGGCAGGTCCCAACACAGCCTCCAGCGCGCCTCGGCGTTTCGCGGGATTGCGTTTCAGTCTCGCGAAAGGGTTAGTGGTGACCCAAGTTGCAGTGTCACTAGTGCTGTTGGTTGGCGCCGGATTGTTCGTCCGCACTCTGGCCAATCTCGAGAATGAAAACATCGGATTCAACCGGAGCAACCTGGTGCTGTTTGGCATCGATCCTACGCAGCAGGGGTACAAGGGAGAGCGCCTGGCGCGCTTTTATGAGGAACTGCAAGGGCGACTGAAGGCCGTTCCTGGCGTGCGCTCTGTAAGCCTCTCCATGCATCCCCTGCTCAAAGGCGAGATCAGCGTCTGGGGCTTGAAGCTCGACGGTTATACGCCCCCGCCGCAGCCCGGCGGGGTAAGAGACAACGCCATTGATGTCCACGTTAACAAAGTCGGGCCGGACTTCTTCCGGACCATGGGAATTCCCGTGCTCTTGGGTAGGCCGATCGGACCGGAAGACTCCGCGACAAGCCCACTCGTTGCGCTGGTCAACCAAGAGTTTGCGGGCAAGTACCTTAACGGCCAATCGCCTGTCGGACACCGCGCCGGATGGGTCGGCGAGCGGGGCAAAATGGAAATCGTGGGAGTCGTGAAGGACACCCGCTATGGGCAATTGCGACGCGATCCTCCACCCACAGTCTACGTTCCTTACACGCAGTATCCGGATTACCTGGGCGCGATGCACTTCGAAGTGAGAACGGCAGGCGATCCCAGGAACTCGCTCGCTTCCATACGTGATGTTGTTCGTGGCCTCGATAAGGAAGTGCCAATCTTTGATGCCAAGACCCAGACCGAGGAGATTGACGAAGCGGTCTTCCAGGAGCGGATCTTCGCGCAGTTGACTAGCCTTTTCGGCGTGCTCGCCGTGCTCTTGGCTTGCCTGGGACTCTATGGGCTGATGTCGTACTCGGTCGCCCGAAAGCGCAACGAAATCGGGATTCGCATGGCCCTCGGCGCGCGGCGGGCCGGAATTCTGCGCGGGGTTCTGATTGAGGCGCTGGGATTGGTCTTGCTTGGTCTGGCGGTGGGTGTTCCCGTGGCACTAGGGGCGACCCGGCTGATTTCAAGCCAGCTCTATGGCCTTAGACCCAACGACGCCCTCACTCTTGCGCTGGCCATTCTGCTGCTGGCGGCGGTTGCCCTCCTGGCCGGCTACATTCCCGCCCGCCGTGCGACTAAGGTGGACCCAGTCGTGGCGCTGCGCTATGAGTAAAGCAACGGGTGCTAGGCAGTGTCTGCCAGAAGGCGCGGACCGTGGGTGGGCGCGATCCGTGCTACCATCAGGAACGCAACTTTCGCCCCTCATTTCGCGTAATGAGTAAAGGAGGCGTTCCGATGCAGAAGGCTGTGCCACGCCCGTTTCTCCTTAGCGACCTGGCGATTCTTCTTTATCTCTCACTGATCACGGTGCTCGTCCACTTTCTTGCCAACGGCGGCTACGGTTATTTCCGGGATGAGCTTTATTACATGGCGTGCAGCAGGCACCTGGCGTGGGGGTACGTTGACCAACCACCGTTCGTAGCTCTCATGGCCGTCGTGACTCGCCATCTGCTGGGCAGTTCGCTTTTTGCGTTACGCTTCTTCCCTGCGCTCTGCGGCGGACTGCTTGTTCTGCTCACCGGCCTTATGGCGCGCGAAATGGGAGGCGGGCGGTACGCGCAGGTACTTGTGGCTGTCGCCGTGATGGTGGCGCCGGTTTATCTTGCCATCGACAATTATTTCTCCATGAATTGCTTCGACCAGGTCTTCTGGGCGATGGCAGGCTACGTCGTCATCCGAATCCTCAAGCAAGATAATCCCAAGCTTTGGCTTCTGTTTGGCCTGGTGGCAGGCGTGGGCCTGATGAACAAGTACTCGATGGGATTTCTGGGACTAGGCGTGGTTGTGGGACTCGTGTTGACGCCTACGCGCCGGCAATTCCTCAGCAAGTGGCTGTGGCTGGGAGGGGCAATCGCCTTCCTCATCTTTCTTCCGCACATTCTCTGGGAGATTCACTACGGTTTTCCCTCGCTGGAGTTCATTCACAATGCGACCACGTTCAAGAATCTCCCGCAAACTCCTCTACAGTTCATGACCGCCAGCGCCATGGGTGTAGGCTTATTCTCTCTACCGATTTGGCTTGCGGGATTGGGTTTCTTCTTCCTGGACGATGAGGGAAAGCACTTTCGTTTGTTCGGCTGGGTTTTCATTTCCATCCTCGCTCTCTTTCTGGTCACCAAGGCCAAACCCTACTACCTCGCTCCCGCCTACCTCTTTCTGCTCGCCGGCGGCGCGGTGGCCATCGCGGACTTCGTGCGGCGGCATAACTGGAACTGGCTCAGGCGCGCGAGCATCGTTGTGCTCCTGGCCGGCGGAGTGATGACCGCTCCGTTTGTGCTTTCTGTTTTGCCCGTTGAGTCTTTCATCAAATACCAGGCGTGGATGGGGGTCAAGGCGCCGAGGGAAGAGAGGGGGAAAGCGGCGAAACTGCCGCAACAATATGCCGACATGTTTGGCTGGCAGAACATAGCAGCCACCGTCGCCAAGGTTTATAACAGCTTGTCGCCCGAAGAGAAGCAAGCGTGTGTGATTGGGGCCAGCAACTACGGCGAGGCCGGGGCCATCGACTTCTTCGGCAGGAACTACGGCCTCCCAAACGCCATCAGCAGCCACAACAGTTATTGGATGTGGGGGCCTGGAGATAAGCCGGGTGAAGTGTTAATTGTCGTGGGCGGAAGCGTGAAGGATTATCAAGCCACGTACGAGGACGTCGAGCAAGCGGCGACGATCACATGCGAGTACGCCATGCCTTACGAAACCGACTTGCCTGTATTCCTGTGCCGGCGGCCGAAAATGACGTTGCAGCAAGTCTGGCCGCACCTCAAGAATTTCATTT
>Ga0181523_10003860_pt1 | contig 13354 bp, 13 predicted proteins | sample PEATcosm2014_Bin_43_FD_119752 | JGI IMG/M metagenome (GOLD analysis project Ga0181523, IMG submission 119752) | Peatland microbial communities from MTU Mesocosm Facility, Houghton, MI, USA - PEATcosm2014_Bin05_30_metaG | ecosystem: Environmental > Terrestrial > Soil > Wetlands > Peat | place... | reverse complement strand
TGCACACCGATTTTGCGCGGGTTGGAGAATGCGTTGTACCAGGCGAACTATCTCTCGTTGCTGGCCGATGCGCACAACGAACCGCACCGGTTCGAACGGTATCTGGAAATGTTGCTGGACCGGCGAGTAGAAGGGTTGGTGGTGATCGCGAACTGGCTGGTGACGGATATCAAAATGCTTGCGGACTTGACGGAGAGGCAAGTGCCGACGGTGATTACCGGGAGAGCGTTAGAGATTGAGAATGTCAGCACAGTTTCCGTAGACAACGAAAACGGAGCCGCACTGGCGCTCGAGCATCTTTACAGGCTTGGCCATCGAGAGATCGCGTTCCTGCGAGGGCCAAAAACTCTGACCAGCAGCGGGCAACGTTGGAAAGGGATTCGCCACTTTGCGCAATCGGTGGGATTGCGGCTGATTGCGAAACGAATTGCGGAATTGCCGGAATCGCTGGACCCTAATTCCAGTTTTGAAGCGGGCGCGCGATTGACGGCGGAATTGTTAAGCGGCGGAAAATCGTTCACGGCGCTGCTGGCTTATGATGATGTCACCGCGCTGGGTGCTTTGCGGGCGCTCAAGCAGAAGGGGCTACGCGTGCCGGAAGATTGCTCCGTAGTGGGATTCGATGATGTCGCGCAGGCCAGCCTGTCGTTGCCGTCGCTCACGACGGTGCGGCAACCGATGGAGGCCATGGGTTCGATGAGCGTAGGAATAATCCTGGATGCGATTAAGGCCGTGAATCTGAAGCACGATATTCCAGTGCTGCGCCAGAGGATTCCCGCCGAGCTTGTGGTGCGAGAATCCACCCAGTATCTGAAATAACTCGGCGAGAAGATCACGCGCCGGCGGTGACCCAGGTTTTCTTCTGTGCGCTTTCGGCGATTGCCTCGCAGAGCACCAGTTCGTCGTGACCTGTTTCGAAAGTCGGAAAGGTGCGGGGCGCGCGCAGATCGCCAGCCGCCAGATAGCCGTAGACATCCTTGAAGAGCTGGACGAACGTGTCCGGGTAGCCCTCCGGATGTCCGGCCGGATAAGCAGCGTAGCCACGCGACTCCGGCGACTGGAGAGAAGGGTCCTTTGGAAGAAGTTCGCAGGCACGATCGCGTCTGCCGATCCACAACTGATTGGGAGATTCCGAATCGAAGGCGATCGAACCTTCTGAACCGTCAATTTCAAACCAGAGGCGGGCCTTACGGCCAGGGCTGACTTGCGAAACGGTCATGACACCGCGTGCCTCGTTTTCGAAATGGAGCAAAACCGATGCGTAATCATCGGTAGAGATCATGACTTCCTCAGTTTCCACCGCGGCCGCTTTCTGGAAGGATTCCACGCGGCCCTTGGGGCGGCGGCGCGTGGGGAGCACGGTGGCGAGGTCTGCACAAAGTTCGGAAACCTTGCTGTTGGTCAGCCATGTCACCAGGTCCAGCCAATGAGTGCCGATGTCGGAAACGGCGCGGAGGTCGCCGCCGAGCTTAGCCTCGAGGCGCCAGTTCCAGTCCGTGGGAAACAGGAGCCAATCCTGGAGAAAACTGCCGTGAATGAGTTTGACCTGTCCAATCGCGCCCTTGTGAATGAGAGCACGAGCTTCCTGGCATAGGGGATAGTAGCGAAGGTTATAGGCGATCGCCCCCACGAGCCTGGTTTCTTTGAGTAGCGAGACCAGTGCGGCGGATTCGCGCGAATCCAGCGCCAATGGCTTTTCACAGAGGACGTTCTTGCCCGCGCGCAGCAATTGACTGGCTTCCTGAAAGTGGAGGTGGTTCGGCGTGCAGAGATGAACAACATGGACAGAGGCGTCCGCGACAAGTTCCGCCAGCGAGCTATAGGCGCGAGGGAGATGGTGCGATTCGCCGGCGGACTTGGAGCGCTCCGGAGTGCTGCCGAGAACGCCTTGTACGGAAATTCCGAGCCGCCGCAGAGCTTCCAGGTGGGCGCGTCCCACAAATCCAAGGCCGACAATTGCCGCATTCGATTGCATCGGAGCTCCCTTGTGGCGTGGCTTTCACGCAATCGTATTCTAGCCCGGATTCAACGCCAGTGGAGGCAGAGGCTGTCGTGAAAGCCGCTCACTTCGTGGACGAGCGGAACGCCTCAATTGGATCCAGATAACTTTGCGACCAGAAGGCTTCACGCGTCAGTGATCCGGCAACAAATTTTTGAATATCGGCGATTGTGGCACCGGCGATTCCGCCATCGGCGGCGTCAAAAATCACCACGACACCTTCCGGAGTGGGTGTCACGGAAGCGGATTCCTTCAAACCCTGCCCAAACAGGGCGAGTGAGTATTCGAGGCGCACCGCCGGCCCGGATTCTCTGGGATTCTGCGAGATCGGTTGGACGGTATAGATTTTCACCGGCTTTCCCTTAAGAGAGGCCCAGTCACCGGGGAAGCCGCTGATTTCCTCGCGTTCGACGCGGAATCCCGGAAATTTTGATCCCAAGCCGCGATCTTCTTGCGCCATTTTCGCGACTATTTTTTCTGGCAACAGCACAGTGCCTTGCCGGATATAGCCGCGCGAGTCCCCCGAGATTTCGATGTGAATCCAGCCCTTGTCGGAATCCAGGAATTCGAATTCATCGTTGCCGGCGGCCTGAAAGAGAACGCGGGATTCCTCCGAAGCTTTGGCATAGACGGGCGTTCCGGATTTCGTCACGGAAACAAGGTTCTGCGGGTGCGCCTGATTGTGCTGGATTTCTCTCAGGTTATTCAGTTCGGTGGTGAGCTGCTGCACACGCCGCTCCTCAAGTACACGCTGATTCCGCAGGGCGGTTACCTCGTCGGGAGTTTTTGTAATCGCTGGCGCCGGAGTGGAAACCATGGCTGCACCGGGCACGCCGGTTAAGTCGAGCTTTGGCCGTGGAGCTTGCACGTTGGACTGCAAAGTGGCGGGCGGATCGACGGGTTTTCCCGATAGCTTCTCCTGCAAGCGGTCAAGGAGATCCAATTCCAGGCGGCCATTGGAGGGGAGCACGTCATATCCGGACTTCGCGACGTCGCGATCCGCGTACCACGCGGTAATTTTTGCGGAGAGGCGAACGATCGTGGCGCCGGAATCGCCGGGGAGCAGTTCAATGGTGAACTGGTAGAAGCCACGCTCATAATTGTCGAGCGTCTTGCCGACGGGCGCGACGAAGCCATCGAGGGTGGGAAGCTTTTGACCGGAGTAGGCTTGCAGCTCCTTGAGCGCTTGTTCCACTTCTGCCTTGGGCTTGGCGAAGCTTCGGGCGTAAGGAATGGCCTGACCGTGCACCGTTCCCGCGCCAGCGGCCAGAATCAGGATGCCGCAGAGGGAGCAAATCTCGCGTGCAAGCTTTTTCCTCACGGCAACGGCTCCAATTGTTCCAAGGGTAGCCAGCCGCGCTGTCCTTCGGGAGTTTCGATACCAAGCCAGTGAGGGGAAACGATGAGGATGACGACTTCGGTGTAGGCGGCCAAAGCTTTCAGTGTGGCTGCGGATTGAAAGGGAGCAGCCTTCAAGTCCGCTCCGGGCGCCTTCACACGGCGTTCGAGTTCATGGCGGAGAGAAACAATCTCCTCTTGCATTTCTTTTTCGCTGGCCTGCGCGTTGCTTACTCGTGAGGATTCATCCTCGCGCTGCCGTGCATAACTCTGGCGCACCAATTCGGCGCTAAGCTCGCGGCGACGGGCGTCGGCGGCATCCATGGCGGCTTGTTGCAAAGAGTCCAGGGCATCTTTGATCTCCTGCATCTCCACTTTTTCGACAGTGCCGTCGGAAGGATGAACCGTTTTGTGAGCTGCCTCGATGTAGACGGCATCCACCTTCACGCGAGTGCGCTCATCGTTTACAGGAATAATTACGTAGCGGACACCGATGGTGCCCTGATCCGCGCTCTCCAGGAAGTGTCTGGGAGCGATCGCGTCGGGGCGAATTTTGTAGTAGACCTCGCCTGGCCCGTTCCATCGCTCGAAGAGCGGAGTAGAGTCTGCGGCTTCGGCGCCCGTCAACGTTGGTTCTTTGTCGAAAACGAGGGTGCCGTGAATGATGTGGTCTTTCTGCACGGAAATAACGGCTTGGCGGACATCCGCGATGGGGGCCAGAAATTCCCGCATCAGTCCGGGCGTGGTCAGTTCTTTTGGCGGCGAAGCGGTCATTGTGGGAGCCGTGAAAAAGCAGGAAAAGGCAAAGGCAATCAAGCAATTAGGGATGCATTTGGCATATGGAGTTTCTCGCCGGCTGGTTTTCTGCCCGATCATAGTCATTCCCCTGGAAACTCCTTTGTTAACGCGAAGCGCTCACTTCTGTCAAATCTCGCTGAAAATTTGGGCTGAATTTGCGAAGGAACAAATCCGGTACCGGAACCTGCCCGTGAATATCACATAATAGTTTTTTTGATGTTTTAAAAAAAACTCTTGCATTCAAGATTGAACTCGGAGTAGCATCCGGCCCGGTTCAGGGGCTGAGAATTTCGCCAGACTCTTTTGACGGAGAGACTTGGTGGGATTTTTGGTGAGCATGGTGGGCAGTTTGAAAGATGATTCTCTCGCGCTTGGGGTAAGCCGAGGGCTACCTGCCATGCTGGGTGTCTGAGTAACACACTCCCTCCAAACTTAACTTCTGTAAAAAAACTTGTTGTCTGCTCGACGTTGCGCTCACACGTCTAGAGGAGGCAGTATGGATCGTTCGCGCTCAAAGGACATACGGAGCAGTCTTGCCCGCGCGGGCAAAGTGTTGCTGTATTCCGTTGTTTTGGTGGCAATCCTTTTGATCGACACTCGCCCGGCAAGCGCACTCCCAGCCTTTGCGCGGAAGTACGGGATGCCTTGCTCCTCCTGCCACGAAGCGTGGCCGATGCTCAGCCCGTTCGGCCAGCGATTCAAAGACAATGGCTACCAGATGGGGAACGATCGAGACGCTCCCATCTTTCAGCAAGCGGCCTACTGGCCGGTAACTTTCCGCATCACCCCAATTTGGCATAGAGAGAGCACGAGCCAGGCCTCTGTGGACACCGCTACCGTACCTGGGGGGGGCTTAGCGAAGATCACCACACAGGGCTTCGACTTGAGTGGGTTGGATTTTCACACGGGCGGAACGCTGGCAAACAACTTTTCTTTTTACGTTCTGCCTTCCTCCGACAATACTGCTTCTTTCCACTTTGAGTCCGTATGGGCGCGCTTGGACAACGTCTTTGGGACGCCCTGGATAAACATCAAGCTAGGCAAATTTGAACTGGACAATCTGCTATCCGAAAAGCGCATTTTAACGCTGACCAATGTGGCCGGCGTGTACGAGAACTACCACTTCCAACCATTCTCCGCGCCCGGGGTTCCGGAAAATTACACGTTCGGTATCGGAGACAATCAATTGGGATTGGAGTGGTTGGGGCACTCCGCCGATGACCGAACGAGAGTCTCAGCAGCTTTGTTGAGCGCAAGCGATGGCACAGTCGGTCTGCCGACCAGCCGCGGTTACGGGGGATTCTTCGCGGCGAGCCGAGCGTTTGAGATTGGTAGCCTGGGTTTGCAGCGAGTTGGCGGGTTTGCGTACGTTGGCCAAGAGCCAACTTATTATCAGTACAATCTGACAACGACTACGACGACTCCGATTGGCGTCACTGCAACCGGTGGGCCTGTATACGGTACGACGACCACGCCTTACGCTGGCACAGGGATTGGCAACAAGCTCATCGAACGCTACGGCCTTTTGGGGATGTGGTACATCAAGAAGTTCGATATCACCACAATCTATTTCCATGGGCACGATAATGCTTGGTTGGGCACAGACACAGCCGCATTGCCAGGAGCGGTTCTGCCGGCCGGGGCTCACGCACCATCGTGGAATGGTGCGCTATTCGAGAGCCATTACATGTTCAACCCGCAAATCATCCTAATCAACCGGTTTGAGCTCGACAGAATGAGCCAACAGGCATTTTCGTCAAACCCCAGCAATCTTGGCAACGCCAACGTGCTGACCTTTGGGGCGCGTTATTACCCATTTATTTCAAGTCGCGCGGGCTTCGCCTACCACGCGGAGTACGCGATTATCTGGCAGAAAGGCGCATCACCCGTCTTTACGCCGCTGGCCACGAGCAGCTTGCTGTTCGGGTTTGACTTTGACTTCTAAGGGAGAATGAACATGCTGAACATCAAGAAAATTTGCTTGAATGTCGCAGTTGCACTCATCCTTCCTACAGCCGTGTTTGCCCAACAGGCCGATCAGCCACCGGCGAAACCATCGAAGCATATGGAATCGCACATCGGGAATATGACCGGGCATTCCGAAGCGGGAGCGCAGTTGTATTACCGCTACTGCTGGGGCTGCCACGGAGCGCGCGGAAATGGAGACGGTGAAAACGCCCCGTACCTGAATATCCTTCCGCGCAACTTCGTTGCCGCAACCTTCAAGTGCCGGTCCACGCCAACGGGCACGCTGCCTCTGGATTCCGACCTCTACAATTCCATCGGCCGCGGATTCAATTTTACGAACATGCCCTCCTGGATCGCGCTTACGGCGCAGAACCGTGCCGACCTGGTCGCGTTTATCAAGACGTTTTCCGCGCGCTGGGTTACGGAAAAGCCGGGAGACCCCATCCAGATTCCGACGGAGCCCAAGCTGACCGTGGAGAGCATCAAACACGGCGGCGAGTTATTCCAGAAGCTGGAGTGCTGGAAGTGCCACGGCCAGGAAGGCCGCGGGGATGGACCTTCCGCATCCACGTTGACCGACAGCAACGACCAGCCCATCCGTCCATACAATTTCACTTCAGACAATCGCTCCAAGTGCGGCAGGACAAACGCAGACTTGTACAAAATATTTATGACCGGCCTTGATGGCACGCCCATGCCCTCCTTCGCGGATGTGGTTAAACCGGAAGAGGCATGGGACCTGGTGCATTACCTTCGCACGCTCCAATACAACAACAAGAGCCCCGAACTGGCGCTGTGGATAAGCACGCCGGAGGGCAAGGCCATCGTAGAGGCCAAAAGAGTGGAAAATACCAATACTGGCTCCGGAGTTAAGCCTTAAGAAGTAGCTGCAAAATTTCAGGAGGAGTAAACGAATGCAAAGGCATCATGTGGTTTTCGCGGGACTGGCAATGCTCGCGGCGTCGGCCGTAGCAATTGCCAGACCGGCACCGGCAGGCGGCACCGTCAGCGGCAAGGTGACCTACGATGGGACACCCGCCAAGATGAAGCCCATCGATATGTCCAAAGAACCGTCGTGCGCAAAGATGTACACGACGCCACAGTTGGCCGAAACGGTGGTGACCGGATCGGGCAACAGCCTGGAAAACGTGGTTGTGTACATCTCCGCAGGTGCGCCGGATGATCCGGCTCCTTCAACCGCGGCGGTATTTACTCAGAAGGGCTGCCGCTATATTCCGCACATCCTGGCGTTCCAGGTGAATCAGGAACTGAAAATTCAGAACGAGGACCAGACCTCCCACAACATCCACCCATTGCCAAAGCTGAACCGGGAATGGAACAAGTCGCAGCCACCGGGAACGCCGCCAATCAGCGAGAAATATGACAAGGCGGAAATTTTTCCGGTGAAGTGCAACGTTCATCCCTGGATGCACGGCACCTTCGCAGTGCTGAAGAACTCGCACTATGCGGTGACAGGGGATGGCGGCGGATTTTCTCTGGCGAATCTGCCCCCGGGAAAATACACGATCACGGCGTATCACGAGTCCTACGGCGACCAGTCGCAGGATGTGACCATCGCAGGATCGGAAACCAAGACCGTCAATTTCGTATTTAAGGCCAAGCCCTACTAGGAAGGGCTTGGCTCTTTCGTTGGTTCGGAGTTAGCGCGAACAACCACAAAACCTAATCATGGTGTCGCCCCCCGATTTGGGGCGGAGGCGAGGATCGATGGGGAAACTGTTAGCGGTCGTACTGGTGATTATTGCTATAGCGTCCGCGTACCCGATTGTGACGCACATGTTCCCGTTGCCGGAGGACATTTCCACGCACGGACATGCAATTGACGAACAATTGAACGACACAATGTGGGAAGCGGGCATCTCTTTCGTTGCCGCTCAATTGGTTCTCGCCTTTTTTGTGTGGTCGTTTACCGGCCGCAAAGAAGGCAGCCCACTGAAGAACTTCCCCGGCGGGGCGCGAGTGATGGTTATTGGGGCGTTCCTGCTGGTCGGCACGGAAATTCTGGCACTGGGGGTGCTGGGACAGAAGGCGTGGGCGACGGTGTACTTTGCTCCGTCCAAGCCCGGTGCGATCCAGATTCAGGCGCAGGCGGAACAGTTCGCCTTTTACTTCCGGTATCCCGGAGCGGACGGAAAGTTCGGCACCATTCATCCCGACAAGATTGATGAAGGCAACCAGAACTATTTCGGGCTGGATCCCGCCAACGAAGTGGAAGCGCGGGATGACATTGTGTCCGGCGAACTGGTTGTTCCGGTGGACCGCGAAGTGCAACTGCTGATGCACGCAAAGGATGTGGGGCACTCGTTTTACGTGCGAGAGCTTCGCATTCAGCAGGATTTCGTTCCGGGGCTGGACCTTTCGGTCCATTTCACGGCGACGAAAATCGGCAAATACGAAATCGTATGCACGCAGTTGTGCGGTTTGGGTCATTACAACATGAAGGCCTATCTCAACGTTGTCTCTGAAGCCGATTACGGAAAGTGGCTGAAGGATCAGGCGGCGCAGTAGAGGGAAGATTTTCCGCGCTGCCGTGAGGGAAGTCAACTGCGGGGAGCGCGGCTGTTTTCGAGCGAGGTGAGGCGATGGAAGAAGGTTCCGTACAACAGGCTCACGTACACGCACCGCCGGAAGGGTTTCTCCGGAAGTATGTGTTCAGCCTGGACCACAAGGTAATCGGAAAGCAGTATTACGGCTTGGCATTGGTGGCTGTTTTCACGGGGATGATTCTCTCCTGGTTGATGCGCATCCACATGGTTTGGCCGTTGGCGAAAATTCCCTTGCTGGAACACCTCTCCAGCGCCGGCGCTCCAGGAGGCGTGATCACCCCGGAATACTATCTTTCGCTGATGACCATGCACGGCACGCTGATGGTTTTCTTCGTATTGACGAACGCGCCGTTCGCGGCGTTCGGCAATTATTTCCTGCCGATCCAGATTGGCGCCGAGGACATGGCGTTTCCGCGATTCAACATGATGTCCTTCTGGGTCACTTTTATCGCCTGGGTGGTGTTGATGCTGGCCTTCTTCATCCCCGACGGGCCGCCGATTTCCGGATGGACGAGCTATGCCCCATTGAGCGCCGTGGGCAAGGACGCGGGTCCAGGAATGCAATTCGGGATGAGCCTGTGGGGCCTGTCCATAGCGATATTCTGCATCGCGTCGTTGCTCGGTGCGTTGAACTTCATTGCCACGACGCTGGATCTGCGCGCCAAAGGCATGACCCTGATGCGCATGCCGCTGTGCACCTGGGCGTGGTTCATCACTTCGTGCATCGCGTTGCTGGCGTTCGCCGTGCTTCTGCCCGCCTGCATTCTGCTGATTCTCGATCGTCACGCCGGCACGAGCTTCTACGTTCCCGGGGGCTTGGTGATCAGCGACCGGTTGCAGCCGCATTCGGGTGGATCGCCGTTGTTGTGGCAACACCTGTTCTGGTTCTTTGGCCATCCGGAAGTGTACATCGCGATTCTACCGTCGATGGGCATCGTGTCGCACATCCTAGTCAATAGCATGCGCAAGCCTTTGCTGAGCGCAAAAGTGGTCATCTACTCGATGATGTCAATCGGGTTCCTGAGCTACATGGTTTGGGGACACCACATGTTCCTGAGCGGAATGAACCCGATGTCGGCATTGGCATTTTCGTTCCCAACGCTGACGATTACGATTCCCGCAACAGTGTTGACACTGATCTGGCTGGGCAGCCTATACGGCGCCAATATACAGATCAATTCGGCATCTCTCTTCGCGTTAGGGTTCATTTCTATGTTTGTCGCGGGAGGCGTGAGCGGCTTCTTCCTGGCGCAACCCTCCATTGACATTTATTTGCATGCTACGTACTTCGTGGTCGGACACTTCCACATGGTGATGGGCGTAGCATCGTTATTCGGCGTGTTTGCAGGAACGTATTTCTGGTTCCCGAAGATGAGCGGGCGAATGATGAGTGAGCCTTTGGGCAAGCTGCACTTCTGGATTACATTCATCGGCACGTACTGCATCTTCATGCCGTTCCACTATCTGGGGTTGATCGGCAACGTGCGCCGCTACCAGTCCTTTGTGGACGACTTCATGGCGCCGTACCTCGGCGTGCATAAATTCGTCACAGTATGTGCGCTCATTACCGGGGCGGCGCAGTTCATCTTTCTTTACAACTTAATTTACAGCCGCTTCAAGGGCAAGCGGGCTCCGGACAATCCGTGGAACGCCACGACGTTGGAGTGGAGCATCCCATCGCCACCACCGTGGAACAATTTCGGCGATAGGCACCCGATCGTGTATCACGATCCCTTCCAGTATGGAGTGAAGGGGTCAAAGGGTGACTACGTGATGCAGGACTCTCCCGAGCAAGTCGTGCCAGCGAGTGGTGATTAGCGGAGGGGGGCGCGGCGCGAGGTCCGCCATGTCTCTCGCGCCGCGAGAAAAGGCTAAGGAATAGGAGAATATGTCTTCCACTATCGTTTCAACGGTGAATTCGCAAACGAATGCACTCCCCCCGTCAAGGCGCGCCTCCGCCCAGGCAGCGCTTGTGTACGAAAGGCAGGAGCGAGTATCGAGCAGCGGCATATGGGTAGGCGTCTTCGCCATCACGATGAGCTTCGCGGCGTTCACCAGCGCATTGTTTGTGCGCGAGGGCACGACCGACTGGGGCCATCTCGTGCTGCCATCGGTGCTGTACGTCAACACCCTGGTACTTCTGGCGAGCAGCATTACGCTGGAAAGCGCACGGCGTGCGCTGGCAGCGGGACCGTTCGGCAATATCGAAGGGACACGCAAGGCAAGCGCCTGGGTGATGATCACACTGCTGCTGGGCCTGGGGTTCTGTGCGGGACAATTTCATGCCTGGCAGGAACTTCGCGCCGAAGGCATCTACCTGGCGACGAATCCGAACAGCTCTTTCTTTTACCTGCTGACCTTTCTGCATGCTCTGCACGTTTTGGTCGGCATTCTGGTGTTGGTCTATCTCGCCGGGCGGCTGATGGCTAGCCACACGACATTTCGGCGAAGCTGGTTCGCTAATACGGCGATTTACTGGCATTTCATGGGTGGGTTGTGGGTCTATCTGCTTTTGTTGTGCCGCATGAAGCTGTAAGCGGAATGCAGGGGGAGAAACAGTGAGCGAATCCGAAGCGGCAGTACATGGGCACGGCGCCTTTCTGGAAGAATCGCCGTACGCAATCCCATCGCGCAAATTCACGATGTGGTTGTTCATTATCTCGGACGCAGTTACGTTTGGCGCATTCCTGTTTGCTTACGGATATATTCGAGTGGCTACCCCGAACTGGGTGCGGCCGTTTGAGTCCGGAAGTGTCGTCAACGTTGTCATCATGACGATCGTGCTGATCACCAGCAGCCTGACGATGCTGGGGGCGGTGGATTCGGCCAAGGCCGGGGATAAGAGCAAGGCCATGCGCTTTCTGTATTCCACCATGGCTTTGGGCGCGATTTTCGCTATCCTCCATATCCGCGAGTGGTCCGAACTGATCGGAAAAGGAACGACGTTGAGCTCCGGGCTGTTCGGCCAAACCTTTTTCACAATCACCGGTCTGCACCTGCTGCACGTCATCAGCGGCGTGATCGCATTGTTGGTGGTTGCTACCAAGTATTCGCGAGGCCGGCTGACGCCGAGTCACGTAGAAACCACCGGCCTGTATTGGCATTTCGTCGACCTGGTGTGGATGTTTGTGGTGCCGCTGGTTTATTTGACCAATATCGCTCACTGAGTTTGAGTGGCCTAAGGAGAGACAATGAGCGCTGCTTCTGCTTCGGGTAATGTCATTCGTAAATATCTCCCGGTCTACTTCGTGCTGATTGGGATCTTTCTGGTGGAGTTGTTCCTCTCGTTCCGGATTTCTACCACCAGCACACTGGTCATTGTGCTTCTATTACTGGCGGTTTGCAGTGCTGCGCTGGGCTTGCTGTATTTCATGCACCTTGGCGAGGAGCGCCGCGGGCTATTTTTGACGCTGATACCGGTGACCATCTTTGTGCTCTTGATGATGAACATGTGGTGGTCAGACAGCGTTCGGCTCTTGCACATGAGGCCGGCAGGGCAGTAGGCTGTTCGCTACTGTTTTGGATGGAGCTTCGAGAGGAAGTGGCGTAATGCTGAATGGGCTGCACCGACTCTCCCGCTGGGCAGCACTAGGGCTTGCCCTCGTACTTCCTGCGCTGACGTTCGCCCAGAGTTGCGCCCTCTGCTACACGCAAGCGGCGGGTTCTGGCTCGCGCATGATTGCGGCCCTGCGCAGCGGCATTCTGGTATTGGCGATACCTCCGACGCTGATTTGCGTGGGCATCACCTGGATGGCCTACAAGAAACGCAATCAGTTCAATGATTACGGCGAAACAGAAACGAGCGAACGCAACGAGCGATAAAAGTGCAGAGGAAATTTTCCATCAGAAGTGCCAACCACACGAAGTTTTTGGGCTATCGAACCTGAACACGCAGGACTCTGTTGCCTGGCGGATTTTAACAACTCCGGCCCGGTGTCCAGGCACGTTTTTCCTTCCGCGCACGCGGACACCCGGCCGCTGTTTGGACCTCGAGCTACATCGCTCGCCCGATCATGGCCGCATAGGCGATCCAACTCATGATGATCGCCCCCAGCGAACCACCAATTAAAAATAACGCCAACCATTTCCGGCTTATTTGCTCTTGAGTGCCTACGTCAGACATAGATTACGCTCCAGGTTTGAAGTAGCGTTCCCAGCGGGTACCCCAACAATCGTCGTGGATTATACATACAGACAGCCTCTACGCGAAGCGCTTCTTTAGACCTAGTCTGCGATGTTTACACCGGAAATACGCATGATTCCCCCAACCAACAGGCAGCTTGCCGAGCCGCCGGCAGGCATGATTAAAGCTCACCTTCGGTCATTGACTTGTCGCCAGGGCACCCATAGCATACGGCTCAATGAGTGCTTCCCCCGAACATCTCTGCGTGCACTGAATGCCCACACTCGCGCGCAAACTAAGCCTGTGGAACTATTTCGCACTTGGTTTCGGCACCATGATCGGCACGGGCTGGGTTGTAGTGATGGATGATTGGCTGGGTCGCGGTGGACCGCTCGGAGCGATGCTCGGCTTTGCCCTCGGCGGAATTCTCCTGTTGCCGGTGAGCTACATCTATGGCGAATGGGTGAAGCGATTGCCGGACGCGTCGGGTGAGGCGGCGTACACCGCGCAGGTGTTTCCCCCCTTCGTGAGCTACATCACCGGTTGGATCATGTTCCTTGC
>Ga0181523_10003858_pt1 | contig 13366 bp, 8 predicted proteins | sample PEATcosm2014_Bin_43_FD_119752 | JGI IMG/M metagenome (GOLD analysis project Ga0181523, IMG submission 119752) | Peatland microbial communities from MTU Mesocosm Facility, Houghton, MI, USA - PEATcosm2014_Bin05_30_metaG | ecosystem: Environmental > Terrestrial > Soil > Wetlands > Peat | place... | reverse complement strand
TCCCACCCGGCCGTGTCACAGAGAGCGCGCCAACAATATTTCCGAAGGCAAGACAGTCTTCGATTTTTCCGCCGCGTATAAATTGGTGCAGGAAGCCAGCATCGAAGCTGTCGCCTGCGCCAACGTGATCGGCCACCTCCACCGTAGGGGGAAGGGCCACAAATCTCTGTTTAGAGACTCTCGCCAGAACTCCCTGCGATCCGCGCTTTATCACAACAACCGCTACCTTTTGCGAAAGCCATTCCGCAGCCCGCTCCACGTCATCCATCTGCGCAAGCTTGCAAGCCTCTCGTTCATTGGGCAAGAGTACATCGGTGCACTCCAGGAGCGATTGAATTTCTGAAGACCAACGATCTTCCGGATCGTCGTTGGTATCGAGAGAAGTGGTCAGGCCAGCCCCCTTGGCTTTTCGAAAAATATCGGCAAGGGAAGCTTGCAACTCTTTCTGCAAAAAATAGGATGAAACATGGAGATGTTTTGCGTCGAAAACGTAATTCAGGTCCAGATCACTCTCACTCATTTCGAACATCGTGCCCGGGTACGTGAGAATGTAGCGCTGGTTCCCTTGCGGGAGGATGACCGTCAGCCCGGTCGTCTTGCCGGGCATCCGGCGAACATGCGAGAGATCCACGCCGCTCTCGCCCAAGCGCTCCAAGCAAATTTCTCCAAACGGATCGCCGCCAATGCTGGAGCTGAAACCGACTTTGTTCCCCAGAGACGACAGATTATGCGCAAAAATCGCCGAAGAGCTGCCCAGCGTAATACTTAAGTCATTTGCCAGGTGTTCCCGTTCCATGGTCAACTCTGAGGGCAGCCCGGACATGATCAGGTCGAGATTCAGCTCACCGATTACACTGACGTCAAACGTGACCAATGGTTTCTCTCCTGACAGCTCAATCCAGAATTACGACGCGGCTGAGATTTTTCGGTTTGTCTGGGTTCAAGCCTTTCCTTAGGCCGGAAAAGAATCCCAGTAGCTGACAGGGCACGGTACTGGGAGCCAGTCGGACGATCTCATCTTCATCCAGATCGAGTTGAATCACCAAATCCGAAGAGCGCCGGATTTCGGCAGTGACGTGATTACAGACCGCAATGATCACTCCTCCCAACTCCTTCATTTCCACAAGGACTTCTGCTTCCGCTTTTTGTGCGCTTTCACTCAAAAAAAACGTCAAGCAAGTCGCCGGGCTGACAATCGCTTTGGGCCCGTGGCGAAATTCAAGCGCGTGAAAGAATTGGCTGTAGGAGCAGGACATCTCCATGACCTTCAATGCCGCCTCGCGGGCGATGCCATGGAACGGCCCTTGTCCCAGGAAAACGTAGTCTGCAAACGAGTGCTGTCCCACAAAGGATTCCATTTGCTGGGCGATCGCGCCAATGCGGGGCGCGAAGCCTTTTGCCATGGCGCGTAACGCGTCAACAAACTGGCCATTGCTCGCCCGGCGGGCGGCCATTACTTGCAGGCTCAGCAACATGCTGGTGAAGGAACGGGTCATCACCGTGCTCTGCTCATCTGCGGCTCGCACTACGATCGAAATGTCACAGGCCCGCTCCAATTCCGAATTTTCGGCGCAGGTAATCCCCAAAGTTGGGATTCGCAATTCCTTCCTCAGGGCGATTGCTGCGCGCACCGCTTCAGACGTGCGCCCGGAACGTGAAATCACTACCGCTTGCAAATCTTCCCCTTCTGCCTGGATCAATTTCGGAAAGAGCAATACTTCCGACGCCGGAATTGCCCGCGCCGGCTGGCCTGTCAGCAGAGTCCAGGAAATCGCGGCGGCCTCGGCAAGATAAAAGCTGGTTCCGCAGCCAATGAATAGCCATTCGCGTTTGTTGCCGCTGGCCCCCAGAATCTCGGCAATGACATGGCTGTCTCGCATCTCGTCAAGCACAGTCTGCCAGACGCTGCCCTGCGAGAGGATTTCGTTCCAGGTGTGTGATTCTGTGTGTTGTCTCTTATCGATTGTCATATATTCCGTTCCCGAATTACAGATTCTCCGCCGCACTCCTCAAACAAGCGTGACCTCAACCTTTGCTTCGCGGAGGGTGAGCAGGTCGCGCTTCATGATGCACTTGTCCGTGATGGTCTCGTGAACCGCCGTAGTCGGCAGGATGAGCGAGAGGCTTCGCCGGCCGAATTTACTCGAATCGCACACCACGACCGTGCGTCGGGCTGATTCTGCCATGGCGCGGTTCACGCGGGCCTCCAGCAGATTGGGCGTTGTCAGTCCGTAGTGCACGTCGAAACCGTCTACCGCAAGAAAGAAAAGATCGGCACTCAGCTTCCGAAGCGATTCTTCTGCCAGTGGCCCGACAAGCGAGAAGGAATTTTTCCGCAGAACTCCGCCCGTCAGAATTACGTCGACGGGGGAATCCGCAAGCTCCGCGCCAATATTGATCGCATTGGTGATAATGGTTAAGTTTCTCAGGTGACGGCAACTTCGTGCCACCGCCGTAGTTGTGGTTCCGGAATCGAGAATGATCACCATGCCCTTGCTGATCATTCGCACGGCTGCTGCGGCAATGCGTGTCTTTTCCTGCCGGTGCAGCCGTTCCTTTTCCTGCAACGAACTATCCATCAACGCCCCGGTCTTTACGGGCAGGGCGCCCCCATGCGTGCGTTCGAGTTCCCCCTGGTGATGCAGGAACTCCAGGTCTTTTCGGATAGTGATCAGCGAAGTATGAAAGCGCTTTGCGAGATCTCGCACGACCACGCGACCGTCTTCCTGAATCACTTCCAGGATTGCTCTTCGGCGTTCTTCACTCAGCATAAATGCCTGCAGTTCCGCGTGGAATTGTCATTGCCGTATCCCACATGCAGTTGCGTATTGATCGAGTACTTCCAAGATCTTGTGGCGAATCAGTGCTGATGGTTGGTTACGGATGTTGCCCGTGCGCACCGCATCCGCCTGGCGCGGAAGATACTGGCTCAACAGAGAATGGGGGGCGGGATGAGCACTCAGGTTGTGGAGCAAGCGCTCAAGTGCGGAGGCGACTCCCGCTTGCGGCCAGTAATAGCGCGCTCGGTCGCTGTAACTGTACTTTCGAGCAATCCGCAGCTCGCTCTCATCCCCGCAGTAATAGCTCTTCCAGTGAACGGGGTTCTCCAACATGGCCGTTTCCAGGGCTTCTGGCAGGGCAGAGAGAACGAATCCTGTTTTGCCTGACAACCACTCATTTTCGATTGTCGCCAAGCCAAAGACTGCCTCGCGAAACGCAAACGTCAGCCGCGGACCAACCTTCAGGATTGCGAAATGATCCAGGACCATTTGCCGCAACGCCGCGCCCGATTGGTAATCGGTCGAATGCGCTTCGTAGACTCCGGTCCACGCGCGCGTAAGAAAACGCGAGAGGGGTTTTGCTTTCCGGGAATCATAGGGAAAAACACTTGTGTTTCCAAACTCGACTCCCGGCTGTACTACGACCGCAATCACCCGGTTCCACGCGGAATTCAGCCCTCGAGCGAGGAATGCTTTTTTCGCGATCTCCAGCGTGCGCAGAAGGTCCTTCGTCCGTGTCACTTCGGGTGCCTTGGAACCAAATTCCTCGCCACCCGGAATTGGGACCTCCGTCCCGATCACATACAACGGCGCCGGGGCCGAAGACGGGAGGTCACGATGGGCTTCCTCAGCAGCCTGACACAATTCAGCGGCGCGTGCGCTCACGATCTCGTCTGCTAGCGGGCTGCTTCGATCCGCGACGTCATCGGCACATGGCATGCTTGTGTCCAGGTGAATCTTGGTGAAACCCGCGCGAACATACGCCGCGACCATTTCCCGAGCCTTTTCCATTGCTGCCTTGCTTGGCTCCTTCCGCCACACGTGTGGCCCCAGGTGATCCCCACCCATCACGATTCGTCCCCCGGGAAAACGCAATTCCTCAGCCACTTTGTGGACGAACCTTGCAAAGTCCGCAGGCGTCTGGCCGGTGTAGCCTCCAAATTGATTCACCTGGTTGGAAGTTGACTCAATCAGGATCAGGCTTTCATCGCGCCTGGCTTGCAACATGCCTGCTTCCAGCACAAAGCGATTCGCCGAGCAGATGGAATAGATGCCCAGCCCTTTTCCTCGGCGATTTGCAACAAGGAGCTCGCGAAGTTTTCCAGTTGAGTCACTCCGCCGCTTGGAGCGCGTCGAGCTCATGGCCTGCCCTTGCCTTTTCTGCGCGAATGACTCGCTGCTGCAGCTTCTGCAGCGGAGGAAAGGCAAGGCTGCGCATTCTTCAAATGGCGATTCACATTTTCGATGTTTTTCACACCTTCCTGCAACAGACACTCTTCCAGTGCCTTTGCGCCATCTTTCGCGAAAACGGCCACGCGCTCCTGCCAGGTTGCGTGTCCGTACAAGCCACCACTGAAATTCTCCCCAGCCTCAGCGGCCAGTTCCAGCGCGAATTGGAAATCCACAAAAATGGCGCTCGCATGCGGCGCGAAAACACGGCTGACCGCTTCCTTGAAATGCAGCAACTTCTCCGCAGGCACGGCGTCTGGCGCAACGTTCGTCGCTTTGCCGAAAAGTTTCCGCAACGCCCTTCGCTGGTCGATCGTCAGAGCTGCAATCACTCCGTGCGCATTGGCAACGGCTTTCAATCCTTTCTTTGTTCCGTCTCCCTTATGTGGATCCATCTAATTCTTATCTCCCACCCAGATGACCGCGCCGCGTTCTAGTGACGGCAACACAAATTCCACGCTGTCGCCTTTCTTCTCACCACGTAAAAGCTGTTTCTCGCCGAGAAAGGGAAGAAAAGTCAGCGCGCTTCCTTGACTGGCAGGTATCGTCACCGTAATTCCGTTCACGGTGCTTGGAACTGCTACCTTGCTTGGAATCAGCCCAGTAAAGTTCACCAGATACACATGGGGCGTTCCATTCACCAGTCCATAATTGGCTACCACACTAGGGGGAGCGTCCAGAGTGATCCCACTCTTGCTTCCGATGGCGTCTAGAAATTGTTCCGGCGGGTTCCTGGAGGCATCCGCAAAGTCGCGCTCGAGGGCTTGGTAGAAATCACGCATGGGATCCGTGCGAAGGACGGTTGTTTTTGACTCGGGAATCCCCGTGGCGTTTTGTCCAAGTGCGATCAGGCGACCTCCACGGTCAACGAACGCCTTGCTAGCCCTCTTTTCCGCATCACTTAGAGTACTGACTTCCGGGAAGACCAGAACTTGGCCGTGAAAGTCAGCAAGCGTCCTTGGCGTGACCACCTGAATCTCCCGATGCGCTTGCAACAGTGCCACCAGCGCACCTCGATAGGAGTCAAGAAACTCGTCCTGAGTGTAATCGCGGCTCTTCGGAGAGAAGTACACGCCCACCGGTTGCATTGGTAGTCGTGGCAGATAAAGTGTTTTCTCGTTTTTCGCGATCCATTCGAAGATCTGTTTACGCGTTGCGGGATCGTTCGACCCGGCCATTTCATGCCCCGGCGCGTCCCAGAAATTGGCCCCGGCCATGACGATGGACATTGCCAGGTTCTTCATCGCGTCGCGCGCGGCAACGCCCTTATCGCCATCCCAGGAGTAATTCAGTATCCAAGTCGCTTTCCCCTGCGCGAATGCTCGAAAACTCAACATCCCCGCTTGGTACAGGAACCAGTCCAGTGGCCTGCGCGATGCCGCCATATGCTCGCCTGAGCCGAACTCATATTCATGGGCAATCGCGTCTACCACGTCATACATCTCGTAAACATCCGCTCCAACTCGCGTCGCCTCTTGCTCTATCCCCGGATAAATCTCCGGGATCACCATAATGTCTGGATTCACGCTGCGTGCGTTCGCACGAATCTCGCGCATGAACTCCGTCATCGTGCTAATTCGAAAATCGATCCACTTCCGAAAATTCTCGTCCCTGAAATCTCCCAACTTCAGATCGTGTTTCGCGTCCAGCCCGGTTTCTTGCCGAAATGCCGCTACCGTGGCGTCATCGAAACTAGCCCAGGTATCCTCCCACCCGTCGAAATGGGTCATCCAATAAGGAATATCCACATAGATGCCGTCAATGCCCGTTCCCGCGATCTGCCGCACCCGCTCCATGTAAGTCTTGCGCCACTGTTTCGCGTACGGGCTGATCCATACATCCTCATCACCGGGGCGAATCCAGAACGCTGCTCCGGAATTGAACAACGCGGGCTCGCCAGTAATCTTCCGTTGCAACCACTCAGGATGATCTTTCATCACCGTGTGAACAGATTGATCAGCATTCGCCGTGATGCACTCGGTTCCCGCGATATACACGAATGCTTTGTTGCCGGCGCGATGCGCCGCCTGCGCCACCGCAGAAATGGCCTTGAGCTTCTCGGTCGGATCGCGAAAGCTCTCATACCGCCCTGGAATGTCGTTGTCTACTTCAATGCCGAACACATGTGAGTTCTCAGCGTCTTTCACGATCGCTTCCGCATCGGCGGATTGCAATCCGTAGGCCCCGATTCGCACATAGTTCGTCCAGTTTTGTTGTGGTTCCTGACCTGCCGCCTCAACCAATACCAAAATGACAAGCAATAGCACACTGACGACCGCCGCCCTTTTCACGTTTGCGCCCCTCCCGTTTCGTCCGAGATATTCAGCCCATTGGTAGGACGCAACGTCAAACTGCCATCGTCATTCAACTTTTGGTGGCAAGCCCAACGTACGGCACGCCGCTGCCCTTTCACTTCAATCTCTGCTTTCAGTCGCAGTCCTTGCCAGGAACTCCCTTTCGGCAAAGGGAGGAGTGCCTGACGCACGCGGCCCGGCAAGGGATAACCGGGGTCCAGATAACCGGCACTGAGTTCTTGTCCGGATGGCGACATCATGCTGATCCGCAGTGCTCCCGGCACGCCCGCGATCCCATCGTTGACAAATCCCACGATCAATCCCGGCTCGCCTCGTTCTTGATAAGTCCAAACCCACGACGGCCGCACACGGTAACCGATCGACCTCGCCAGCCTGTCGAGTTCCCGCGGACTTGCGGCATAGTATCGACTCAACCCTGCTGCCGAGATTCGGTGCCAGTTCCACAGCGAGAAGTACGATGCCCCCACGTCCCTCACGTGCGAAATCACATTGTCGGAGTACGTCACTCCTTCATCCGGATGCAGGCTCTGTGGCGCGCCATCGGAGATTCCCACCTCGATAGAAGCAGCGGTCCAGGGTGGCCGATTGCTCAGCGCTTCAATCTGCTCGTTCTCGATGAAGATAGTATCCGTCCTTAGCCACTCACCATGTCGGATGGTTCTATCCACCAGTTCCGAGTTGCCCACTTTGCTGAAATCCGGCTGCGTGTTGGTAACCAGCGGTGTTTTTCTCCAGTGGTCCGTCTGGACTTGGAACATCTTCACAAACGTGTTCTCCGCTGTGCTGTAGTCCGGATACGGGTTCTTTTCGAGCGGCCAAGTATGGCCTTCGCCCCAGAACCCGTACATGCATGTGTCCACATACTCGACGTCAGCGTGTCCGTCATAGTCTGCCGCCAGCAATCCGATGAGTTCCTGAAATGCTCCTTGAAAATAGGGATCGTCACAGCGCGGCTCTTCTCTTTCCCGTTTCTGCCATTCGCCGAGTTTCACCATCGGCACTCTCTCCCTGACAAAGTCCGGAAGGGCGTAACCCTGGATATCGGGATTGCTGATCATCACCCGGAACGCGATCCTCTTGCCGTACTGCTTCGCAAGCGCAAACGAGGTCTTCCAGATCTCACTAGGGTCCAGCCGCCCCGGTCTTTGCTGGATATCCTTCCAATTGACCCGAATATATAGGTTTGTCCCCAGCGAAAACTTCGCCAGGTTTTCGAGCGCCCTCTCCAAGCTGAGTCCTTCAGGCCGAAGCAGCTCCACCTCGTCGCAGAGGTAGGTCACCAGTCCCATTCCAAAGTTGGGAACCACCTCTTCCGCTGGCGTAAGGGCCATGACCACTGTCCAACTCGGATACAAGTCTGCCGGAAATGGACCTTGGTTTAGCCTGTTTTGAACGGCCGGGCCGCTGCCGAAGTCGTACTTGTCGAAATTGTGCGCTGGAATATACGCGATAGCTGCACTCAACACACTTGTCTTCATGAACGCGCGGCGTTGCATCGTTCCGCCTTTCTCTTTAGAACTGGAAACGCAGCCCAAATTGCGCGATTCGCGGCGTGCTCCCCGGCGCTGAGGAAGTAACGTCTCCGAACGTTGCGCTGCCTACCCCGACATCGGGGAAAGCAAATCTTTCCGTGTTTGTGAAGTTAAAGAACTCCCCACGTAATTGCAGTGTCATCCGCTCTTTGATTGTGAATTCTTTTGTGAAAGAGAGATCGATGTTATGAATTCCGTCGCCCCTTAGGTTAGAGAAGTACCGCGGAGCATCCCCAGGGATCTGATCCCCGGGGTCGGCGAAGCAGGCAGCGTTGAACAGCGAGGAGTTCGCATTGCCATTGAGGTAGTTGGAGGCCGCCTGATGATAGCTGAGGCCACTCGCTACCTGGCTACAAACAACATTCGGTCGCTGAGTGCCATCCTGCAGTCGGGGATTGGCCATGACAATCGGAAGAGGCTGTCCGCCTTGCAGCGTGATGATGGCCGATACGCTCCAGCCGCCGATGAACCCGTCGACGACCCGATTCATGTCCCGGCCGATCCAGCGGCCTCTTCCGATGGGAAGGTCAAAGATTGCCGCTAGAACAAATCTTTGTGAAACGTCGTTCGCGCTGATGGCCCATTCTTTGTTCAGTCGGTCGAGTTGCTGTGGATTTCCGACCGTGTAATTACCGATTGTATTTAAGTTGCCGACAAACGCGTTGAACCCGATCGAGGAATCATCCAGCGACTTCGACCAGGTGTAGTTGCCCTCGAAGCTGATGTAGTGATTCGCACGTTTCTGAAAGCGGATCTGCATCGAGTTGTACCAGGAATTAGCCCCAAAATTCGGAAGACCCTGGAACGTGCCGGGAAACTGCGGATACGGGCGCAACAGGTTTGAAAGCTGGGTCGGGAGCGGCAGTTTCGTTATCGGGTCAACTTGGGCATAGGGCGACGCGGGCTCGTTGAAGATTGCGGTTGGTCCAACGAAAAACGAAGCAAACGGATCAGGAACCAACGTCTGAAGATAATTGGACACACAACTATCCACGTCGCAAGTCGGATCCAGTGCGTGCTGCTGCGCGGAAATCTTCGCCAATAAATCGGAAGAGATGAAATTCCGGTTTCTCGTGCTCGAATAGCCGCCCCACGGCAGATGCGTACTGCGGTTCGCCGAATAGTCGATGCCGATTGTAATTTCTCCGGGAAAGAGATGCTGAATGCCCAGGTTCCACTGATAAATGTCGCCGTTCCGTGCTTCCTCTGTTCCCAAATTGTTCTGATTGTCGTAGCCCCACATTGCCAGCGCTCCGTATTTCTGCCCTTGCGGCTCAGAGAGCCCGGAGGGGAATGGATTCGCCAGCGTGGCGTATTGCGTCACGTAGTTGTTTGTCGAAAAAAGAATGGGATCCGTTGCACTGTATGCCGTCCCTGGATATTGATAGTTCGTGGCCGGGCTCAAACCGTAGTAAATCCCCGCGCCTCCGCGCACGACTGTGCGGGAATCGAACGACCAAGCAAATCCCAGGCGTGGCGCCACGTTATTGCGGTCCGTGGGCACGCTGCGGCCCAAGCCGCCCTGAAGCGGGAATAGCGTCGTGCCTTTCAGTTCTGTTGGTATTAGTTGGCTTGGGTTCAGACCATTCGGCAAATCCACGGTAATGCCTGTATCCCCCGTGAAATCACTGTACTGCTGGCGATTGAATCTCTCTGTGTACGGAGAACTCCACTCGTAGCGCAGGCCCAGGTTTACCGTCAATTTTGAAGTGACTTTCCAGTCGTCTTGAACATAAAACGCGGTTTCCCACGACTTATCCGCCACCGTTGGCTGCACATTGATGTAACTGGATCCCTCCGAGCCCGAAGCAACGCCATATCCCAGCAGCAGGCTGGCGAACGAGTTCCCCTGCGTCGTGTCATTAAAGGTGATCGGCGTCATGGCTGTGGCGCTCTGCGGAAAATAGAAATTGCCCGTCGGATAATTGGGCTGCCAGAAATTGTTGAAGAACTGCCTCTGTTCGAATCCGAATTTAAACGTATGTTCGTGCTTTACCCACGAAAGGGATGTGGAGTAACTGTACAAGGTATGCGCGAAGTCTGTGTCTGTACAACATTGCGTAAACATCGATAACCAATTGTTTGTCCCATCAAGCTGGATACTCGGCATGCGGTCTAATCCGTTCGCGTTTGCCAAACTTGCTGGGAAGCCCACGCTTTGCAGGCTCGGGAAGGCCGATTCGTTCGGTGCGGATACGCGGTCCACCGCAAATCGGTTTGTCCATACGCTGTTGGGCGTTAGCGTCCAGTTGTACTCCAAGCCGATGTTGTGCACCGTGGTCGAAGAATTGAATCCGTCGTTGAAACTGGAACTCGCCAGCACAAAGGGTACGTCGTACTCGCCGTAACTCTGGCTGTAACGAACTGCTATTCGTTGTTTATCATTGAAATAGTGGTCGAGCTTCACATCGAACTGGTGAGAGGGCGCGTTCGTCAGAATCGAGGTGCGGAAGTTGTTCAGTCCAAATTGATCTGCAGGGACATTTGGCTCCGGATACAGCTTCAATAGAGCCTGGCCAATCGGACTTATATACTGCTGAGGAATAACGTTGCCCTGAAATTGCGGTCGCACACACGTGCCCCCTTGGGGAGCACACTGAAACGGGTTGTAGATCGTCTGCTGGATCGGATTGCCATTGGCATCGGCGGTTAAGGTCTGCGAGAAGTTCCCGTCCCGTTCGGCGTCAGTGGGCACGGTCCCGTTAATATCCACGGGGTCATGTTCCCGGGTGAACTCCAGGTCGATAAAAAAGAAGGTTTTCTTTTTACGGATAGGTCCACCAAGAGAGAATCCATACTGGTCGCGCACGTGGTCCGGTCTCGGAATTCCCTCAGCATTGTTAAACCAGTCGTTTGCATCCAGAGCAGAACGCTGCCCAAACCACCAGCCGCTTCCATGGAAATCGTTGCCGCCTTGCTTCAGAACCATATTCACCACGGTCCCGCCGTTGTTCCCGTACTCCGCGGAAAAGCTATTATTCTCGACCTTAAACTCCTGAACGATCTCGACGGAGGGCTGGTAGTAGACGTTGGTCGTTCCTCCCTCGCCTTGTTCAGGCGCGCTGGTCAAAGCCCCATCCAGGCGCACTTCGGCCGTGGCGTTTCGCTGTCCGTTGGAAACGAAGTTCGTCCCCGAGGGGTAAGAGTCCTGCGTACCGGATCCCGTCGTCTCGGTAACTCCGCCAGCCAGAAAGACCAGTCCAAACATGCTCCGATTGATGAGCGGGATATCACGCACATACTCGTTCGTTACGTCTGTGCCGAGCGATGCATTGCCCGTATCCAGCAGCGGCGCCTGTTCGGTGACGGTTATCGTTTCCGCGACAGTCCCCGGTGTCAAAACGAAATTCAAGTCTGCTTGCTGGCTGACCGCCAGCGTCACTCCTTTGCGTTCCTGCGAGGCCAGGCCCGCTGCCTCGACGCGAATCGTGTACGTGCTGGGCCGCACGCCGGTAAAGACGTAAATGCCACGAGAGTCCGTCAGGGAGGTTGTGCCTACCCCGGTACCATCGTCGGTCAGTGTGACTTTGGTCCCAGGAATTACTCCCCCACTCGAATCTGTCACCACTCCGCTGAGCTGTGCTGTGTAAGTGGACTGCGCCGAACCTCGCGTCACGCAAAGCAAAAGAAGAAATAAGATCCCCAACAAAATTGCAATACATCCGGGAAAAAATCTGCGAACTGATAAAAACATCCCACACCCCCTAAACTGCCAACACGCCGGCCAATGGACAATGGACCGGATGGTTTACTTTCGATTCCTTTCTTTTACTTTCTTTTTGTTTCCTTGTCAATCTCTCTTCTGAAGCGATCTCCGCTCTCGCCGAAGTCCCACTTTTTCTCTTGGCAATCCCGCTTCTCCTGTCGTTTACTAGGGGCGCCCGACTACCGTCCGGCTGGGGAAGCCGGAATCAGATCCAGGGAGGCACAGTAATATGCCCAACCATTCAGCCGTTCGCACAGACTTCCCAAGAAGGGAATTTTTTCAAAAGGTTCTTTCTAGCGCAGTTGTTGGAGCTGTCGCCCAAACAGGGTTCGAGTTAGCCATTCCCGGGGCGATTTCTGCTCAAACCAATCTGACTCCCGATGCTGCCTTGCAGGAATTGGTCGCGGGCAACCAACGATTCAGCGCAAACGAGCTGACATCGTTTCAGCACGACCTGGCTATCTTGAAAGACCGTACCGTAGCCAAACAAGAGCCATTCGCCGCCGTACTTGCCTGTGCCGATTCCCGCGTTCCCGTCGAGATCATCTTTGATCAGACGATTGGCCACCTTTTTGTAACACGCGTGGCTGGGAACATCGTTACCCCTGAGATTCTTGCCAGCCTTGAATATGGAGTTACTGTCCTTGGGATCAAGGCCCTTCTGGTGCTTGGTCATGCGAATTGTGGAGCGGTGAAGGCGGCAATGAAAGCCGATACTGTTCCTGGACAAATTAGCGCCTTGTACCAACACCTTCAGCCGGCCGTCGAGCAATCTGAGGGAAATGTCGAAAAGGCAATCGCAGCCAATGCCAAGTATCAGGCAAACCTATTGCGCACCTCGTCCACTGTCATCAAAGAGGCCCTTAAAGCAGGCACAGTGAAGGTCGAAGCTGGGGTCTATGATCTAGCTACCGGCAAAGTGACCCTGAGCTAGGCGCATCCGAGCCCAGTATTCCTATGGGTTCTGTGCCCCTCCTTGTTTGCAAAAGAGTGTGTTGCCAAGCTCTTTTGCCCGTAGTACTGTCCCCGGATGGCGAACAAGCCGCAAAGACGGAAGAAGGGGGAACGAAGAGCCATGTCAGCCGATCATGAGGAAAAAAACGCCGCCAACGGCGAGCTGCGCGAAGGCGCAAATGTGGACAAAATCCGCGACATTCTTTTTGGCGCAAACATGCGCGAGTACGAAAAGCGTTTTGCCAGGCTCGAGGAGCGCCTCACCAAGTCTTCCGATGCGCTCCGCGACGATCTCAAAAAGCGCTTCGACACGCTGGAATCATATGTTCGCGAGGAGATCGAATCACTGGGCCAACGGCTGAAAAACGAAAAAGCGGAACGCACTGAGTCCTTGAAAGAGCTCACGCGGGAATCACGCGACTCTTCGAAGGCCCTGGAAAAGAAACTTTCGCAACTTGAGGATGCTCTGGAAAGTGCCCAGGGAGATCTGCGCTCCCGCATTCTTGAACAGTCCAAAGCTCTTGGCAATCAGATCCAGAAATCCAAGGAAGAACTCGAAGCGGCGTTGGAGACCGAGGCCGAAACCCTTCGTACCGAGAAGACCGATCGCGCCGCTCTGGCCGACCTCTT
>Ga0181523_10003855_pt1 | contig 13383 bp, 14 predicted proteins | sample PEATcosm2014_Bin_43_FD_119752 | JGI IMG/M metagenome (GOLD analysis project Ga0181523, IMG submission 119752) | Peatland microbial communities from MTU Mesocosm Facility, Houghton, MI, USA - PEATcosm2014_Bin05_30_metaG | ecosystem: Environmental > Terrestrial > Soil > Wetlands > Peat | place... | reverse complement strand
GATTCATCGGAAGCGTTGGCAATAGTTGAAAGGAAAACTGCAAAAAAAAGCAGCAGAGACATGATGACGCGTCCTGACATAAACCTTACGCTGATTTTATGATTTGCAAACAAAGTCATAGTACGCCCTCCTCAAAAAGAGTACACATAAAATCGCAGATTATATTAGAGATATGACTGTCACACAGGACTCTCATGATCATCATTGCCCCTTTCTCAGGTACGGCTCTATATTCAGCAATTTTACCACATTATGGGACAGCAAGGCCCAAACATTTTAGACTGTTGCATAGGAATTTGAATATACCGTGACAGTCATCACAAAAGACAATGTTACGAATCTCAGGCACCTGAAAGTTTTGTTGATATATTGCGAACCCATTTATTGATGGCTTTCCATCGGCGGGAGATTGCAGGAGTATTTCAAGAGAATCCGGCCTTGTGATATTCAGGGCATCCTCTCCTCAACGCCGGTGGAAGATTAACAAATTATCTTTGGAAAAAACATCCGGAACGAGTTCGGTAGTTCGCCCACGTAGCTTGAAGGCTGTGAAAAAAACATCTGAAACACTAAGTTCTTTGACAAAGGCTCCACAAGGGAGTCGCGCGAGTCTGCGGGTCTCAGCGTTAGCGAAATTGGATATAGCTTCGAAAGGGAGAAATGGAGTTGTAGATCCTTTCCTGAACGGGAGAAGACCGAAGCATCTATCTTAACAATAACTACCGCAGTCGATAGATGGGCTCTCGTGGTGACAGGAGCGACACGCACTGGAAGCTATATGATAATTAACACGGGAGGCCCCAGATGCTTTCTTGACATTGTTGGAAATTTCTATGCAAAACAGTTCCCGAATGCCTTTAACAGCCTTATCGGTCCCTTGACCCTTATTTTCCTGAGAACAATTTCTTTCAGCATAGCACTATCTTTGTGCAGCACCCTTAACCAGGCCCGGCTGTCGGCCTTTATGTGAATATCGGCAACGGCTTCATGCCCTTTTTTAACAGTTACGGTTCTGTTCGTAATAATGATTGTTGCGGATATATGGTCTTCTCCAGTAAAGGTGAAATGATACGTAGCATCAAGTCCTTCTGACTTATTACGTTGAAAAGCTATTGGTATGGCAAAAAGAAAGGACTGGATTGAAGGCGGCCTGACGCCGTTATTAACACGCTTTCTTTTCTTGTGGGGGAACGCGCGGAGCACATGGCTTTCGGCATCGGAGCCCGGAAGGACATAGACTGTCTCTTCCTTATCCTGCAGCGGCTTTACAACGTCTTTTATATATTTATTCCTGTCGGCAAGAAACTCATGAATAACACCCTCTCCAGCTGGGCATACCGCCATACAATAGACTGACTTGTAACATGGACCGTTCGCCAGACTCTGCCACATGGATACGGTCTCGGCATCACTCACCTTGCTTCTATAATCACACGAGTTTCTACTGTTTGCAATATTCTCGACCCAGTCAGTAAAGCCTCCGATCAGTTCCCGGTAAGTGTGCGTCATGCAGTTTACGGGGTTATAATAGCCATCCGGCTCGATTGCGCCGGTGGGACACGCGGCTGAACAGAGTTTGCATCCGATACAGGGATTGTAGTCAAGGGGGGTGTTGTATTTGTCCATATCCGCTTCGATTAGCACAGTGTTGAGCAGCACATAACTGCCGAAGACCGGATGTATGACACTACGATGCATTCCCATCTGTCCGAGCCCAGCCGCCACTGCGACCGGTTTGTGCGAAACAACAAATATCTTTCCGGGCCATTGGTCCATTTCCATTGGAAACCCCACAGCCAGAGCGACGGCCTTCACCCCATTTCGCTCCAAATAAGCCGTTAATTTATGAGTCACACCTTCAAGTTTTTCGCTGACCTTATTCAGTTCCAAGCTTGATATAGAGCGGGCTGGACTTCTCAGGTTTTCCCGGTTGAGTCGTCCCACAAAACTCACTAATGATTTTGTCCACGGAAACAACTTCAGGATATCGTCTCTCTGGTCGTCAAGCTCCGGTCTGTCGATCTCTACAAAACCTATGTCGTCAGCGCCGAATTCAAGGCACATCCGTCGGATGTCGCTATGACTAAGCTTTGACGCCACATTGACACTTTTGATTACAGTCCTTTTTTCATAATAGCGTTTTACTGCCGGGTGCTCATTCAGATTTTGCATATCATCTCCTCTGTTGTATATGCAACTGGTAGTCCAAAAGAATTTTCTATTTCTCTCGCCCCTTTGGTACCGAGATGCGGCCAGTCAGCATGTGGATCGCCTTTACACCATCTTCACCCAGAAATTCGGACACCTCTCTCTGGGCCTTCTCCCATTTTCCGTGGATATCAGCCAGCAGTTTCTTCCCTTTCGGAGTGACCGTGAGTACCTGAGAAAGGCCTCCCTCTCCCTCGCTGGCTTCTATCCAGCCCTGCTTCCTCATGCGTTCGACGTTTCGGCTGACTGTTGATTTCTCCATCTGAAGATTTCGGCATATATCACGAGCGGTCGGTGTCTCGACGAGAGTAAGCATTATCAGGATGCTTGCCTGGTTAACTTTGATCCCGTGGGACCGCATAGCCCTATCATATATTCCGGTGACCACACGACTGAGCTTGCGTACACGACCAGCAAGGCACTCGCGCCCTACTGTTTCGATAAGTTTTAATGTCTGTTTTTCGTCCATGCCCACAGTAATGTTGTATATACAACTACTCTACTTGCGGAACAGCTATCTGTCAAGTATGCGTTGTACATAAAAGGGTGAAAAGTAAGACGGATTTTTGTGTAACAGTTATTTTCGACTATCATAAATCTGCGGCCACTGAAGTTTATCACTAGGCGTCATTTCTACTCGCAAAGTGGGATGCTTGTCCAACGGAGTCCTTTATTGGCGGCATTTTCCAGTTCAGCCAGGAATTCAATACCAAAAACCCTTTCGATGTTCTGGGCGATAGATGGACACAGTGAGAATCTCCCTTTGGTATTTCGCGTATTGCAGCTAAATTCGAAAGCGTCGTCATGAATGGATAGAATTCTTGTTTCTCCTTCAAAAATAGCCAGCGGCCAAAGAAGGCTGGACTCCGGGTTAACCCTTCGAAAGGGAATCGCAAGTTGTTCGGCCATAGTATGCAAGGAACATGTAATTCGGTTGCCTTCAAGAAATGAAAACACACAGATTCCGTCTTCATTCGTGTCAATGCAGTAAAGGTCACTTGAAATCTGCTCGAAGACATTTTCATACACATAACGCGATTTCAGGCGTGAGCAAAAACGGGCTGCTAAAGGAATGCATCCAATTATCTTATACAACTCTTTCTTGCTTATGGTTACTTCATAGCTTGCACAGCAGTTTTGGGATTCACCTGGGCATCCTGTGCAATTATGAATAACTGAACAAATTCCAGCAATATCAATTTCAAGATTCTCTGGGTTCATCAGCTATTAAGTGCGTGTGGTCCATTTGGAAGGAGAGGCTTAGATGTTGTTCGTGTCCCGATCATACCAGAAGCACCCACCATCCATGGAGGAGTCCCTGCATACCCCATAGGCTTTTTTTAGCGGTGATTTTTGAAAGTCTTTTACTCTTACTGATCTTATCGTCTTAATTTTAATTTATTCCACGTTATAAATTACAAATCGTGCTCAACAAATTATAGCACTGTGTGGATTTATTTCAGCTATCATCATTCTTGATCCTGGTCTCCCTCCGATGCTTAGTAGGTGAAAACGTATTCCCTGAGATGCACTCCATGAAATAATTATAGTCAATATAGTAAGATGTCTTTACGGTTCTTCGAACGGTAATGAGCATCCTCCATAACACATCCTCCATGAGCAGTAGAAATGTCTCAAAAAGTTGCTATATTTAAGATATATATATAGATAGGTACGATTATGAGCTCCCATTAGTGGATGTCCAGTTTTTATCGCGAGGTATCGCAATGGATAATTTTGATGTGCTGCTGTACTATGAATACGATAACTCAGGAACCGTTGATTTCTGGAGAAAGGGGCGCGACGGTGAATGGCTTTACGAAGGATGTATGCGCCAGGTGAGAAAAATCACGACAAGTATCTCGACCCAGCAAACCATTTTTAGAGCAAAAAGTAACAGCCTTATCCTGCATAGCGTTGCTCCCATCCCGGATGAGATAACCAAGCAATCCGACGACAGGTTACAGATGTTGAAAAGTCGCGCCTTATCTTGAAGGTCTAATCCATAGATCGCATATGTTGCATCCTGTAGAGGTATCACCTATTGTCATAACGTGCTGTGATCGTTATTCTACCTATCGGTAAGGTTGTGTGTGGACGACGGTTGTCTTCGCAGACCGGACCGACAATGATATATCATTTTATAGGCATCTGTTTGATCACCTCGAAGAAGCACGGACACAGGGTTTCTTTAGGAGAGCCACACTTGATTGGCTGCATAAAAAGTGTTACTTTCCAGTTGGAGTCTATTGAAATATCAGTACGGTGCTTACAACATTCGCCCCTCTGCGTTGAATATCCCCACATACCGATCGCATCCTTCATTCTTTATTAGTTGGTGGACTTTTGAGTCACCCCTCCCCGAACTACAACTGGTATCTTTTGTGACTTGCATCACCAAATCCGCAAGATCATCATTTTGAGTCTTACTCTCTGATACAAATAGAGCTATGATAATGATAAGGGGAGACAATCCAGGGGAGTGGGGGCTATATGTTCATAAGAGTTGTATACGACGATAATACGTGCGATACGATACCTGTTTATCTCCTACAGCTCGGCATCGATTGCAAAAAGATCAAAATGTTTTATCGCAACTGCGAAAGAAGATGGATTACGGTTGGCGTAGACCCAATGAGAAAAACAACCCATATATTAGCTCCCTATACAAGCCCTGAAAGACGCGCTCCCCAGATCTTTGAAAGCCCTTTCTTACAGAGAAGAATTGCAGTCCAGCTCAGTGAAATTACTAAGCAACTTTCCTGACCACCATTCAACCTGAACTCTCTGAGGAAGTATCCTTCTGCCAGATTAATGCCGAGCTGGCCTATTGTGTTATATAACGCGCATACCAGCAATCAGGACAATTTTGCAACGCTTCGTCCCGGACTCCGTAACACTGAGCGTTTGAAGCCTACGACAGATATAATAGGAAAGCGATAAAGCCAAAGCTCAGCGGCCGCTTCCTTCCAGAAAGTCTTCAACAGCCTGCCAGTATGTATCGAACTGTTGTACCTGAGGGAGGTGTCCTGCACCCTCGATCTCTACAAGGCGACAATCGGGAATTGCTGCCTTTGTCCTACGACCCAATTGCGGGTAGTTGCCCATCCTATCTTTCACACGCTCGGGAGCCCAAGCTTTTCCGAGCGCCGTACTATCCTTTTGTCCAATGATCAAGAGAACAGGCATCTTGAGGTCTCCGAATTCATACAGTACCGGCTGCGTGAATGCCATATCCGTCGTTAGGGCAGACAGCCAAGCCATTCGATTCCAATCGGGCCCCCGAATCCAGCCAGCTTGTATTTCGACAAGACTTTCATATTCTGGCTTCCAAGTGCCGCCAAAGTAATTCTTCTTCATGTAGCTACGGACAGTATCTGGTGTTGATTTGAGTTCATCGGCATACAGCTTATCAATGGTTTTGTAGGGAACCATCCTCTTCCAGTCCTCCAAGCCGATTGGATTCACAAGAGCGAGCCGCTCAACCCGGTCAGGAAACATCAATGCGAATCTAGTTGCCAGCATGCCGCCAATGGAGTGACCTACCACGGATACCTTATCAATATGAAGGCTATTTAGCATATCTTTTGTATCCGTTGCAAGCTCTTGAAATGTAAACTGGAAGTGTTCCGGCTTCGATGATTTTCCAAAGCCGATCTGATCCGGAACGATGACACGATATCCTCTGGACTCAAGAGCACGAATCGTGGGTTCCCAGTAGGCGGCACAAAAGTTCTTGCCGTGTAAAAGCAGAACTGTTTTGCCATTTGACTTCTTGGGAACCACATCCATATATGCCATCCGAAGAGTCTTACCCTGACTGGAAAAGGAGAAGCTTTTGACCTCAAATGGATAGGAGTACCCAGATAGATCAGCATTGTATGCAGGGGCTTGCTCAACAGCCTGGGCCTTCCATGCAAACAAAAGAAGCGATCCCAAGATTATTAAATAAAGCAGATCGACATGCTTTTTCATGTCTAGCCTCCCGGATAAATCGCGATGGTCGCCCCTAACATTATGTTTTATGCCGGACGCGCTCTTTTTGATGAATTATAGGGGTGAAGAAGGAAGGTGTCAAGAAAGGATGCAAGGAGTGGCTTGGGGCAGATTCTACTTGAAAGATTCTTACATATTCGATTCAAACTGAAATGGATGGTCACTAGCTGACTGGGGGGGCACTATATGACAGGTGACAGGGCCACTCGAATGTGCCCCCTTAACTTGAAACGATAAGCTCAACACAAACAAAAGGAGGCTGGGCATTGCCTCCTCCTGTTTGTGTTACTCAGCATTAGTGTTAGAACCCTTCCTGCAACCCCATCGGATCCTTGAATTCGAACGCAGGGTTACCCTTCAGCTTTTTCTCCCCTCTCTCATCGAGATACTTCTTCAACTCCAGATTCACTTTACTAGGCACATCTACGCCAGCCTTTGTAAAAGCCTGACGCAAGTAACCTTCGGCTTTGGTTGCAAAGGCTGTGGCATCACTGAGAATTCTCAAGGTCTCCGTCGGGTTATGGAAACCAACAGAGTTCTCTGCTCCCACGAATACACACCGATAGAATGCCTCTTCGTAGTCATCCTTGGCCTTATCATAGAGCGTTTTGTCAATTTGTTTCCCCGCTTCTTGTGCCTTGTGGGCAATTTCGAAAAGTTTGGCCACTGTTGCGGTGGCATAGCCCGATCTTATCATCAGCGAGACAGTCCTGTCCTGAATGGCTATAACCTGACTTTTCAGCCACTCGGGACTTTCAGTGTGACACTGGGCGCATGCCTTCATATCATTTTTTAGAGGACTCATTACACGATGGTCAGAAACTTCATTGACTCCAACTCGTGTGTTAGGCATATGACAGTCTGCACAAGACACACCAGCCTTCCAATGAACACTGTTATTGGAGAAAAGTTCGAACTCCGGATGACGGATGAATCCCATCTTGAATCCAGTGACATTCTGCTTCCACTCCTTATACGACTCATCACTCCGTATTTTCTTGATGATGTTCTCAACTTTTATATCGCCCCACTTGCTCCCCTGCCATGGAAAGAAGACGTTAACGGAGTGCATTTCCTTGTCCTTCTGCACGACATATGTGACATGACATTGGGCACATACAGCACTCCGCATCTCCTGCCTTGTGAGTTTCTCAGGATCGGTTCCCATGTCTCTTAAGGCTAGTTTCAACGTAAAATCCCTGGAAATCTTTAATGACATATCCTTGTTGTCATGGCAATCTATGCAGGCAACACCCAACGTCCTGTCCTTCTCGGGTATCTGGGCCAGAATCTCCTTATACGGCTTCGAAAAATACTCCACCCCCAATTTCTTTACCAGTTGTGGAGCATAGGGGGTCTTACAGGTGAGACAAGCGCCACCGGCCTTCACCCTCGATGGATCAATTGCAAGCTGATCCCTCACCATGTTTGCATGGCCTCTTGGTTCGTTGTACTCGATCCCAAACCCCCATCCATTAAAGAGCAGTGCCATGTAAGGGAATTCCGCTAGTTTATCATACGTAATTCCATCTGCGTCAAAGCCTCTCTTATACTTGCTTTTGCCAGCTGGTTCCGGTTCAGATGTCTTCTCCCATAGCTCGTATTCCGGTGGGTACGCTTTGCCCCAAACTTCTGGGTCTATTGTGTTATCGGGTATCTGCACTGTCTTGACAGGCTCGTCTTTAGGCATGTGACAACCATATAATGACAACAACATGATCGCCATAGCGAAAATCACAAATGCCTCCAGGTACTTTCTCTTCATTGTATCCTCCTCTATGAGAAACGCTTCTTATGCCTCGTATTCTCACAGCGTAAACATGGACCCGCTGCGTTTGTGTATGAGTGGCATTCCCAGCACTTCTTCTCTTGCCCGTAGAGTGAATCTGTTCTGGAAGGAGACGATTCCAATAGCTGCTGGCACGCCGTTAGGTTGAATTTTGACTCGCAGTTGTGAAGAGCTCTGCTGCTTAAGAACGATAGGTGCTTGAATATTGCCTCACGCAGACGAACCAACAATTTCATTAGCAGAATAATAGCCCTCCTCAAGTCAATATGCAATTGATTGAAATATACCTTATGCTTAAATATTAGCAATATAAATATCAAAAAAAAATGATCCAAATCATACTCAAATTGAGCGGCGATTCTTGTACTTCGTATTCCGTCATTTGAAGACACAATTCCGGATCATCGCAGCACTTTCTTCGGAGCAATGCTGACACCGAAAACAATATGCGACTGGTCAATGATAGTTTCTTAATCATCGATCTTGCGATACTGCGAGTCCCTTAACTAGCGCGTCTGCCGTGTTATAAAGGACAGATCTCTTGGCGCCAATCTGCCTTGTTTGCCCTGATTTTATCGAGCAGTTCTTTTTCTTTCCGTTGAAGTACGAACTTATTTGAAAGGTCGCGAGGCAAGTCACCGCATTTTTTTGCTTCGATCTGTTTCACTTCTATTCCCTCGAACAGAGGCATGATGAGATTCAGATACGTTCTGGTAACGACAAATTCATGCAGATCATTATTGCTCTCGATCCGTTGATAGGCCTTTTGTTCTTCGGGTGAGAACGATAGTTTCTTCAGGTTGATGTCATCATCGGCCAAACTCATGCGGCTTACACGAGTGAATGCCTGGTCGGTTTTTATCTTTAAAAGGAGAGACTGCTTACGTCTGTCGTGCACATACTTTAGTAAGATGCCCTGCGCATCTCTCTCAGTTTTTTCCCGTCGATCTGGCCAAGATCCTCGTACATGATCGAGGGTCTAATATCGCGCAAATATTGTAAATACTGCGTCGTAATGATGAACTGATGCCGCTCATCACTGTTTGCGAGTTGATTGTAATACTGCTGCTCCGTCTGAGAAAGGTGTAGCCTCTGCAAGTCGGCCTTATCGTCAGCACAAGCTGGTCCGATGAGGGTAACAAGGAAGAAAACCTCTATGAATTGGCTGCTAAAGTCTGTAGGATCTGGGGTTCTTGGAATGATTGGCTGGTGGCTAGGTAGCTTTGTTGGGTTCGGCACGGCGCTATTTATGAACCTTATTTTGAGCGTGGTGGGATGGTATCTGACGAAATATCTTTGCCAGCAATATCTTGAGATTTGAAGTTGGAGATATAAACGGACTCATTAAGACATAGTGATTGACTCGTAACACTTCTTCCCGACGATAAAACGACCATCGCTGATCGGGATTATCTGAATGTCCATCGAATCGCCAGCTGCCTGGTATTCAATCTTGTCGGCAAAGACCGCTATCCAGATTACGCTTTCTATCGGTAACTTCACCTTGCCGCCGTTGCTGCGTAGTATCATTTCACCGTTTGGCTGAAGAGCGAAGAAGTCGTACTGGTCATTGTGGAAATAGAAGCGGCCAGAGTTCATTTCTATCGCACCAGAGTTTTTGTCAGTGTCTGACTGAAATTCTGTGTGATCGGAGAATATCTCAGCAAAGGTCACGCCTTCGATAATTACTGAAGGGTCTCTTTCGCCAATCTTTCTGAGTCGTATTTGCATGTGAGCCTCCTGAAAACCAGCTTGTCTATAGTTTACCCATATTCATTACTAACGTACAGATACGCTCGGTATACGTACCACACGGATGAAATAAACAGTTTTGACATATTGACTGCTTTCGCTAAAATATCGACTCATACTACTGGTCAAATCGAAAAATCAGCACAAGAAAAGTGGGGTGCTAAACAATGAGATGTTCCGTTATACTGCCAGTTTCAGTCTGCTGCGAAGTTGCAGGGATGCCGCATATTCGACCGCTGTACTGGTCGGCCCCTCGATGTCTACTGATCATTTTGAGTGGCGCCAGTACCTGAACGTTGGTGATTAGTCGGAAATAACTATCGTGATTGCATTGTCGAGACTTTCTTGTAACATGCGCAGCCAGGATCAGCGGGCTCAGGGAAAACCTACACTGTCCGGCCCAGGGACTGGAGTTCTGACAATATGTAGCACCCGATGCTTCTAATTGATCACTTTTTATACTATAACTTTATGCTTAAACTATGTATCGACATGAAGGTCCTCGTTATCAATACGAATCGTCATAATCAGCCTTTTCCAGTCATGCCTCTGGGTGCATGCATGGTGGCCGAAGCTCTCGAACATGCAGGCCACCGTGTAAGCATGCTCGATTTCATGTTCGAGGCCGACCCTTTCTCAGCCTTGCGCCGTAATCTGACAGACAGCCACTTTAACGTCGTCGGTCTCTCTATTCGCAATATCGATAATAATGATATGCGCAGCCCCGAGTTTTTCCTGGAAGGACTTCCTGATCTTGTACGAAACATAAGGAAAATTTCTGAGGCCAAAATAGTAATTGGCGGGGCTGCCGTCGGGGTCATGCCTGAAGAGATACTGCGCTTTTCAGGGGCCGACTATGCCATCCTCGGCGATGGTGAATACGTTATGCCAGAACTTCTCTCCAGCATTGAAGACGGCGACGGGGTCACACCACCCGGCATTGCTCGTATATCCGACGGAGTGTTCCACAGCGTGCCGAGATCGGCGGCAGCATTCTCGGGCACTTGCATTCTCCCGGATTTTTCACGGTGGATCGATGTCAGAGCCTATCTTTCAAGGATGTCTACTGTCCCGTTGCAGACCAAACTCGGCTGCCGATATAAATGCGTCTATTGCACATACCGAAAGATAGAAGGAGAGACATACCGCCTCTGTTCGCCCGAGTGTGTTGTGGAAACCGTGCATAAACTCGCTTCAAAAGGTCTCAAGGATATCGAATTCGTAGACAACGTCTTCAACTCACCCTACGATCATGCGATGGAAATATGTCGCCTCCTGAAAACAAGAAAACATGGCGCACGCCTTCAGAGCCTCGAACTGAATCCAACTTTCGTCGATGACGCCCTTATCGACGCCATGGAGGGAGCAGGCTTCGTCGGTGTCGGTATCACCGTCGAAAGCGCTTCCGACAATGTTCTTCGAAGTCTCCGTAAATCTTTCACCCTGCAAGACGTCCATAATGCCGCCTCTGTGATCAAAAAATACAAGCTGCCTTGCATCTGGATCTTCCTGCTCGGAGGCCCGGGTGAAAGCAGGAAGACAGTGGAAGAGACCTTTGCTTTCGCCGAACATTATGTGCGGCCGAAGGATGCAGTATTCTTCAACATCGGTGTTCGGGTCTATCCCGGGACCGAACTCGATACTATTGCACGGGAGCGGGGACTATTGGATTTACCTCCGCGTGATATGCTCCGGCCGGTCTTTTATCTTTCACCGGACATCGAACCGGAGTGGCTCTCGGAACGCGTATCAGTTTTTCTGAAGACGCATATGAATGTGATGGATTCAACATCGCTTGGACTTCCTTTCCTGCCGGCATTGCACAAGATCGGGCACAAGATAGGTATGAAGCCCCCTCTATGGAAACATACGCCTGCCATTCGCAGGTTTCTTCAATATACGGGGATATACACATACAGGTAATAATAATGATCAATGATAAAAAGACTTATATTGCATCCCTCGGACTGGCGACACCTCCTTTCCGTGTAGATCAAAGCCTTGCAGGCGAAATACTTGAAGATCATACTGCCTCGATGCTGAGCGCCCGAAGCCTCTCCGTCATGCGAAAACTTTTCGCGCATCCTTCAATAAACTCTCGCTACTTTGCAGTAGAGAACTCCGATACAATGTTAAATGAAGACCCGGACAGCCGCCTCGGGAGATTCACGAAATGGTCCATCGACCTGTCCTCAGAGGCTGTAATCAGGGCACTCGCCGGCTCCGGAATTGGCGTTGATGAGGTCAAAGCACTTATAGTCAACACCTGCACCGGATATATTTGCCCGGGGATCTCGACATATCTGATCGAAAAACTGGGATTGTCAAAAAACACCCGCGTCTATGATCTGCTGGGAAGCGGCTGCGGCGGAGCAATCACGAATCTACAGCTCGCCGATGCACTAGTTAAGCAGGCAGAAGGAGGTGCAATAGTCAGCGTCTCCGTCGAGATCTGCAGCGCCACCTTTCAGATGGCCGACGACCTGAGCCTGATAGTCTCCAATACGCTTTTCGGTGATGGAGCGGCTGCGGCAGTCCTCCGCCAAGAACAGAATGGTCTCGAAATAGTAGATACTGCAAGTTATTACGTGCCGGAAGATCGCGAACACATACGTTACGTCCACAAAAACGGGCAGCTCCATAACCAGTTGTCCGCAAGCCTTCATAACCGTGTAAAAAAAGCGGCGGCTCAGGTGGTGAATAATTTGCTCTCGCGCCACTCGTTACGAATGGCCGACATTCCGCACTGGGCGCTGCATACGGGGGGAGATAAAATCATCAATTCACTTAGGGATGAAATAGGCCTCTCTGAAGAACAATTGGCGGCTACAAGAAGCATTCTCTGCGATTATGGCAATATGTCGTCCCCGACAGTATTCTTCGTACTAGAAAAACTTATCGAAACCGGGATAAAGGAGGGTGAACTCTGCATGATGGTCGCATTCGGTGCCGGACTATCGGCACATGCTTGCCTGCTTAGAAAAATCTGACAAATTGGAGAGAATCGATGCAAAACAAATTTAAACGGCTGTTGATAACATGTCTTGGCTTGCTGTTCATACTTTCAGCTTGTGCCGGTCTGCAGCAGCAGGTGACGGTCAGTTCGGTGCAGGGCGTAAATATTATAACAATGGAAGCCGACAGCTTTAAATTCACACCGAACAATATAAAGGCTTACCGGGGAGATGAAATAGTAATCAAAATTTCGAACATCGCGGATGCTGGTCACGATTTCACCATCAAAGATCCTCAGGGACGGATCATCAAAAGCGTAGACCTACCGTCCAAACAGACGACGGAAATCAGGATTACCCTTTCGGAGGCCGGAGAATATAATTTTTATTGCGACAAGCCTTTCCATTCCTCTTTCGGCATGAAGGGTCAAATTGAAGTTGTGAATAAATAGACGGTTACGCAATATTTTCGCGCAACAGGCTGTTTCTGATAGATATCTTTTTCACGTAACAACCGTGGCATTAAGTGCAAAGGAGGATGCGCATATGAAAGGATTATCTATAATGAGGAGTCTCACTGGAGTTTAAGGGATAACCCCTTCTTTTCGGTCTAAGTAATTGAAATTCCAGTCACTTCTGATTGCAGCTTCGTAAGACCCCTCCGCATCATCTGAATAGTCTAAT
>Ga0181523_10003852_pt1 | contig 13392 bp, 11 predicted proteins | sample PEATcosm2014_Bin_43_FD_119752 | JGI IMG/M metagenome (GOLD analysis project Ga0181523, IMG submission 119752) | Peatland microbial communities from MTU Mesocosm Facility, Houghton, MI, USA - PEATcosm2014_Bin05_30_metaG | ecosystem: Environmental > Terrestrial > Soil > Wetlands > Peat | place... | reverse complement strand
CATGGCCGAGCTTGACGATGAGGTCGGCACGGTGATGAAGTACCTCAAGGACAAGGGTCTCGACGACAACACCATCGTCGTGTTCACCAGCGACAACGGACCCGAAGCCTTCACTTGGCCCGATGGCGGCCAAACCCCGTTCTACGGCGCCAAGGGTACTGGCTATGAGGGTGGTTTCCGGGTCCCCGGGATGGTGCGCTGGCCCGGTCACGTGCCTGCCGGCACCGTTGAGAACGGGATCATATCCAATCTCGATTGGTTCCCTACCTTCGTCGCTGCGGCGGGTAACCCGAACATCAAGGCGGAATTGCTCAAGGGCAAGCAGATGGGTGACCGGACCTACAAGAACTACCTCGACAGCTATAACCAGCTCGACCTGATCACTGGCAAGGGCCCGTCTGCGCGGCACGAGATCTACTATTTCACCGAAAGTCAGCTGGCCGCCGTGCGACTCGACGATTTCAAGTTTCGCTTCATCAGCCAGCCCGGCGGCTGGCTTGGCGCGAAAGAGCGTCCCGATATGCCGGTGTTGGTGAACCTGCGTCTGGATCCCTACGAGCATACCGGCTTTCCCGGCGGTAGTAGCCCTGACGCCAATATCGGGTCTTACGAATATTTCGAATGGTTTAAGTTCGAGTTCTGGCGCTTCGTATTCGTCCAACAGCAGGTGGCGAAGCTAGCGATGACGGCGATCGAGTATCCGCCCATGCAGAAGGGCGCGAGCTTCAACCTCGATGCCGTGAAGGCGAAGATCCAGGAAGCCATGGAGAAACGGCAGGCGGATTAGTCAATGGGATATGGGTGGGACGGGCGGCTCGCAAGGGCCGCCCGCCGCACCTCGGCATTCCGCATTAGCCTACCCGTTAGCAGAGAGAGCACTCTTCTCCTTGTCAACGTAAAGCAACAAATGATGTGCAGAAAGAAACAGAACTTCCTCGCGGCCTTGCTCATATGTGCGCTCGCGTTTACAGCAAGCGTTGCGAAGGCCGCCGATCCTCTATCGTCGTGGAATGATGGTCCTGCGAAACGTTCCATCGTTGGCTTCGTAGAGAAGGTGACGCGTGCCGGCTCGCCGGACTTTGTGCCGGTGTCCGAACGCATCGCCACCTTCGACAACGATGGCACGCTCTGGTGCGAGCAGCCGCTGCCCGTGCAGCTATATTTTGCGCTCGACCGCGTAAAGGCTCTTGCGCCACAGCATCCGGAGTGGAAAACCCAGGAACCGTTCGCGTCGATCCTCAAGGGCGATTTGAAGGCCGCGCTCGCGGGTGGTGATCACGCTCTCCTCGAACTCGTGATGGCCACGCACACGGGAATGACGACGACAGAGTTCGAGCAGATCGTCAAAGCCTGGATCTCCTCGGCAAAACATCCGAAGACCGGCAAGCTCTTCACCGACATGGCCTATCAGCCGATGATCGAACTGCTCGAATATCTGCGCGCCAATGGCTTCAAGACATTCATCGTCTCCGGTGGCGGCATCGAGTTCATGCGTCCGTGGGCCGAAAGACTCTATGGCGTTCCCCCGGAACAAGTCATTGGCAGCAGCGTCAAGACACAGTTCGAATTGCGCGACGACAAACCGGTGCTGGTGCGGCTGGCCGAGCTCAACTTCAATGACGACAAGGGCGGCAAGCCAGTGGGGATCAATCAGCACATCGGCCGCCGGCCGCTGATGGCGTTCGGCAATTCCGATGGCGACCGGGAGATGCTGGAATACACGCAGGGTGGCGGCGGTGTGCGGTTCGAGCTGCTGGTGCTGCACGATGATGCGGCGCGCGAATACGCGTACGGCCCGGCCAAGGGGTTGCCGGACGTCAAACTCGGTGCCTTCACGCAGGCGTTATATGATCAGGCAAAAAGAAGCGGATGGACCGTGGTCAGCATGAAGGACGACTGGAAGCGCATTTTTGCGTTTGAGAAATAGCGCGTCGTGGCCAGCAGGCATATCTGAAGGAACTTAATTAAGTTGAACAGCAAAACGGTCTTATCGCATTTGCTCATCTGTGGAATGATCGCATTTGCGACGGCATTGACGACTGGAACCGCACACGCACAACAAGGGCCTGCTCCCGCCGGAGACAACATGATTACGGCCATCGATATCCTTCTGGAGCCGGACGCCACGATGCTCAAGCACGCGGCCGCCAATAACGAGCGCCTGCTCAAGGTTTTCCCCAAAGGCTTCGCCCTGGATGCGACCCACCGCCCGCACATCACCCTGATTCAGCGCTTCGTGCGGACGGCCGATTTGGACAAGGTCTATGCCGCCGCCGAGCATGTGTTTGCCGCCGCCAATGTGAAAGCGATGAAGCTGGAGGCTTTCAAATTCTATTACGCCCCGGCCGGAGCGACTGGGGTCGCGGGCATTTGCGCCAAACCGACGCCGCAAATCATCGAGTTGCAAGCGAAGCTGATAGCAGCCGTCGCCCCGTATACGGTGGAAAGCGGCCCCATCAGGGCGTTCACCGCTCCGCACAACGATCCGGCCATCGACGCGGCCCTCATCCAATACGTGTCGACATTTGTGCCGAAGCAGTCCGGCGATAGCTTCAATCCGCACGTCAGCACCGGCGTCGCTCCGAAGGAATACCTCGATAAGATGCTGGCTGAACCGTTTGAACCGTTCACCTTTTCGCCGGCGGGTGCGGCGATCTTTCAGCTCGGCCCGTTCGGCACGGCGGCGAAGATGCTCAAGGAATGGCATTAAATCCCCGTCGGTCAGATCTCGTGGATATCCCCAAGTACACCAAGGGCAAGCGGGCGCCCTACGCACGGAATCCAGAGAACGCCGCAGGACGTATTGATCGCCGCGTCGCAAGAAGCCTCGGTCTGTGCGTCGCGGCCGTGGTGCTGTGCAGCGGCTGTGCGCACCTTGGCCCCCGCACCGTCGTTGAGGACCGCTCCAGTTACAGCTCCGCCATCGCCGAGTCGTGGAAACAGCAGACGCTCCTCAACATCGTCAAGCTGCGCTACATGGATCTGCCGGTCTTCGTCGACGTGTCATCCATCGTCGCAGGTTACTCGCTGCAGGCCGGTGTCAATGTCGGCGGCACGTATTCGTCGAAGGGGGCGATCCAAGGCAATTTCGGGGTGGTTGGCGGACAGGCCGTGTACACCGACAGGCCCACCATCACCTACGTGCCCATGACCGGGGACAAGTTCTTGCATGGGTTGATGACGCCGATTGAACCGAAGAACATCTTTTTCATGCTTCAGTCGGGTTACGCAGCGGATTTCGTCCTAGGCCTGACCGTCGAGTCGCTCAACGGAGTGCGCAATCGCTCGACGGCGGCCGGCACTTTGCGCGAGGCGGATCCGGATTTTGTTCGAGTGCTGCAGTTACTGCGGGACGTGCAGGCCGCCGGCGATATGGGCATGCGCGTCGAGAGCGACAAGGCCAAAGGCCAAACCGTTGTCTTGTTCTTCCGGCGCGACGATGTGACCCCTGAGATCGCGGAAAAGGCGGTTGAAATCCGCCGCTTGCTCAAGCTGCCGGCCGATTTGGACAAATTCACGATTGTTTATTCCCCGAGCCGCGGCGCGCCGGGTGAGCTCACCGTCAACAGCCGCTCGATCATGCAAATCATGGGGGCCTTCGCCAGCTACGTGGATGTGCCCGAGCCGGATCTGGCCAGCCATAGCGCGGTGCCCGCGGTCGATAACGCCAGTGCAGACAGCCGCGCGGAACCCGCACGGATTCACAGCGGCAAGGACAGGCCGTCGACCGATTTCGTTGCCGTCCATTACCGGGGTTACTGGTTTTGGATCGATGATGGCGACTGGCGGACGAAGCGCGCGCTCACCGCCGTCATGTTCTTCTTTACTTTGGGGGAGACCGGCGGCAACGAGAACCTGCCGTTGGTGACTATTCCGGCACAGTAATAGCGTGCGTCTCGGTACGGGCGCGAAGCACCGGCCCAGCTCAGCCCAGATCATCTTCGTTTTGGTGGGCGCCGGCCATGAAGCGGGACTGCGGGTCACTCTTGGGCCGGGAGAGTTTCGAGGTATTTTCAGCGAAACTCTCACAAGGAGCGAAAAAAACGTGTAGGCAGGATTGCCTCACGGCCGCTATTGTTTAACATCGCTCGGGATGAACGCCGATCAATTCATCGCAGCTCGCGTATCGTCCGAAACGAAGTCGAGGCTTCGTGCGCTTGCCGAGCGGCAGCAGCTCAGTGAATCGGCACTGCTGAAGCGCCTGGTTGAAATGACACTGAGTGGCGCCGGCGATTTCGACGGGGAAGGGCTGCCGCTCGGTACGCCGACCAGGTGCCCGCGGCGGATCTACGTCCGACTTCGCCACGAGGACCATTTGCTCTTGCGCGAGCGGGCAACCGCTCGAGGAATGGCGGGCGCGACTTATGTATCGGTCCTCGTCCGGTCACACTTGCGCCGGCTGCCGCCGCTACCCAAGGATGAGCTCGACACGCTCAAGCGCACGGTCGCAGTGCTCGGGGCGATTGGCCGAAACCTGGACCGGCTCGCTCGGGCGGCTAACCAGGGAGTCGACACGGGGACTGCGGGGATGGACAACCTCAGCGCGCTCCTCAAGGTTTGCTTCGTGCTGCGTGAGCATGTCAAGAATCTGATCAAGGCGAACGTCAACAGTTGGGAACTCGGGTACGATGGTGCGCCCGTTTAGCCTTACGACCGACGAACCCCTCCTAGACCTCGCGAGCTACGCCCGCGGTGGGGCGCAGCGGGCCGACCGCCTCTCGCTCGCGGAGATCGCCCAGATCTCTCGAACCGTACACCGCACGCCGGAGGTGATGGTCAAGGTCCTGAACCAGGGGGCGCAGAATTTAGGCGCGGTTCGCCGACATCTCGATTACATCGGTCGGCGCGGCGAGGTCGCTATCGAGACCGACGATGGGCAGCGGGTAGCGGGACATGATGCCGAAGAGAACCTACTCGAGGACTGGGACCTTGATTTGGATGAATTGCGTCGCCGAACGAGCTTGTCGGCTGCCAACGGTCGAGATCCGCCAAAACTCGTCCACAAGCTGATGTTTTCAATGCCGGCGGGGACGCCGCCCGACAAGGTATTGGCTGCAACCCGTGAATTCGCACGCGAGCACTTCGCGCTGAAGCATCGCTACGCGATGGCGCTGCATACCGACGAACCGCATCCGCATGTTCATATGGTCGTCAAAGCGGTGAGCGAGCAAGGTATACGCTTGAATATTCGCAAGGCAACGCTGCGCGAATGGCGCCGGGATTTCGCCCGACACCTGCGGCAACAGGGAGTCCCGGCCAATGCGACCGAAAGGGCCGTCAGAGGGGTGACCGAGAAAGCCAAGCGTGACGGGATCTACCGGGCGATGCTGCGAGGCGAATCCACGTACCTTCGGGCTCGGGTGCAAGCCGCGGCTGCCGAAATCGCGAGTGGTCGCCGGCGTCACGAGCCCGGCAAATCGACCCTGGTCGATACGCGACAGAAGGTGAGACTCGGATGGCTGGCCGTGAGCGATATGTTGGACCGTCAAGGACAGCCCGAACTTGCGGCATCAGTCCGACGCTATGTTGACAACATGGAAACGCCAGTGACGGAAAAGGAGCGAATGAGCGCACAGTTGATTCAACGCATTCAGCAAAATCGACACCGCCACAAGGATCGGGAAGCGCTGAGTCGCTGATGGCAACGCGGGAGGCACCTTAGATGGGTGGCTGCTATGAGTTGGAGCCCAACCGGAAGGTGCGTTGTGGATAGTTCCCATAATGGGTATGATAGACCCCAATATGGGGTCTTCTGCACGATCTGCGTCCACTCGGCTTCCCTCACACGCGGGACTCGCCAACGCGTTGTTTACGAAGGTCCAACAACGCGTTCTGAGCGTTCTATTCGGCAATCCTCACCGAAGCTTTTACGCGAACGAAATCATTTCACTGGCCGGGTCGGGCACAGGCGCGGTACAGCGTGAACTCGCCCGGTTAGCCGCAGTCGGATTGGTGACTGTGCGCCGTCAGGGAAACCAAAAGCACTATCAGGCCGAAGCCGCTTCGCCGATCTTCGGCGAGTTGCGCGGCTTGGTGCTCAAAACGTTTGGCCTGGCCGATATCGTGCGGATGGCTCTGTCGCCCTTGGCGCCGCAGATTCGCGGTGCATTCGTCTACGGCTCCGTCGCTAAAACTCAAGATACTGCCACGAGTGACATCGATCTCATGGTTGTGAGCGACAGCCTGACTTACGCGGAGGTTTTCGCGGCCCTTGAGCAAGCATCCAGCGATCTCGGCCGGACGATCAATCCCACTGTCTACACGGGTAAGGAATTTGCACGAAGGCTGCGCGAAGGCAAGGCGTTTCTGACGCGAGTGATGAATCAACCGAAACTTTGGTTGATCGGGGACGAGCGTGGGCTCGCCGCTTGAGAATTTAAGTGGACCCGGCAAAGCGCTGGCGGCGGAACCGCCCGACGCGAAGGAGATTGCCGGGTTAGAGCGCTCGGGGCTGGTGCGGCTGAAGGATGCGCAGAATCCAGCTAACTCGTTGGAGAGCCGGTTCGATCTCGCCTACAACGCCGCGCACGCGCTCTCGCTGGCTGCATTGCGGCGGCAGGGATACCGGCCCAGCAAGCGCTATATCGTGTTTCAAGTTCTACCGCACACGCTTGGCGTAGGGCCGGAAGTGTGGCGGGTGCTCGCCAAATGTCATGATTTGCGCAATGCCGGCGAGTACGAAGGTGATCTCGAAATCGATGAGCGAATCGTTGTCGATCTGATTGCAGCGTGCAATGCGGTGGCGGGGAAGCTCGAGGAATTGCAAACGATCAAGGGTCCCAATCGCTGAGGCCGGCGGGGTTTTACGGGGATGCCAGGGGATTGCCGCGATGACTAGATGGATGCATTTTCTGCCGCCGTCGGTTCAAAGTCCCGAACACCTAGATTTTCAAATGTGGTTGACGCTGGTAAAAATGACCAGGTGGTTGCGGGAGTTTTGCGGGAGTCAGTGGTGCTTTGTCGTGCTCTGGGGTGAATTTGCAACGGACATCCCGCGAGCGTGGTTGTTAAAAATCAATTGCTTGCATTGACAAGAATTTCCAACTTTTCTATCCCTTCGAGCTTCGAACCAGGTGGTCGGCGGTTCGAATCCGTCCGGGCGCGCAATGAAATCAAGGTCTTAGCGGCAGCTGAGCACCTGGCATTTGTCTAATATCCAAGACTGCGCTCGCGGCGCCTCTTGGTGCAACGGGGGTGGCTGCGCGCGGCCCAGTACATGCCGCCGGCGAACCCGCCGAACATGATAAAGACGGCGCTCACCAAATCCCGCCAAATGTTCAAGCCCTTTTGGGATTCGATCAGTTGGCGACCGGCGAAGGCACGATGGTAATGCCAACATCTTTTTGCAGTCGCTGGAATTCCGGCGACTCCATAATGATCTTCCCGGCGGCTGCGCGCAGTCGGTCGACTGCTTTGCCCGGGAGGACAAACGACGTGGGTGTAAACTGGCGTCGAAATTTGACCAGAATTTCAGGCCGCTGCGCCAATTCGATCAATATGTTGCAGCGCCGGTCGGCGTCCAATCGCAGCGCCTGTTTACAGACGGGGAACTTGAGAGTGCTCGACATACCTATTGCGTTGAGGGCTCACACCGCGTGCGAGGGCGCGGGTCCGGGTGCACGCTTATGAGCGCGCCGCGCAAAATGCGAATAGGACTCGCGTTAGGTGGCGGAGCGGCGCGCGGCTGGGCGCACGTGGGAGTCATCCGCGCGCTCGCGGAGGCCGGGATACACCCCGATCTGGTGTGCGGAACCTCGGTCGGGTCGCTCGTAGGCGCGGCGTACGCGGCTGGCGAGCTAGATCGATTCGAGCAGTGGGTGCTCGGGATGCGAATAAAGGATGTGGTCGGGTTCATGGATGTGAGCCTGGCGGGTGGGTTGCTCAAGGGTGAGCGAGTGATGGAGTTCTTTCGGCGCAACTTCGTGGATCGTCCCATCGAAAAGTTGACCATGCCCTTCGCGGCCGTCGCCACTGCGCTGCAGACTGGCGCTGAGGTGTGGCTGCGCGACGGCTCCACTGTTGAGGCGGTGCGGGCGTCCATCGCGTTGCCCGCCTTTCTTACACCGGTGCTGCGTGATGGCATCGTCCTGGTGGACGGCGGGCTTGTCAATCCGGTGCCGGTATCGCTGGCGCGCGCGATGGGCGCCGATAAAGTGATCGCGGTCGATCTCAGCTCGGACAGGCTGGGCCGTCGCCTGAGCGAGAATGTTCAGGTCGAAGCGCCGGACAGTGCTATCGGCGAATGGATACGCAAGCTGCAAGAGAATCTGGGAGGACTCATCCCCGCGCACGCATCCGACCAATACAGGCCGCCATCAATGCAGGATGTGCTGTTCTCTAGCATCGATATCATGCAGGATCGGATCACGCGCAGTCGAATGGCGGGGGAACCACCCGATTTCATTGTGTCACCCCGGCTGGCCCATCTGCAGATGCTCGATTTTCACCGAGCAAAGGAGGCCATCGAGGAAGGCAAGCGCGCCGTGGCAGCGATCCTCCACAATCTTCATGCGCTAGGCGTTCAGCCATCATGAATCCAACGACGCCAAATTGGCAGTCTCAAGGTATTAGTCTGCGCGCAACCCAACTCGAAAACGCATAGCCGGCACTGAATTCGGACGACTTCGCGAAGCCACAGTCGAGCGCTATCGATCCAACGAGCGGCGTCGGACCAGAAAGCGGCAGTGGAATAAATCACGGCGATTTCTCGAACAGCCGCGCGCACACCGCTCCGAAAATGAACCCCCCGACATGTGCCGCATAGGCCACTCCGCCCGCTCCTGGGGTGACCGCGCCGAGGCTAAGGAACTGCATCAGAAACCAGATGCCAATCAGGAGCACCGCGGGGATATAGGTGACGCTCACGAACACGAAGATGACCAGGAGGGATCGAATCCTGTCACGGGGGTAGGTCACGATGAACGCACCCATGACCGCGGCAATCGCGCCGCTGGCTCCCAGCATGGGAACGGTCGAGGAGGGCACGGCCGCGACCTGCGCGAGCGTTGCGGCCAGCCCGCCTGCCAGATAGAAAGCTAGGTAGCGCCTCGGGCTCATCAGGTCTTCGACCTCCGGGCCGAAGGCCCACAGGAACACCATGTTGCTGACGAGGTGCAGCCAGCTTCCGTGCATGAATAGCGCCGTTGCAATCGTGACCAGATGATGTCCGGCCGTCACATCCGCCGGGATGAGTGCCCAGCGCATGATGAACTCATCGCCACCGGAGATCTCGAGCACGAAGACCAACACGTTGAGCGCGATGATGCCCGCCGTGACCCATGGGAACCGGGTCGGCCGGCGGGATGCATCACGCAGTGGAATGACGGCAGCCATGTCGTGATTCAGCGCGTGCGCGGCAGGAGTTCAGAACCGCTAAGTGATCTTGGCAACGAAGCCGCGGACCTTGAAGGCCAGGATCAGCAGCAGCACGCCGAACACGATGGCATACGAGCCGATCAGCCACAGCACGGTCAGTGCTCCTGCGCCCGGATGCCAGATGAGAAGAGCTCCGAATACCACCGAGGCGAGACCCGCGAGCATCAGCAGCCATTCCCCCTGGATCTCCTTGCGCAGCCGGATCGCTGCGGCGATTTCCAGGACGCCCGTGGCAATCGCCCACACCGCGATATAAAAAAGCAGTGCGAGTGCCGTTATGGCCGGTGCAAACATGGTCAGCACGCCGACGCCGATTCCCAGCAGACCTTCCAAGAGCAGCAGCCACCAGTACTCGTGATCTTTCGAGCCGGAAACCGCCGTCCACACCGTGAAGATCCCGTCCGCCATGCAATAGGCGCCAAACAACAGCACCAGCGAAGCCAGGGATATTCCCGGCCACACGAATGTCAGAACCCCGAATGCGATGGCTGCCACGGCGCGCAGCAGCATGAGCCACCAGCTCCGTGCCAGGCTGGAAGCGAGATGTGCGATGATGCTGTTCATAATTCACTCTCCGATGTTGTGAGTTGTGCAATTCCGACGCCGGCGTGCAATGTTGTCAAACGGTGACGACCGGCTACATACGTATTGTTACGGGCAACAGCTTCATTTCCGGGATCGAGAATCACTCAGCCTCGCACTCTTGGCGCCGGTCCGATAGAAATGCAGTAGTGTTGCCAGCAGCGTTACTGGTTTACTGGGTTACTGGAGCACCTCCTCGGTTTGCTCGCGACCGCGACGGAGTCCTTCAGAATGCGGCAAAGCACTGCGCAGCTCGTGCGACATCAGCCCGGCGAGATCCGGTCTCGGGTTCGGCGTGTTGCGCACCTCCTGCCAGGACATGCAGATTTCGATCGCCTGCCCGAGAGAATTCACGGTCGGTTTGGTATTGCCGGCGCCGTTGCCCGACTCGGATAGAGCTGCGACTCCGGGACAAAAAACCCTCACTACGTAGGCGCGAGGCAGTAGCTCGCGAAGTTGCTTACTGAGCGAATCGGCGCGGTCGCGCTCTGCGCTGGGGAAAGCGCTCACCAGATACACGATGGAAACGCCATCCGGGTCTGCACCGGATGGCAGCCCGAGATTTATGTCTCCGGGAGAGAAATGCCGAGCATCTATGGTCTGGGTCCGCAGCATCCGTACCAGCAGCTCGGCCGCAAGATCATCGGAAGATGACCCCAGTCCCGAGCAGATCACGACGGATCCGGGAGGCACACCGAGTGGGCCTTGCCATCTCCCGCTCGATCCCTCGCGTTCCTGACGCAGCCAACGCCCGGCACTGACGTCCTGGAGCACCGAGCCTCGATGTCGCCGTCGCGGGAGTTTGAGGCTGACGCTTCCGACGGCTGTAAGGACATCGACGATCACGCGGCGGATCTTCACCTGCTGATTCTCGTTGGTTGCACCGGGTTCGGCGTCGAGCTGTGCAAGATGCAGTGCTGGAAGCAAGACGCGATCGCAATACGTCGCAAGAGAATCCCGTTTCAGGAATGCCCGCGCATTAGCGATGATTTCGTGGGGGTCTGCGGACAGCGCCCGCTGGTAGAAGTTCTGGGGGAGCGTCAGCGGCTGGCCATCACCCAATAGGAACTCGAGGATATTGAGCGCCTTTACGTGACGTCCGGCGACGAGCAGACACAAAGTAAGGGGAGTGGACAAGACCAGGCCAACGGGACCCCAGAGGGAGCTCCAGAAGATGGCTGCAACCACCACCGAGAGCGGCGATAGTCCGGTGGTATGACCATAAAGATGCGGTTCCAGCAATTGTGCCGCGACGATGTCGAGGAGGATGAAGACACCCAGTGTGCTCAGCGCCAGCGACCATCCCGGATCGACGGCAAAGGCAAGCACAGTTGCAAAAAGGGCTGCAATACCCACACCCACATAAGGTACAAAACGCATCACTCCGGCTAACGTGCCGCAGAGAATTGCCTGCGGAACCCGAAGCACACTCAACGCCACCGTAATTGTTACCGCAAAGACCAGATTGACCGCCAACTGCGAAACGAAGAGTCTTGAGAGGCGCTCACCCGCGTCATTGAGCGCCGCAGTCGTCGAGCGGATATCGGTTGCGCCCGCGATTCGGATGATGCGGTCGCGCAGGGATTCATGCTCGAGCAGCACGAAAATGAGGACGAGCAGCACGATACCTGTGGCTTGGAGCGGTTTCCAAGCGGAAGTCAGGAGCTTCCCGATGAGCTGGAGCGGCTGAGGCGGCACGTCGCGCGGCTCCAGCAGCACCGGGGCCCCTGGCCGCGCCGCTGCTGAGTGCTCGACCTCACCATTAGTGACGGAAGGGGCATCTGATGAATCGTGGATCTCCATCAGGCGGCTCGCTTCCTTCGTAAGCAGGCGCATCCGTCCGACAGTGACTTCGTCAACGACCCTGATCTTGTGTTGCACGTTTGCTTGGTACTGAGGAAGGCTCTCGGCGATGCGCAGAATCTGTGTGCCGAGCACCACTGCGACGGCCATGCACGAGAGTGTGAGCGCCAGAACCGCGATAAGCACTGAAGAGGTCCAGCCGACTCGGATGCGCCGCAGCGCTCGAACCAGCGGCGCCACTAACAAGCTCAGCAGAATGGCGAGCGCGAGCGGTATTAGCACCGCCCGACCGACATACAACAGGGCGAGTACAAGTGCCACAGTCGTGAGGCGGCCGCCGTTATGGCGCAGCCATACGGGTGCTTCCTCGACACTCACGCTAGTTACCTCTACTCCGATGTCTGTTAGGCTTGTTCACGCTGCATCACGCTCAAATTCAAGTGCAGCCCGTCGAGCCCAGCGAAGGGACAAAGTATTGGCGGGTCCTCGGTGCCAGGACGCCTGAATCCCGGCGCGCCAAATTGTGCCAATGGTGGTGAAGTACCGACGATTTTCCATCCAGCGGCTCGCGAGAAGCTCCGCGGCGCGTCTATGGTCGAGTTGTCCGTCATTGTCGTTAAGGCCCGTGTACATACATCAACTCCGCTGAAATTGAGGATTTCTGAAGACGGTGCTAACAGATTCACATCTAGGTAAGCGTCCACACGCAACGCCGGACTCAATGCCCAACGGAGGCAGCATCGACCGTTCGAGCGGCTTTGGGCGCGAGCACGATCGAAACGGATGCGATGATGAAGACCGCGCCGATCACCAGCATCAGGCTGTTGGTGGCGAGCATCAGGCTCTGGCTCGTCACCAGGTTGTTGAGCATCTCGCGCACCATCTGTCCGCTTAGGCCCGGGGGAAGCATCCCTGCGACCTGACCCGTCGGGTCCACGATATCGGCGAGCTTGGCGTGGGCGATGATGCTGCGGTTCTGCCAGGAGGTGGTCACAAGGGAGGTCGCAATGGCACCGGAGATCGTGCGCACGAAGTTCATGAGTCCGGCGGCGGACGCCGTCTCCTCTTCCTTGACCGACCCCATGGCGAGTCCCGTCAGGGGGACGTAGTACATCGGCATGCCGACCCCCATGAAGAAGAGCGGGATGCAGATCACCCAGTAGCTCATGTCGGAGGTGGCGTAGGAGCGCCAGAACGTATCCAGGCCGAGCCACAAGCAGCCGATGAAGATGAGCACGCGCGGATCGACTCGGTTAGCGAGCTTGGCCGCGATCGGGGAGAAGACAACCGACAGGAGCCCTCCCCACGCGACCACGAGTCCCGCCCAGGTGGTGGTGTAGCCCATGTTGTACTGCAGCCATTGCGGCGTCAGCACGTTGAGACCGAAGAAGGCGCCGAACGCCAGCGCGAGCGCCAACATGCAGGAACTGAATCCGCGATGGCGGAAGACGCGCAGATCGACGATCGGATTCTTCTCGGTCAATTCCCAGATCAGGAAGCTGATGAAGCCGATCACGGCTACGATGGCGAGCACGCGGATCTCCATCGAGGAGAACCAGTCCTTGTCCTTGCCCTCATCCAGCATGATCTGCAGTGCCGCCACCCAGATGACGAGCAGGAGCATGCCGATCT
>Ga0181523_10003851_pt1 | contig 13393 bp, 12 predicted proteins | sample PEATcosm2014_Bin_43_FD_119752 | JGI IMG/M metagenome (GOLD analysis project Ga0181523, IMG submission 119752) | Peatland microbial communities from MTU Mesocosm Facility, Houghton, MI, USA - PEATcosm2014_Bin05_30_metaG | ecosystem: Environmental > Terrestrial > Soil > Wetlands > Peat | place... | reverse complement strand
TGCTGTGTCCGAAAGGTCAGCTGCCGCCGGTTGAGTCTCAGTGAACGCTCCGGTAGAAGACGTATAGCTGTTTAGCCACTTATGAGTTGTTGCAGCGGCAGTTGCCGCGAGCGTCGGCGTGCCGCTGATGTCTCCGTATGCGGGCTGCGCTGCTGTGAACAATCCGGTTGTGGCATCGTAGGCAGTAAAGAAATTGTGCGATACAGCCGCAAGCGTCGCTGCTAATGTCGGCGTGCCACTCAGGTCGCCGTAGCCAAGCTGCGCCGACACGAAGCTGGTGCCGTTGCCACGCAATACGTGGCCGCTTGTCGCAGCGCCCGCGACTTGATAGCCCGTGGCTGCGTTGTATATCGTCGCCTTTAGCGTGCCGCTGTAGTCGCCCTGTGTTCCATTGCCGACAGCCAGCGACGCCACGCCCAGCCGCGAAATACCTGCGTCAATTCCCAAGCTGGGGTTTTCCCAAACCAGCTTGTTCTCGTTCATGTTGATGTCGCCAGCCATCGTTATAGCGCCGCCCGGTGTTATGACGGTAGCTGACCCGAGAAAACTGCTCACTCCGTCGCTGAATTGAATCTCGCCGTATGGCCCCGACGAAGAAGGAATAGTCAGCGCGCCAATTTGCACGTCTGTGTAGTTTTCTGATGTTACAACAGCGGCGTCGGCGGCACCCGCAGCATCGTACGCAGCGTTTGCACGAATTACTTCAGCAGAAATTGAAGAGTCGGTATAGCCTTCAGCGGTCGACAGCGCTGTCGCTGCAGCGCCAGCCGCATCATAGTTCGTAGAGACGTATGCAGAAACTGAAGAGCCTGAAACCTGCCACACCACATTCGCGTGCCCAGCAGGAGCCGCCGGTGCAGCACTATTGAAGTTCGGCGTGTTTACTGTGCCGCCGTTAACTGAAACCGAAGTTCCACCACCACCTCCACCCGCAGCAAAGGCGTCGATGAGTGCCATGTTCTCATCAAGCAGTAAGCCTGCCGTCGCGTCCTCGCGCCAGCCGACACCGAGCGGCGTGAACAGGTTGAGATGAAGATTAGGAGTTTGCATTTCTCGCCGCCGCCTTCGCACGCAGCCACTCTAAATATGGGCCTGCGTTCTTTTGCATCGCAATCAGGTTGTCAACTTTCTGCGTCAGTTCTACGAGCCGGGCCGCGCACTCACAAGCACCCGTGTCGCCCTTCGGGCCACGCGGCCCTACAACCGTAGAATCCTTACCGTTGCGCCCCGGCGGCCCCGGCGGGCCGGGCGCGTTTGAATCAAGCCCGTTGCACCCGTTCACTCCGTCCTTGCCGTCCTTGCCGTCTCTACCCGCTGCGCCGCTTGGCCCAGCAACCGTGGAAGCCTTACCGTCACGCCCCGGCGGCCCTTGTTGGCCCGGCGGCCCCGGAACTGTGGAATCGGCCCCATCTCTCCCGGCTGGCCCAGTCGCGCCGCGTGGGCCGCGTACTGTGGAATTTTTACCGTCTTTGCCCGGCGGCCCCGGAACCACCGAATCCTTACCGTCGAGCCCCGGAAGTCCCTGCGGGCCAACAATAGCCATTCCCGGCGGCCCCGGCGGCCCCTGTGGGCCGGGTACGGTCGAATCCGAGCCGTTGCGCCCGTCTCTACCAGCTTGCCCCTGTGGGCCGGTAATCGTTGAATCCTTGCCGTCCTGCCCCGGCGGCCCTTGCGGGCCGGGTACCTCGGAATCCTTACCGTCGCGTCCGTTAAAACCGCTGTCGCCCCTGTCGCCTTTGTCGCCCTTAACCGAGTCCCCCCGGTCACCCTTCGGGCCAGCAACGTTCGAGTCACGACCGTCCTTACCGTCCCTGCCGGGGTCACCCTTGTCACCCTTCGGCCCCTTCACCGTCGAAGGGTCACCCTTCGGCCCCTGCGGACCAACCTGCCTGACGCCTGCGGTCTTGCCGGTGAGCACGTCGTTCAGGTTGAGCACGTCTCCGTTGAGCGCCGCGAACCAAACCTCCTGCGTGTCCTTGCAGACGAACACAGTTCCGAAGTCCGCCTTCTCAGGCAGGACGTGTTCGGAGAGAACCATTTTCACTTTTTGAACGCGCGCCATAAATAGCTACCCACTATTACAGGGAGGTGTGACAGTCTTAACCTAAGCCGCCGGGCTGGTTGTTCTGAAGCTGCTGACGGCTGTCGTTGATTTCGGTCACCATCAAGCACAGCATTTTGTTTCGCTCGTCAGGATTCATTACGTTGTTGATTTGGAACTGCCGCGACTGAAACCAAACTTGCATGGCAGCTGTCACGCCGGTGTACGGAGGAGCCGGGCCAAGGTTCAGCCATGTGAACGTCCCGATACTTGGGTTGCCGTCTTCGGTGAACATTCCCTCCGTCTCGTTCCACACGGTGTTGTCAGTGATTGCCGCGCAGCCGCCGGGTGCCTGAGCTTGCTGAAGGTACCCGTTATTGTCCTTGATGAGCATGCCGGGCGTATACTTCTGCCCGAACACGTAGCCGGGCGCACCGGGAATGTATCGAATGAGAACCTGATGAGAGCCGGTCGCAACTTCCGATTGCGCCGCCCACGTTTCCATTCCGCTCATTGACTCGATGGCCGCCCACACGTTTGCATAGACGATGCCCACCGAGAAGTTGACGCCGCCAGCGGAGTCCTGAACAGGGCTCACCTTGACGATATCAATGCGATGGCGCAACTTGCCTGTTTGTAGCCGTCCGCTTTTCCAGTTGAGTGCCATGTTTATGACCCGTACGTTGCCTTTCCGCCGTCCTTTAATACTGCTTCTGCGTCGAGCTTGTCGCCGTAGTCGGTGACCTTCATAACGCCGCCGGGCTTCACACACTCATCTGACTCTGGGCGCCCGGTCGCCTTGGAGCCCTTGCAATAGTTCTGAAGTTGAACCGTGTTCGACGTATGGAACACGAGCAGAATCGGGCCGTCCTTCTTGGCCTTCTCCATGTACTCATCCATTACGTTTTGCGAACGGTCGCTGAAGTGTTGGAGTGACTCACCGCCGGGAAGAGGCACCTTCGGGTGGTCGATGTGATACTGAAGGACGTCGTCGTTCTCGTCCTTATCCTTTCCCGAAAGGTCACCCACGTCCCACGGTCGAAGCTGCTCATCGGGAACCGGCTCACCGGGCAAGCCTATTGCCTTGCTTACGATTTCAGCCGTCTCAACCGCGCGCTTCAAGTCAGAGCAATAAACAGCCTTGATGCCCTTTCCCTTGAGGAACTTACCAGCCTGCTCCGCGTCTTGCCTGCCCTTGTCGTCCAGTTCTGGGTTTGCCCAGCCACGGAACTTATTGTCCCCGTTGAGCTTGGTGGAGCCATGACGAAGAGTGTACATGATGACCACGCCGTTCGGAGCATAGCGGAAGTCGCGCGTCTCCGCGTTCCACTCCGCCCGGCCTCGATTGTAGAATAGTTCTTCGCGCGTCATTGGCAACTCTCCCAAATCCACCCGCAAGCACATCTCAAAGCTTCAGTGAGAAGTCGCTTGTAAATAATACGTCGGCAACAAGGACACGAGCGCATCCACATAGCTCTACTTCCTGTAGCTAACCCCTTGTAGGTTGCATGTCCATAACACGCAGAGACCAGAGAAGCATCTGCACGTGGTTCGGAATGTTGTTCATGGAACCGGGCGTTGCCGCTTCGCGGTTCTCGTACCAGTTGGCAACCAACTGGAGGATTGCTGTCTTGGCCCGGCCCGGCATCGGCTGGGAACCAGCACCCTGTGGAAGCTCACCGTCGACCGGCGCTGGGTCAGTGCTTACTGTGTCACCGAAGCCCGCCGTAAAGCGAATGCGGACTGCGTTCGGAACGTACAAGCAAGCTGGCCACATCTGTCCCGGCATCGGGAAGATACGAGCGGGCTCCCAGATGTTGTCAAGCAGGAAGTCAGTGTCCTGCTCCAACGTTTTGTTCGTGCCGTCAGTGGCGGTGTAATCAATCCCCTGAACCTCAATCGCAGGCGGATAGTACAGCTTAATCATCTGCGAATAGTTCCACAGGGTTGTGGAGTACTGCGGCAGCGAGTAATAGCTGGGCGGGTACGCCATCTGGCTCATCACAGTGTCCGTGTAATACGGAAACGAGTCCATCGTCTGGATGTAACTCTTCACTGCAAGGCTCCGGCTGCAGAAAGTCTCGCAGGCTTCGCGCGCCGCTGTGATAAGAAAGCCAATCAGGTCGTCGTCGTCCGTGATCGACACACGCAGGAAGTTCTTAGCCTGCTGCAGCGTCACCGGCTCCGCCGTGGGTTGATTCTGTACGATTATTCCTGCCATAGCTTACACTCCGATTCGGCTACGAAGCGTGCGGATGTACTTAACCACCGCGTGCTCCTGCTTGGGCTCAAGCATTGCCACTTCAATACCAACCGTGGCCACCGGGACGCCCTGCTCCTCGGCTTTCAAAATCTGTCCTTCTGGTGTAATCGCCACGGCCAGCCCGCGCTGGATAAAGCTCTTCGCCACGTGGTCATACAAGTCTTCAACGTTCCCGTTCTTCATTTGCACCAGCATACAATCCCCCTGTGTCCATAAAGTGTTACAGGTAGGCAGACATAGCCTTCCCTATAATATCAGTGGGGTGTGACGGGCCCGGACAAGAGAAAAGGCGGGAGGTTTGTTTCCCTCCCGCCGGTTTCTTTTCGCGCCGCGTGGCGCACTCGATTAGGAGTGCTGCACGAGGACGTTCAACGGATGCGTGCCCGCATCTAATAGGCGACTGTCAATACGGCTGAAGCCAACGTACGCCACTTCGCCGTAATCCGCAAAGCGCTCGTCCAACCGTGCGATGGACAGGTCGCGAACTTTGCGGGCGATGAACTTGCTCCACTGACCGAAGGCCACGGTGGTTGCCGAAGCCGCGATTTGTGGGAAGCTCTGGTTGATGACGTAGGGGAAGCCAGCCACTGTGTCGGGCTCGCTCTCACGCACCGAAGGCACCCACAGCGGTCGACCAAACTTGTCGATGCGGGTCTTCAGATGCGCCAGCGTCAAATCGGAGAACATGAACTTCGCGCCGCGACGATAAGTCGGGTCGACGGAGTGAATCAAGTTCACCAAGTCCTGATAACCGATGCTGTTGACACCGGTGTTGCCAACGATGCCATCGTTCGCGCTGGAGCCAGCCGCAGTGACTGCGGTCGCGCCGGACGCGGCGATTGCCGGGATGATACCCAGCGGGGCGTTCGTGCCGGAGCCAAGAGTCAGGTAATACTCATAGCCACGGCCCAAGCGAACAGCGAAAGCTTCCTTCAGGAAGTCTTCGAGGCTGAACGCGCTGTCCTGCATCAGTTCGAGAGACACGCGGACAAGGCCGGTCGAGCCCTTGTATGCGCCGAAGGTGACGTTCGAAGCAAGCACGTTGCCGGGGTTGGCGGTAGGTGCATTGCCGACCGTCGGATAGTTCGGCGTGGTGCTGTTATCGACGATCTGCGTGGTTTCGGACAACAGAGTCCACGCTTCGTTCGTGTCGTTGCTGGTCGGATAGGGCAGCACGTTTCCGGTCGCCGTTTCCATGATTCGGATGGACGTGGTGTCGAGCAGGTTCGCGTAGAACTTGGTCGCCTTCTCGATGTCATACACGAAGCCCGCCGGGACGAAGTAGCCGCCCAGAGAACCTTCGGTGTAGGTGATGCTCTGCGTGCCAGCTTGCTGGTCGCGCTGCTCAACAGGCATGCTTCGGAGTTCCGAAACCGTGCGGTCGAGTTTCTGAATCACTTCAGCGGAAGCGCCGCCCTTGCATGAACCACGCGAGCCGGGTTTGCCCTTGAGCAGCCACTCGCTGTACGCTTTCCGGTATTCCTCGGCGAGCACTTTCGCGTCGCGGTTCTCGGAACCGGGGTTGATTGCGCCGTTCTTCGCGGCAAGTTCGGCAGCCATCTTGTCTGCCCGCTGAATGTTGGCGATATCCTCGCCCAGCGTCTCAACGTCGGCCAGCATCGCTTTGATCTGCGCGCGGGTCTCGGTCGTTTGTTCGGTTTTGTTCATCAGGACAACGGCGTCGGCGTGAACCTTTGCGCGCTGCTCCATGATCTGCGTAAGTCTGGACATAAGTCCTCCCTGAAATCCTTGGTGGTGCCTTGAGATGTGCTTGGATTGTCTACGGCGGGATTGTGCGCCGCAGTAAAGCAGCGCGTTCACTATATCAGGGAGGTGTGACGGGTCTGCCTCCCTGAAAAGATTTATTTTTAGAACTTAGCTGTGAAGGTTGGCGTACACAATCGGTGCCGAGCTGCCGGACGTCGGGTCATAAACTCGACCGTCCGCGCGCATGATTCCGGTGTAGAGCGCCATCCCGTTTTCAACGTAGCCGGGCAGCTGCCACTGGCGCTTCACAACCATCTTCGATACTCGTGCGAAATAGTGAGCCAAGTCTCCGAACACGCAGAAGGAACCGTTCGCCTGCGTTCCGAGCGAGGGATTGTAAGCAGGCAGCGACGGTGATACGTACACCGGCTTGCTCATAATCATCTCTTTGTCCTTGTGCAACTTGATGAGCGGGTTTCCGACCGTGTCGACCGCCTGGCGCGCCATCTGGTAAGCTGCGTCGTTCATCAGCCACGCGCACTTCGGCGAAGCCCTGTGCCAGCGGTTCACCTTGAAGTAGACGTTCTCAAAGTCATTCAGAACCAGCGACGTTCCGCTGGCGGTAACCACACCGCTGTTGGCCGCGCCGGTCAACACGCCCTGTGGCGCGCCGGAGCCGGAGCCTGTGACGAAGGCCGCGCCTACGCCGCGCGCGAAGCCGACGCTATAAGCGTCTTGCATGAGCTTCATCGTTGGGGTGTAGGAGTCCTCTTCCAGTTCGATTGAAACCGGCAGGCTGGCCTTGAACTTCCAGCCGTTAAGAATCGTGCCGGAAACCGTAGGAACCGCCTGACCGTTCTGCTGCACGCCTTCCGCAACTTGTACGGCGGCGTACGTGCTCATATCCCAGCCGGGAATCGTAAACGGCTTGAGCGAGAAGCTGTCGCTCTCAATCAGGGTGACAATATCCGGGTTGAGGAGCGGGTCATACTGCGCCATGCCGTGGATGACTTCTTCATGGAACTCGTGGGGCACCAGAGCGCCGCCTTCGGCTTCCGCCGTGTAGGTGATCGACTGCTGGCCAGCTTGCATCTGGCGCATTTCTCTGTTCTTGAACAGGTCGGAGAAGAACCGCTCGCACTCATCCTGAGCGCTTGCTGGGGCCGAGTTGAGCGCCTTGATCTTCGCCAGAAGGAAGCTCAGGCGCGCTTCAGCAAGCTTGCCGCCATCGGCGCGCTTCGAAATCTCGTCGGCCTCAGTAAGGGCCGCACGCAGTTCCTGCAGCGCGGGCGTTAGATATTTTGACATGTTCTTTCTCCCTCAAACAAAAGTCTTCCAATGTAACACGAATGTGTGACGGCTTACTTCTGCCCACGCATGTACTGTGAGGCAAACAGATGCGCCGTTGCTGCTTCCCGGTGATCGGTCGCGGTGTGCGCCAAGTCGCGTAGTTTGTCCTTGTTCGCGTCCGAGAACTTATCGCTGGCAATACCGGAGATTTGATAGTCGGTCGCCTGATAAGGACGCCCGAAGGTTTCCTTCGCAGCTGCGTCCGCTACCTCTACCCACTTCTTGTCCGCCTCGTTTGCCGCCGCCAAGTGCGCGTCGTGAGCATCCAAGTGGTCTTGCTTCGTGAACTCAGGCAGACGCTGGCGCAGCATCTTGCCGCCGTCACGTCCGTGTGCGTTCGCCGGGCTGACAGGCCCGTTGTACTTCGGCATTTTCTGCCGGTCATTGTAGACGCCGTGACCCGGCCCCGGAATGTCCTTACCGCTTGCCGTCTTGCCGATGGGCTCCGAGTGCTCTCCGCCGGACGAGAACTTACCGGCGCTGTCGCGCGGTTGGTCTTCGGAGAATCGGTTCTCTACGCTCGCGTAGAGTGCGTTGCGCTCTTCCTTCGTCGAAGGAAAGGCAATCTTCATCAGTTCCGCCATGACTTAGCTCCTTACTTCTGTGCTGAGAATCGCGATCTTGAACCGCAGTTCCAGCTCTTCCCTTTCCTCGTCGCTCATGCGCGCAGCAGCGTCCGCGTTCGTTTCGGAAACCTCGATGCCGAACTTCTTAGCTGCGGCCACAATCTTCGCGTAGGCACCGGCTTCCTTGTCAGCTGGAATACCCTTGTGCTGGCCCCACCGCGCCAGCGCGTTGCGGGCGTGATCGGCGTCATGCACTGGGTACTTCCAAGTGCTGGTGTCGTTCGGGTCACCAACGTAAGCGAACGAGGAAGCCGACAGGCTCTTGCCGCCGACCGTCTTCGTACGAACGTTGCCGTCTCCGTCGCGGGTCTCGACGATGCCGAAGGCCGAGCGAAGCATGACGCGCCGTGCAGCCTTCAAGCTGCGCATGTCGTCGTCATCTCCCTGCTCCGGTTCGTTCTCGTCGTCGCCGTAGTAAACCTCGTGCTCCTTCCGCATGCAGTTCTGGCAGCGGCAGGATTTCGTCTCGCAGTCGCCATCGGACTCTTCGCACTTCTTCATCCGGTCGGCTTCCTTCTGCGCGGCGTCAGCAGCGTTCTGGTGCGCGGCAGCTTCATCAGCGTGCGCGTCCGCAGCGGCTGTGTGCCCGGCAGCGGTAGCGGTGTGATCGGCTGCGGTCTTGGCGTGCTCATCGGCAATCTTCTGCATGTGAGCGGCCTTCAACGCGCGCGTCTCGCCTTGAATCGACTTGCTGCGTTCGCTGGGCGTCCAAGTTTTCTCGACCGGGACGGGCGTGCCGAACACGTAGTTGTCGGAGCCGTCTTCGATATACGGAATGCTGACGTACTCGCCGGTTCCGCACTCGCTGGCGATAACGTGGTCGGTGTAGGTTTCGCAGACATAATACTTTCCGCCGAAAGGCCCGCAATAACCGCCGTTCTTCGATTCATCGTCGGCTGGGAACTTCTCGCATAGAGTCTTGCAGACTTCGCTGCAATAATCTTCGAGGCTGTCCTTGCCGCTTTCAAGGTCGGGATTTCCAAGTGCGCGTTTTGAGATTATTTTGTTCATAATGCTTCGAATCTCCGGGGTGACAAACTCGGCGCGGGCATCAACGTTCGTGCCCTCATAGGCCGGATGGGTGACCGCCGAGACGTCGAACAGGCGGACGTTCTTCAGCGTTCGGGAAATGAACCAGTTGCCGCGCTCGTCCTTCGCGTCCTGCCATACGTCACCGTCCGAGCCATCGGACTGTTTGTCGGGCATGAAGGCGAACGAGCATTCGTTGATGTCGCCACGCTTAATCGAGGAGTGCAGGTTTCGGTGCTCCTGATTGTTGGGGTCAAGCTGGCAACGGAACTTCAGGCCGTGCTCGTCCTGCGTCAGGGTGAGCGTCCCGGCGCTGGTTCGACCAAGCACCCGGTTGGCGTCGTGGTTGAATAAGCAACGGACGTCGGGGTTACCGGCAAGCGCCTTTGTGAAAGCGCCCGGCGCGACCGTCTCGCGGAAGCCGCCTAAGTCCTTCGATTGCTGGTTGAACCGAGCGGCGTAACCCTCGATTGCCATCTCATCGCCGCCGGAGTTTCCGCCGAGGGCGGCTCCAACTCTCAGTTCGGCTGCATAACGTTTTTCGATAGACATGTACGTCTCCCTTGTCTCAGCAATCTGTGACGGGAACCTCCGCATGTTGTTCAGCTTGGCCATTGCGTCCGTCAACGCATGAACCAGATGGGAGTTACCTTCCTTGATAGCCTCGTTATTGTGCTCCGCCAGCGTGTTGAAGGTCTTTTCAGCCAGCGACTTGGAAACCTTCAGGCCGCCGATAACGTTAGATGCGGTCTTAAACGCGGCCCAAGCGTCCACGTTTCCTTCCTTCTGAAACTCGTTCATGTGTTCGGCCAGCGTTTGCACATGCTCAATGCTCTTGTCGTTGGCGTCCACAACGCCCGGCGCACGGCCTTGATTATCCTTCACACGCTCCGTGCCCTTACTCTTGGCTTGCTCGTCCGGCTTGTGCGACGTCGACGTTCCGCTGGCGAACTTGCCGTCAGGGTCGCGGGCTTGGTCTTCCGAGAATCTCAGCGACATTGTCGGGTCAGAAACCTGCCCGCCGTCCTCGTTCTTCTTTTCGGCCACACCTGCGCTGAAGCCGGGGCCGTCGACTGCAACGTCCCGCTTGTCCTTTTCCTTCTGCTTGTTAATCACACCCCAACTTTGTGTAAAAGCAGTAGCTTCGGCGTCCGCGTCAGACTTCTTGTCCTCTTTAGCTGAAGCGTACACACTATTCCATACTTCAAGAAATTGCTTCGCGTATTTGGCAGGAACGTTGCTAGGAAGCTCACTCACATTCTTATATGGCACTGTGTCTCTCCTCCAGATACTCGGCTGCCAAGGAGACGAAAAACTGGGTCTGCTCCTCAGACATTCCGTCAAGTTTTCGCGGGTACTTCCCTTTCGGCATAGCTGTCCCTATATTACCCGGTAAGTGTGACGGGTAGTTAACACCACTCTAAGTCTCCGTTCAGATTGCGGTGGGCCGTGGGGCCGTCCGGTTTCCGAACTCCGAACAGAACGCCGCCTTCATCAAACACCACTTTGACGATAGCTGCGTCCGCCGGAGAGCAGGGCTCCATAGTATCCGTGAGGTGTGACACCGTAGCTTGCTTGCCGTCAACCACCTCGCGGGTGATGAAATCAGTAGCCATACTTCTTCTCCTTCGCCAGCTTGTTAACGTTGCTGAACAGGTCACGCCATAACTTGGTCGGCTTCTCACCAGTCGCGTATGGCTCCCCGGTAAACTTCATTTTCGCCATCTCCGCCAACGTTTCATGGATGGCGCGCTCACGCGACTGCTTATAACCACCATACTTGGCAACGGACTCCGGTGACTTAACAGCGTCCCAGTATGCTTTGCTGTAGTCGGTCACGCCGTCGTCCTTCGCAAGCTGGTCGATGTTGAGCTCTAAGAATGGCTGTAACACTGTCGCGGTAGGAAGCACCGCGCCAGCACCCTTCTCCGGGTCAAGGAAGCCAACAGGGTCTGTCACCTTGTCGTATTGCTCGTGGTCGTTCAGAGCCCAATCGGAAAGGTGTCCCATCTCCTTGTTATAGTCGTCGAGCACTCCTTCGAAGCGAACATGCTCAACTTCGTGTGCGACGACGCCTCTGATGCCGGAGTCAGAGTTGCTTCCGGTATAGATTACGATGTTACCTGTGGTATAAATCTCGGCGTGGCCGCCTTCAGTGAATGCCCGGTCGCCGATTTTGAACTCGCGCCCGGCTCCCTCTATGCACTTAACCTTCTCAACAGGGAAGTTGAGCTCCCTTGCGGTATTGCGCGCGATGGCCGTACGCGCGTCGTGCGTGCTCATGTCGGGCTTCAGAAACTCTGGTTGCTTCTGATTATCGCCGGGCGTTTTCTCAGCGCCGGTGCTGGCGAACTTGCCGTCCGGGTCGCGCGGCTGGTCGGGGTCAAAGCGTAGGTCTTCACCCTGCGGGCCTGCTGCAAAGCGTCCGTGCTCATCTCTCGGCTGGTCCTCGCTGAACCTGTCCTCAATGAGCTCACCCTGCGGCCCCATCATCAGTTCCATTGCACAAGCTTCAGGGAACTGCTGGCCGCCGACCGGCCCGTAGCCAATGCCCAGCTGCTTGTAGCCCTCATCAGGAACCGGGTGGGCGGGCTTGCCGTCTATTGTCTCGCGCGCATCAGGAAACATCTCGATGATGTTGTCCCGCGACGCAAGACCAGTGTCGGTGCCGCCAGCGTTGGCGCTGTCCGGCTTCACCTCGTACGGGTTGCCGTGCTCATCAAACGCAGTTGACATTACTTTTTCTCAGGGGCGAACGTGATGAGTAGTTCGCGCCGGTCAGGGTGAAGGTACCGGTATGACATCTCGCCGTCGAGGTTCACTGAGGACGCGAACACGAAGCCTTCTTCGTACGCTTCCTGCATCGCCTGCCGAACCGCCGCAGGCTTTGAGAACCTCTTCGCAGTTGCCGCCGGGCCTTGTGCCGCCGGTTGACTGGCGCTGGCCGGGACCGAGCCGCCGGGAGACGCACCGCCCGCTTGCTGCAGAGGGTGCCCAAGCTTCGCCATCGTCTGCGCGTGCTTGTTGCTTTCCTTCGCGGCTTCCATAGCGTGACCGTGGGCTTGGTCTGCAACCTTCATGGTGGCGTTCGCAGTCTGCTTCGCTTGATCGACTGCCGTGTCAGCCTGATGCTCGACCAGTTCCTTCTTCGCGTTCGTCTCAAGAGCTACCTGATCGGCGGCTCCAAGCTTCTGCGGGTCGCCCGCGTCCTGCATGTTGATCGGTTGCCAGAACGTCTCGCCGACCTTCTCGTTCTCGACCGGATTCATGTCCTCAAGTTCGAGAATCATGTTCGTGTTCAAGAAGCCCCACTGCTTGCCTTGAGCGTAGAAGGTTGACCGGGCCGCAGCATCCGGGTACATCAGCTTGCGGGTGTCGAACTTGGCGAAGTACTTTCCAGCCGAGCGCCCCATGTCAGAAAATAACTTCCGACCGAACTCTTGCTCGTAGCGGTTCAGCCAAGGATGCAGGCAGTAGAGCACGAACTCGATTGAGCTCTGTTCGACGTTTGACTTGCCGCCCTTCTCCTGAGCGCAGACCATGTGCGCCGGGACTCCGAAGATAGCGCAGATTTCTTCGCGCTCGTACTTTCGGGTCTCAAGCATCTGGCCCTCTTCAGGGGTCGCTGCAATCTTCTCGTACTTCACGCCCTGTTCAAGAACTGCAACCTTGAACTGGTTCTCACCGCCATGCGCTTCTGCCCATGACCGGCGGAGCGTGTCGATTGCCTTGTCCTCAAGCTTGTTCGGGAGTGTGAGAATACCCGCTGGACGTGCGCCATTTCCGAAGAACTTGGCTCCGTACTTTTCAGTCGCCAGCGCCAAGCCGAACGCCTGACGAGCGAGCCACACAGTCGATTGTCCGAGCCGACCATCAAGTGACAAGCCGGGAACGTGCAGCATGTTCTCTGCGCTCACCAACCGGCGCAGACCGACGTTCATCATTTCTGGATTCTGGTCGACCACGAAGCTGGAGGAGTCCATCAGCTGGTCGGAAGTCTCGTACATCAGGGTGCCAGCCGGAAGCAGGTCGCCTTCGAACATGAGAGGTTTCAGAATCCTGATCGGTCGAGTGCGTGCTGGGTTGCGCGGCCAGAGCGCGACAATCTGCGCTGAGTTGTTGCGCTGTATTTCAGCGTATGCGTTGCCCCAGAGCAGGTCGTGAATCATCATAACCTTGAGGAAGACCGCGCTGGTCATTTCAGGGTTGGGCTCTTGGTTCACAATCCGGTAGAGAGGGCTGTCGATGGCGATGTTCTTACTGGCCCGGCCAGCAATCTTCGCACGCTGATAAACGTGGAGGGGCAGGGACGACACACCATCGCTGATGATGTTGACGGCGGCGTAGACAGTGCCGACCTGAAGCGCGGTCATCTCG
>Ga0181523_10003850_pt1 | contig 13395 bp, 9 predicted proteins | sample PEATcosm2014_Bin_43_FD_119752 | JGI IMG/M metagenome (GOLD analysis project Ga0181523, IMG submission 119752) | Peatland microbial communities from MTU Mesocosm Facility, Houghton, MI, USA - PEATcosm2014_Bin05_30_metaG | ecosystem: Environmental > Terrestrial > Soil > Wetlands > Peat | place... | reverse complement strand
GCTCATAGGATCTCCTCTAATCTAGTCGGGATTCGCAAACTGGCATTCCCATCCCGCACTCTTGAAGGGTTAGCAGTATACCTCAGCACGGCAGGCGAGCGCACCGGGTTATAATAATTGGCCAGGTGACCTCGAGTGCTCTCTCGACTGCTTCTGAAAGATTATCGCCGTCTCTTCGGTGCGCTTTTCGGCTTGGCCGTATTCTGGGGTTCGTGTGGCTCTTCCCCGCCGGCGTGGGCCGCGGAAGATCCCCACGCCCAGCAGATCGGGGCGATTCTTGCGCCGCTGGTTTCGCGCCATGAGCCGGGCCTCGCGGTGCTGGTCAGCTTCAACGGCAAGACCGTGTTCAAGCGCGGGTATGGGAGCCGCGATCTGCGCTCAGGCGCCTCTATCAATACGCGCTCGAACTTCCGCCTGGCTTCCTGCACGAAGCAGTTCACCGCCATGGCGGTACTGCTCCTCGTCCACGACGGCAAGCTCCGTCTGGACGAAGCGCTCGCCGACGTTTTTCCGGAGTTCCCTGCCTACGGAAGAGCCATCACCCTCCGCAACCTGCTGAATCACACTTCAGGGCTGGTGGCTTACGAAGACCTGATGGACAAGACGTATGCAGGCAAATCCTGGCAGGAGATTCCGCAGATCAGCGACGCCGGAGTGCTCGAACTGATGGAGAAACAGACGGGCACGAAGTTCCCACCCGGCACGGCCTGGGAATACAGTAACTCCGGCTACTGCGTGCTGGCCAAAGTTGTCGAGAAGGCGTCCGGCCTGGGCTTTGCTGATTTCCTCCGCCGGCGCATCTTCGTCCCCTTGAAAATGCAAGACACGCTGGCCCACGAATATGGCAAGAATCAGGTGAAGGCCCGCGCCTACGGGTACACGCAAAACGCGGGTACTTGGCTGGAGACCGATCAGAGTCCGACTTCGGCGACCCTCGGCGACGGCGGAGTCTATAGCTCCCTTGACGATTTGCGCAAATGGGACGACGCGCTTCGCCGCCACACTCTGTTAAGCGAGGCCGAGATGCGGCCAGAGCTGACGCCTGTTGCATTACCCCAAGACTTCCACTCTTCGTCAGAAGGCGGGGGGCCCGTCAAGTACGGATTTGGCTGGTTTCTTGACCCTTATCGCGGCCATGCGCGCATGTGGCATTCCGGCGAGAGCATCGGATTCCGTACGGTCATCGAACGCTTCACGTCCGACGGACTGACGATCATCGTTCTCGCCAATCGAACCGACCTCGACCCCTCAGCCCTCGCCCTGAAAGTCGCGGATTTGTTTCTTCATTAGCGGCTTGAGTCCGAAGTTCGTCATGTGTGCCCGTTTTTCGGAGCCCCGTCAGGGGCGGCATAGAGTAGCCCAGGGCGTGAGCCCTGGGTTGGATCCCCCTCACCCCGCCTTTGGCACCCCTCTCCCGCCAGACGGGAAAGGGGACGAGGGTGAGGGTTGGGTCTCGCGACCCACGGCTTGCGCCGTGGGCTACGCGCTGCCGCCCGTCGGCTGACGGGCTGATTTCTTCAACGAACGGCTTAGGGGCGTGGGTGTTTTTGACGGAGGACAAATTGTCATATACACTTGCCGTATGCCTATCCCTACTGAACCCATCGGCAGCATTCCCAGACCGCCTCAGCTAATCCAGGCGATCCGAGATTTCCAAGCGGGCCGCACCTCGCCAGAGGGTCTTGACGCGGTCTATGCAGAGGCGCTCCGCGATACGATCCTGAGCTTCGAGGCCACCGGCTCACCGGTGATCACCGACGGTGAGCAGACCAAACCCAGCTTCGCCACTTACCCCCTTCAGGGCCTCACGAACCTCGCCCCGGACGGCATCTCGATCCCTTTTGCCGACGGCCACACGCGCCAACTGCCCCGACTGGTCTCGGGTCCTTTCCGCTACAAAACTCGGGCGGCTTCTTACCTGGAAGCGGCGAAACGATACACTCGCACCCCGCTGAAACAGGCGGTCATTTCCGCTTCGGCCCTGAGTCTTTTGTATCCGCAGAAAGGAATTGAAGGGTATTCGAGAGAGCAGTTTCTTGACGACCTCGTCCATGAAGCCGAGGCTGATATTCGTACTTGCCTGGCGCTGGGCGCTCACAAAGTGCAGATCGACTTCACTGAGGGTCGCTTGTCCGTAAAACTCGACCCTTCCGGCGGGCTTCTTAAGCAGTTCATCAGCCTCAACAATCGGGTACTGAGCCGCTTCTCACCCCAGGAGAAGCGGCGCATTGGAGTGCACACGTGCCCGGGCGGCGACCAGGATTCCACACATAGCGCGGATGTTGACTATGCCGGTTTGTTGCCCGATCTCTTCACGTTGGGCGCAGGGAATTTTTACATCCAGTTAGCGAGCGAGAAAGACCGCCGCAGGGTTTTGAAGTTGATTAAGGATCACGCGCGGCCCGATCACAAGGTCTTCATCGGCGTCATTGATCCCATTAATCCCCAGGTCGAATCACCAGAGGAAGTGCGGGATCGGGTTTTGGAGGCGGCAGAGTTTGTGCCTCTCGAGCAACTTGGGACCACCGATGACTGCGGGTTTGCTCCCTTCAGCGACGACACTTCCACGGCGCGTGAAACCGCGTTCGAAAAGATCCGGGCACGAGTGGCCGGCACCCAACTGGCCGCTCAGAAACTCGGGTTGTAGTTCCAACCTTAAAGATCACACCGACAACATCCGATAGAACAAAGAGAGTGCTCGAAACAGATCGTGACGAGGTGAGGTGCCCTTCATAACGGGAGTTGCATTCTGTGTGTAAGTAGACGAAATGTCTCCGTTCCGGTTGCGGCGCTGGGCACAAACGAATATGCCGACTCGCAAATTGTTTCGACGCTTTCCGACCCTCGCGGGGGCGTCCTTCCTTCTCTTTGTCTCCTGTCTAGCTGGCACTCCGGCCCAGGCTCTCGATCCGTCCAAGGCCCTGACTCAGTACGTTCGTGAAATCTTTCAGCAGGAACAGGGGTTGCCTGAAAACGATGTGACTACGATCGTTCAGACGCGAGACGGCTACATCTGGCTAGGCACCGAGGAAGGCTTGGTGCGCTTCGATGGTGTCCGCTTCACCGTGTTCGACAGAAGTAACACGCCTGAACTGACCAGCCCTTACATAGTTGCTTTGCTCGAAGGCCGTGACGGGAGCCTTTGGATCGGCGCCAGTGCGGGTGGCGTCTACCGGCTGAAAGACGGGAAGTTCAGCACCTACCGGACCCCGGATGGCCTGGCGAGTGACGATGTCCGGGCATTTTTCGAGGCCTTGGACGGGAGCCTGTGGATTGCAACTGCCGGACACGGGCTCGGGCGATTGAAAGACGGCGAATTCTCGCGCTACACCACCAAGGACGGTCTTGCGAACGACTTTGTCTGGGCTCTGGCGGGAACCGCCGACGGAAGCCTCTGGATCGGTACGGACCGCGGCCTTAACCGGCTCAAGGACGGCAAGTTCGCTCTCTATACGACCAAAGATGGGCTCCCCAGCGACGTGGTTTGGTCATTGGGCCTGGGAAGCGCGCAGACCTTGTGGGTGGGAACCGGCGGCGGCCTCTGTTACGTGCGCGACGGGAAGTTGCGCGTCTACCCCGCAAAGCAGGCTCAGGATAAATACCCTGTGAAGTCCGTGCTCCAGGACCGGCATGGAACGTTATGGCTCGGCACGGAGGGGCACGGGTTGGAACGGATAGAGAACGGGACCGTCACCGCTTATACCAGTCAGCAAGGTCTGCCGAACGACACAGTAGGGGCAGTTCTCGAAGACGAGGAAGGCAATTTTTGGCTGGGCACCTTCGGCGGCGGATTGGTCCGATTGAAGGACGCCAGCTTCATGACCATTGGCACCGAGCAAGGTTTGAGCATCGAGGATGTCAACGGAGTTTATGAAAGCCGCGACGGAAGCATCTGGATCGGATCGTCGGGCGGAGGCTTGAACCAGCTCAAGAATGGGAAGGTTGCTCACTATACCAGGAAACAGGGATTGCCGAGCGACGAGGTGTGGAGCGTGCTCGAAAGCCGCGATGGAAGCATCTGGCTGGGAACCAATGGCGGCGGACTGGCGCGCATTCAAGACGGCAGAATCACCACATACACCACGAAGCAGGGCCTCTCGAGCGATTCCATCAGGGCTCTGCTTGAAGATTCGCAAGGCAACCTCTGGATTGGCACACGAAGCGGTGGGCTCAATCTCTTCCGTGACGAAAAATTCACGTCCTACTCGACTCGCGACGGGTTACCTTCCGCTGTCATCAGGGGTCTTTACCAGGATCCGGGAGGCACGCTGTGGGTTGCAACAGAGGGAGGGTTGGCGGCGATGGAAGGTGCCCGAGCCGCGAACTCCGACGACGGTGGCCGGCGCTTCCATTTCAAAGCCTATACGACCAAAGACGGCCTGGCACACGACGCGACCTGCTCTGTCTATCAGGACCGCGAGGGGACGCTTTGGGTCGGATCCTGCACCGGAGGGCTGAGCCGATTTAAGGACGGCAAGTTCACCGCCTACACCACTCGGCAAGGAATGTTTGACGACATCGTCTTTCAGATCCTGGAGGATGATCGGAGCAATCTCTGGATGAGTTGCAACCGGGGCGTGTACCGCGCAAGCAAGAAGGAGTTGAACCAGTTTGCGGCCGGGGTCATCAAGTCGATTCATTGTGTCTCCTACGGCATCTCGGACGGAATGGGCAGCCGGGAGTGCAACGGTGGCTTCCAACCCGCGGGGTGGAAGACCCGAGACGGAAGGTTATGGTTCCCGACTCTCAAGGGCGTTGCCGTCGTCGACCCGGCCCGTTTGAAGATCGATGAACATCCGCCACGCGTCATGATCGAACAAGTTTTAATAGATGGCACGCCCGTGCCTGATTTGGGGAACATCCGAGTGCCGGCGGGGCACAGCAAGCTGGAGATCCACTATACCGGTCTCAGTTTCGCCGCGCCGCGCAAGGTGAGATTCAAATTTCAGTTGGCTGGGCTGGACGAGGGCTGGGTCGATGCCGAATCTCGGCGCGTCGCCTATTACACGAATGTTCCTCCCGGCAAGTACTCTTTTCGTGTAATCGCCTGCAACGGAGAGGGGGTTTGGAATCTGGCAGGTGCCACTCTGAAGCTTTATCTCCAGCCGCATTTTTACCAGACTCTTTGGTTCTACACACTGTCCGGCGTGTTGCTTCTGGCTGTTACGGCAGGGGGATATCGGCTTCGCATCCGGCAAATCCGTGCGCACGAACGGGAGCTGGAATCGCGCGTGAAGGAGCGAACCGAAGAGTTGCAAGAGGAGGTCATCGTGCGTAAGCGCGCGGAGGAAGCTGCCGAGGCCGCCAGCCGCGCCAAGAGTATGTTCCTGGCCAACATGAGCCATGAGATTCGCACCCCCATCAACGGCATCCTGGGGATGACCGAGTTGACCCTGGAATCGGAACTGACCGCCGAGCAGCGCGATTACCTGAGTATGGTTAAGACCTCCGCCGATAACCTGCTCACTGTCCTCAACGATGTCCTGGACTTCTCCAAAATCGAAGCCGGCAGGCTCGACCTTGACCCGATTCGGTTCGGATTGCGCGGCGGCTTGGAAGACACTCTGAGACTGCTGGCCTTGCGGGCCGACGAGAAGGGCCTCGAGCTGACTTGCGATATTCACCCCGAGGTGCCGGAGATGGTGGTTGCCGATCCCACGCGGCTGCGCCAGATCATCATCAATCTGGTCGGCAACGCCATCAAATTCACGCCGCGCGGCGACGTGAGCCTGGGAGTGGTTTTGGAGTCTAGCACTCCGGATCAGGCGCTGTTGCACTTCACCGTGCGGGATACCGGCATCGGCATTGCTCCCGAGAAGCATAAGATCATTTTTGAAGCTTTCTCCCAGGCCGATGGTTCCATGACGCGCACCTTCGGAGGCACGGGGCTGGGGCTGACCATCTCCCTGCGGCTGGTAACGATGATGGGCGGCCGGATGTGGGTGGAGAGCGAATTGGGGAAAGGCAGCCGCTTCCACTTCACGGTACCGGTGCGGACGGTGAAGGGCGCGGTGGCGATGGAACCGCTGGAGCGAGCGGACTTAGCCGGGCTGCCGGTGCTGGTGGTGGATGATAATCCGACCAACCGTCGCATTCTGGGAGAGATGCTGCGCCACTGGGGCATGCGGCCGGAGTTGGCGCCCAGCGGGGCGGAAGCCATCACCCTGCTGCAGGAAGCCGATCGCCGGGGCATCGGCTTTGCCCTGCTGCTGGTGGACTCGCAGATGCCGGGCATGGACGGCTTCACGCTGGTCCAACGCCTCCGTCAGCAAACCGACTTGGGCAGGATCACCATCATGATGCTGACTTCGGCCGGACAAAGGGGTGACGCGGCGCGCTGCCGGGAGTTAGGCATCGCCGCCTATCTGGTCAAACCCATCGTCCAGTCGCAGCTCTTCGACGCTGTACTCAATGTCTTGGCGATAAAAGACCAACAACCCCACGATGTTCCTCTGGTTACCCGTCACTCTTTGCGCGAAGCCCGTCAGAGCCTGCGCATTCTGCTGGCCGAAGACAATGTCGTCAACCAGGTACTGGTGTGCCGGCTGCTGGAAAAACACGGTCACATTGTGGTGGTGGCCAATAATGGCCGGAAAGCCCTGGAAGAGCTGGAAAAGGAGAAGTTCGATTTGGCGCTGATGGACGTTTCCATGCCGGATATGGATGGCTACGAGGCCGTCGCAGCCATCCGCGCCAAGGAGGAATCAGCGCAAACCCATCTTCCGATCATCGCCATGACTGCCCATGCTATGAAAGGTGATCGTGAACACTGCCTTGCCGCTGGTATGGACGCCTACATCTCCAAGCCCGTTCAACCCAAAGAACTCTTTGAGATCATCAAATCGCTGGCACTGGTTCCTGCCTAGGGGGTCTGGAGTCTGAATGAGAATCTCGTTCAGGGTGTCATTCCAAGCGAAGTAGGGGGACGGCTTGCCGTCCCCTGGCTGGATGGATCTCACACCATCCGGGGTAGGGCAAGCCCTACCCCTACGCATTTACCCTGGAGCGGCGATTTCCAATTGACTTGCCCCCTTCTGCCCATTAGATTCTGGACATGCGTGGCTCGCGGCTGCTTTGCACATCTGTCGGGCTTGCCCTACTCTCGGCGGCGAGTGCGTTTGCCCAAGGCCGTACAGTAGCGATCACGGTTGACGATCTGCCTTATGCCGGGGGCGCCGGCGCACCTCAGAATGTTTCGAAAGAGGCGTCTGCGGCTGTGAACGCCAACCGCAAGCTGTTGAGGGCCTTTGTCACCCATCAAGTTCCGGTCACGGGTTTTGTGATCCAGCAGGTTGTTGAATCGTTCGGCGCGTCCGGAATCTTGATACTCAAAGAGTGGGTACACCAGGGATTTGATCTCGGGAATCACACCTATTCTCATTCTGATATCAACACTCTCTCGCCTGAACAATTTGAGCAGGAGGTTGTGCGCGGCGAGCGGGAGTTGGGACCGCTCATGAGCGAAGCCGGAACGAAACCCGCGTTTTTCCGGTTTCCTTACAACCACACGGGTGACACAGAGGCGAAGAAGAGTGCTATTGGTGCATTTCTTTCTCAGCGTGGATATCGGCTGGCCACATGCACCATCGACAATTCCGACTATCTCTTCAACGATGCGTACGTCCGAATGATCGCAAGGAGTGACGACGCAGCCCCTCAAAGGCTACGCCTCGCTTATCTGGCTTACACCGATGCTGAGATCAAGTATTACGCCTCCCTTAACAAACAGGTCTTCGGCTACGAGCCTCCGCAGGTGATGCTCTTGCACGACAATCGCCTTAACGCCGACATGATCGAACAAGTGCTTGAGCTATTCGAGGCGCAGAACTATAAGTTCGTGTCTCTGGGTGAAGCACAGTCTGACCCTGCCTACCAAACCCCCGACACGTACGTCACCAAGTACGGGCCGATGTGGGGATATCGCTGGGCCAAAGAGCGGAATGTGAAAGTAGACGGCAGATTAGAACCGGACCTGCCGCCGTGGGTCCTGGAATACGCCAAGTCGACGCCCGGTTTGTCCCGGTAGCTGCCCCACTGAGGGTCACATAATCTCGTGACGAACTAACCCCCTCACCTGTCCGTCGGCTGACGGACACCCTCTCCCCCAAGGGGGAGAGGGCATAAATTCGGGGCATTTCTCCCCTCGCCCCCATTTTTCGAACGGATCGGCTGTTAACAGTTCCGCTCTCCCAATCATCTATAGTAGATAAAGGATCGACTACAGATGGGCTCCGGTTTGGAAGAGGGTTTTGAAATGCTCACTGCGGGCTTGGGAGGCCAGCTTGTGGGGGAACAACTGGAACTCTCCGAAGACGCCGGGTTAGTGTGTGCCGCGCGCGATGGGGACCGCGCGGCGTTCGGCCGCCTTTACGACCGGTATGCCCGGATGGTCCACGGAATCATGCTGGCGAAGGCCCCCTTCACGGCAGTGGACGATTTGGTTCAGGATGTCTTCGTACTGGCGCTTCGCCGGCTGTCAACTCTGCGCGAGGCCGGAAGCTTTGGGGCGTGGCTCGCAGCCATCGCACGCAATCTGGCCAAAGATCATCACCGCCGATCGGCCCCGGAAGAGCAACTGGCCGTGGATGTGTCCGAAGAAGAAATGGAGATGCGCGTGAGCGGCGGCGATCAGGAAGCTTCCGCGAACCTCGTTTTGGACGCGATCAAAACTCTGCCGGACGCTTATCGGGAGCCTCTGATTCTCCGCCTTGTGGAAGGCATGACCGGCCCGGAGATCGCTCGACGCACCGGCCTTACGGCCGGCTCAGTGCGCGTAAACCTGCACCGGGGGATGCAGCAGCTCCGCGCCTTACTGAGCCCCAGTCCAGGGAGGCCGGGACAGGAAGGGCCGAAATCATGAGTGCGGGAAACAACCAAGCAAAGAAAGAAGTCCACGCGATGGGGAACGACTATTTATGGGACAGGTCAGGCGAGCCTGACCCTGAAATTCAGAGGCTGGAAGCATTGCTCGAGAGATTTCAATCGCACCGGCCCAGGCCGGCATTCCCTGAACTCGCGCCGGCCACAAGATGGTGGATGATGCTTCGCCAGCCGCGATGGGTTCTGGGTCTGGCAGCCGTGGCAGTGGTGGCGGCCGTGTGCGTTACAACCGTGCTGGTGTACGAAAGGAAGCCCAACCGCGACACAGCGGCGGGATGGGATGTCTCGGTCATGGAGGGCACCCCTCGATTAGGGCGGAAGGCCGTTAGCGAGAAAGAAGGAAAGAGCCGGCTCGGCGTCGGCCAAACCCTCGAAACGGGCCCACAGGCTCGGGCAAGACTTCGCGATGAAGAGGTTGGCCAGATCGAGGTAGATCCCGGAACACGGCTGCGGCTGTTGGACATGGGCTCGGGCTTGAAGCGGATTGCTCTTGATCTCGGCACAATCCACACTTTTATCTGGGCGCCTCCGGGCCAATTCGTGGTCGATACTCCGTCCGCAATGACAGTGGATTTGGGCTGTGCGTATACCTTGAAGGTGGACGACACAGGCGCCGGACTGGTGCGCACCTCGCTCGGGTGGGTGGGATTCAAACTGAATGGGCGCGAGTCCTTTATTCCTGCGGGAGCCGCCTGCCTGACGAAGCCAAAAGCCGGTCCCGGCACTCCCTATTTCGAGGATGCGCCATCGGATTTCCGTTCTGCACTCACGAGGTTCGATTTTGAGGACCCCACCCCACAGCAACGCGTTGCCGATCTCGGCATCGTGCTTGCTCAAGCACGCCAGCGTGACGCACTCACACTGTGGCATCTGCTGTCGCGAGTCGATGAGCCACAACGGGCCCAAGTCTTCAACCGCCTGGTAGAGTTTGTTCCGTTACCATCCGGCGTAACGCAAGCAGGTATTCTACGCCTCGACCAACCCATGCTGGATCAGTGGTGGAACAGCTTCGGGTTTGACGATATCTCGGTTTGGCGCTACTGGGAGCGATCATGGTCCGGCGCCACGCCGCCGGCAATCGCAAAGTAGCAACCAGGCGGGCCGTTTCGCGATTACCCACCTTCTGACTTCCCTCTATTTTCACCTCAGCCTTACGTAAGTTGCCTGTCAGTGGATCGGCCACGGCAGGCACTTTGTTAACACTCGACTCTTTTGTGGCGTCTCTTTGGACGTAGGGCTAGAAAAACAAAACAAGGAGGCTTCGGAACATGAAATCACGTCTGTTTTCGCGCACGGCCATCGGCATGACGGCGGTCTTGCTGGGATTTGCAGCATCGGTAAAAGCTGGACCACCTTTGATCTGCCATCCCATTGACATCGGCCAGGCGAAGTCGCTGCCTTTGGTGGATTGGAACCAGAAAGGGAACGGGGAATATGATGTGAAGAACCTGACACGGGACACTCTCGCGATCCTCACACAGGGCACGCCGGTGTTGGTGCGCATGGAGACTCTCCGCCGGGCCACATTGTTCGCCCGGCACGACCCGCAAGTGGCGAAAGAACTGCTCACGCGCCTTCACCTGCGCGCCGTTGGTTCCGACGCCGCTGGCCACCCTGACGGTCTGGCTTGGTTCGACTTTGGTTACCTGGCTGAGACCTATAAACAATGGATGGGCAAGGACGATCCAAACCCCGCCCGGACTCTCGACGGTTATAGCTACGTGAAGAAGGCCATCAGCCTGAGCGCATCCGATCCGGAGATGGAATTCGCCGCCGCGCTCATCACCCTGGAGGGTCCGGCAAGCGATCACGAGGCTCACCTTCGGAAGGCGTTAGCGGGCTCAGGTAGCGACCCGCTTTTGGCGCGGAATCTGGCTTCCAGGTTCAAAGGCCAGATGCTCTCAGCGCTCTAGAGTGCAGGGGCACGCCATGGCGTGCCGCTTGTAGGGGGACGGCTTGCCGTCCCCGCATTTCCGCTGGCGCCGACGAGGGTAGGGCAAGCCCTACCCCTACGCGTTTTCAGAGCAGGAGGTCGAAATGATGAGTCCACGATTGAGCACGTCTTACCGGATAACGCTAAAGTCACGAAGGTTGGTTTGCCTGGTCGCACTCGCGTTCGCAGGTATTTGCATTGCGACCTGGCTTGTTGCAGGGGGACTGAATTTGCCGGACCTCACAGTTCATGAGTGGGGGACGTTCACTGCGATCGCCGGCAAGAACGGTCACGCGGTGGAATGGCAGCCCTTGCCCTCCCCGGGAAACACAGACCTTCCGGGATTCGTGGAACATTTCAGCACGGCGAACTTCAAACTGGGGTTACGTGGCACGATTCGTATGGAGACGCCGGTGATGTACTTCTACTCACCGCAGGAAGTGAAGGTGTTCGTCACGGTCACCCTCGACAAGGGAATTATCACGGAGTGGTATCCCCACGCTCGGCGCGTTGAGCCCGGCGGAGTTCTCCGCAACACCGATTTGGACCAATTGCCGATGAACGGAACCATTGCATGGGATAGCGTTTCCATCTCCCCGAATTTGGTCACGGACTTTCCTCGCGAAGATCAGGAGAGTCGCTACTACACCGCCCGAGATACCGCGTCCTCGCCGGTGAGCGTGCCGACGCCGAAGGGCGAACAGCAGGAGAAATTCCTGTTCTATCGGGGCGTCTCAGCCTCTCCGCTGCCGCTATCCGCCGAACTGGACTCCGGGGGGAGACTATGGGTGAAGAATCTCGGCCAAGAGGAGATTCCGGCGATCATTCTCTTTGAGCGGCGCGGTGAAGCAGTCGGCTATCGATCCGGCGGGGCGCTCACGGACGAGACGGTTCTGGATCCGCCCGCACTGACCGACTCAGTCGAATCTTTGTGCGCAGAGTTGGAAGGGACTCTCGTCGAGCGAGGTCTTTATCCAGATGAAGCGAGCGCCATGGTGCGGACTTGGCGTGATTCCTGGTTCGAAGAAGGCAGCCGCCTGATCTACATCGTGCCGGGCGGTTTTGTTGATCACATCCTGCCGGTGACAATCGCACCCGCGCCCGCCCAGTTCACTCGCGTTTTTGTGGGCCGGCTTGAAATCGTAACCCCAGCGTCGATCCAGGCAGTGCGAACTGCACTCGCGGCTCATGATGAAGCAACCTTGAAGAAATACGAGCGATTTATCGAGCCCATTCTCGAACTGACAAAGGAGAACCAGGCGCCCGCCGTGCGGTAAAATCAGCTCGGCTTCGTGCTCCCTGGAGGGGAGCAAATTGAGCAGCCGGGGGTGAAATCCCCGGACCCCACCTTCGGCACCCCTCTCCCGCTGAAGCGGGAGAGGGGACGGGGGTGAGGGCGCGGGTAGGCTCTCGCAACCCACGGCTTGCGCCGTGGGCTACAGGCTGCCGCCCGCTCCGCGGGCTGAATTCTCCAACGAACTTTTGACTCAGGACGCCAGGCCTTCCTACCGGATCCCGACATAGATCTCCACCTGGGCATGCTGCGGATCAGCGGCACTTGGCCCGTACACTTCAAAATCAGCCTGATATGCCCGGTCTCCTCCCGGCGCGGACTTCGCCAGGGAATTGATGTGCTGCCAGGATTCCGGGACGACTTTTGCCGCCGGGCCCAGTGCGGAGGTGAAGACAGCGTATTTGCCGGGTGGCACTTCTTTGATCACCATCCCCGGCGGCACGTTTTCCGCCGAGCTCACCTTGGCGCCCAATATGAAAGTGTAGGCGCCGCTGTGGTCGCTCTCATAATCAGTGTAGAGGGCGAGAATATTGGCGTCCACACGCTTGGGAATCCTGCCAAGCAGTCCCTCTTTCATAAAGCGATTCCACTCGTTCCCGATGACGCCTCGGCCCGACATTTCGATGGCGTTGGTGGTGCGAGTGGAGATTCCGATGACGCTGAATCCCGGTTCGTGCACAATTCGAGCCATGACCGGATCACGGGATGCCGTCAACTGAGCTGCGATACCGGAACCGGCGGCGACAACCACTGTGGCAAGAAAGGGATGGGAAGGCCAGATTCTATGGGCCAAGCCAAACTGCCAAAGCGTAACGCCCACGACCGTCGAAACCGCCAGCGTGACGAGAAAGATGCGCATGCCTTAACCTCCTCCTAAACGCGCGTAGCTGTGAAAGAGTGTCATCCTGAGCGGAGCGAAGGATCTCTGCAGTTGTTCGTACATCATCAAACTGTGGGAAACTGCGGCGATCCTTCGCTTCGCTCAGGATGACATCCGGTTGATTCCTTCACACCTTCTACGTGCCGGGAATCAACAAAGTTCCCGCCCCCAGCGGTTTTGCGTTGAACAAGTGACAACCTGGACTTCTCTTTGCTAGGATGCTGGTGAGAGTTGTTTGTTTCAGGAAAACTGCATATGAACCAAGACATGAATGGCAAGGTGGTCGTTATCACCGGTGCGACATCCGGCATTGGAAAGGTCGCAGCGGAGAATCTTGCGGGAATGGGCGCGCGCATCGTCCAGATCGCGCGCGACCAGCAACGCGGTGAAGCCGCCCTGAAAAGTCTC
>Ga0181523_10003846_pt1 | contig 13404 bp, 10 predicted proteins | sample PEATcosm2014_Bin_43_FD_119752 | JGI IMG/M metagenome (GOLD analysis project Ga0181523, IMG submission 119752) | Peatland microbial communities from MTU Mesocosm Facility, Houghton, MI, USA - PEATcosm2014_Bin05_30_metaG | ecosystem: Environmental > Terrestrial > Soil > Wetlands > Peat | place... | reverse complement strand
GCAACTGAGGTGTTCTCAGGGCGACTGGTTGGCAGTAGAATGGGCGAAGCGAGCAAAGTCGTTTGGGCCATAGTGGCCAGGTCCGGTCCGATTGGGTCTAACAGCGACGGCATGCTCTGCGGAGGCAATCGCCCTTCTGCCAAAGTGCCGCGACGGCGAAGGTATAGCTCACCCGGAGACGGTTAGATCGGAGCGGACAGGCCGCCATTGTCTATGTCATCCCCTGAATTTCTGTCGCAGGTCAGGCCCGCTGAAGTGCTGCGCGAGGCCATACTGCGTCATGTCCGTTACACCCTGGTCCGCCCCACCTCGGAGCTGAAGCCCGCCGATTATCTCAAGCCGGTCTCGCTCGCCATCCGCGACCGCATTGTCGACCGCATGTTGGAGACCGAGTCCCGCTATCGCCACAAGGATTCCAAGAAGCTCTATTACCTTTCCATGGAATTCCTGATGGGCCGCTCCCTGGGCGACAACTTGTCGAACCTGCGCGTGGAAGAGCTATGCCGCGAGGTGCTCGCCGGCTTTGGCGTCAGCCTCGATGAGGTGCTCGACAGCGAAAACGATGCTGGTCTCGGCAACGGGGGCCTGGGCCGCTTGGCTGCTTGCTTCCTGGAGTCGCTCGCAACCCTCGGCATGCCCGGCTTCGGCTACGGCATCGATTACGAGTACGGCCTGTTCAAGCAGGAAATCTTCAACGGCTTCCAGCGGGAAAAACCCGACCGCTGGAAGGCGAACGGAACCCCCTTCCAGATCGAGCATCCGGAAGAGTCAGGCAACATTCCGATGTACGGGCGGGTCGAAGGCCCGCGCGAAGTCGAACATAGCCTGGAGCAGGTTTGGCTTAACCAGAAAATTGTCGTCGGTATCCCTACTGATATGCCGATTGTCGGCTATCTGGGCCAGACCGTGAATTGGCTGCGCCTGTTTACCGCCCGCGCCTCGGAAGACTTCGACATCGAGATCTTCAATCGCGGCGACTACATTCGCGCCGTCGAGCAGAAGATCCAATCGGAAAATATTTCGCGCGTACTGTATCCCTCCGACTCGGTGATGAGCGGCAAGGAACTGCGCCTGATTCAGGAATATTTCCTGATTGCCTGCGCGATGGGTGACATCATGCGGCGCTTCCGCCAGCAGCACAAGAAGATCCAAATGCTGCCGTCGAAGGTCGCCATCCAGATGAACGACACGCATCCCAGCCTCGCCGTTGCTGAACTAATGCGCGTGCTGCTGGACGAAGAGAGGCTGAGCTGGGCGGAAGCCTGGGAAATCACGCAGCAGACGCTGGCTTACACTAATCACACGCTTCTGCCTGAAGCGCTGGAGAAATGGTCGGTGCCGCTGCTGGAAAAAGTGCTACCCCGGCACATGCTCATCATCTTCAACATCAACCATGAATTGTTGCGCCAAATGCAGCAATACTCTTTCCTCGATGACGAAAAGCGGAGCCGGATGTCGATCATCGAGGAAGGATATGAGAAGCAGGTGCGGATGGCGAACCTCTGCATGGTGGGCAGCCATTCCGTCAACGGCGTTTCCCAGCTGCACACCGATCTGCTCATTCATTCGTTGGCGCCGGAATTTGCCCAGGTTTGGCCGGAGAAGTTCAACAACAAAACCAACGGCGTAGCGCCTCGTCGCTGGCTGATGAAAGCCAATGAAGGGCTCACCGACCTCATCGGCCGCACTCTCGACGAAAACAAATGGATCACCGATCTGCACAAGCTCCGCGACCTGGAGCCATTTGCCGAGGACGAAGGTTTTCGCGAGGCATTCAAGGAAGTCAAGCGTCAGAACAAGCTCAAGCTGACGCGCGTGATTCAGGAGCAGAGCGGCGTCGCGGTCGATCCTGACTCCATGTTCGACGCGCAGATCAAGCGCATCCATGAATACAAACGCCAACTGCTGAATGTAATGGGCATCATTCACGATTATCTTGGAATCGTCGAACGGGGAGAGATGCCCGCGGTTTCGCGCACCTACATCTTTGCCGGCAAGGCTGCACCCGGATACTGGGCAGCCAAGCAGATCATCAAGCTTATCCATAGCGTCGCGGAAGTGGTGAATAACGACGAGAAGACGCGCGACGTGATGAAGATCGCGTTCCTGCCCGACTATCGCGTTTCGCTGGCCCAGTTGATCATCCCTGCCGCCGATCTGAGCGAGCAGATTTCCATGGCCGGCATGGAAGCCTCTGGTACCGGCAACATGAAGCTGGCGATGAATGGCGCGCTCACCATCGGCACTTACGATGGCGCCAACATCGAGATCGCGGAGGAAGTTGGCGAGGACAACATCTACATCTTCGGATTACGCTCGGAGCAGATCCGCGAAATGCAGCAGAAGGGATCGTACAACTCGCGCGAGCGCTATGAGAACGATGCGGACATTCGCGAGGTAATGGATGCCTTGGCCTCAGATCGCTTCTGCCCCAATGAACATGGGCTCTTTCGCTGGATCTTCGACGAACTGGTCCACCGCGGCGATCGCTATTTTCACATCGCCGACTTCCCCGCTTACATCGAAACCCAGGAGCTGATTAACGGCGAGTATCAGAACGAGGACGTCTGGTGGCGCAAGGCTATCTTGAACGTCGCTCGCATCGGCAAATTCTCCAGCGACCGCACGGTCCTGGAGTACGCTCGCGACATCTGGCATATCGGGCAGTTCGAGACCTCCGGCCGTGCCAAGGCGCCGGCGCGCAACGGTGCCTCCGTGCTCAAAGCTAAGGTCGAGGCCCTACCGGCGACCGAAGTGCTACCAGAGGCCGAAAGCAAGCAGGTTGCGGACTGATTGTTCGATTTGATCAGGGCACCCTTCGGCTGTGCTCAGGGCAAGCTCTTCCAGCCGTGCCGTTCAGCCCTCAACAAACCTGGGCTTTAGCCCCTGACCCAGCGGATATTGCCGGGGCTAAAGCCAGACCTTCTTTCAAGGCCTGTTCGGCACGACTAAAGTTCGTGCCCTGATACAAACCGAAGCGATTTATGGGATGGCATAGAAACCATGCGTCTCATTGTCATCGCGTCATTGAAAACCGTTTACCCTTGGGACACAATGTTCGGTAACCTCTCCAATCACGGCAACGGCGCTGACTCCTCCGCCCAGAATCGTACCCGCATGGTGGACGAACAGTTACGCTCGCGCGGCATTCGCGATGAGCGCGTGTTGGCTGCGATGGCCAAGGTCCCGCGCGAAGAGTTCATCCCCAACGAAGACGCGGCCAACGCCTATGGAGATTTTCCCCTCGCAATCGGCGCGGGCCAAACCATTTCCCAGCCCTACATCGTCGCTGCCATGGTCGAAGAGCTGGAGTTGACTCCCGAAGATCGGGTGCTCGAGGTCGGCACTGGCACGGGATACCAGGCGGCGATTCTCGGCGAACTAGCGGCGGATGTGTGGACCATTGAACGCCACGCCGAGCTGGCCGACAAAGCGCGTGAGATCCTGCGCCGATTGGGTTACAAGAACGTTCACGTCCTGTATGGCGACGGAAGCCTTGGGGTCGTGGAGCATGCTCCGTTCAACAAGATCCTGGTTGCAGCCGCGGCGCCGCGTGTCCCAGAAACTCTTGTCTCTCAGCTGGCCGATGGCGGCCGGCTAGTCGTGCCGGTAGGAAGCCGCTCGGAGCAGCAGGTGGAGGTTATACACAAGCTGGGCGACCAGATCTTCATCACCAAACATGACCTCTGCCGTTTTGTGCCGCTGGTAGGAGAGCAGGGCTGGGAGCTGTAGCGCCGCCGGTGACGTCGCCTCGCGTCAATGCATTAGCAACCCACTCGCGGCGCAGATCACGCCAAGCGCAGCCAAAACGCAACCAAAATACCAATAGGCGCGCTTGTCGGTAAGCAGCGTGATGGATGTGACCACCAGCGCAATCTCCAGAAGCACTTCGCCCAGGTCGAAGCGGTTGGCGCGGCTGCTCGTCTGCTTTACCTCAGCTTCAAGGCTGCGGGCCTCGCCCTGAATTTCAGTCTGCTGCTCGCGATACTTGTCGATCTCTTCGTGAAAGTGTTTGCGGACCTCGGCGGCGCGGTCCTCCTTCGTACCCTGTATGGCGGTGAGTACTTCGTCCAGCGCCTCCAGGTTATTGCGGCGCATGTTCTTGGCCTGATAGTAGCTCCATTGGTCGGTCGCCCGGGTTTGCAGCAACAGTTCTTCCGTGTGTGCCCGATGCCCAAGCAGAGTGGTCGTGGCCACCAAAACTGCCACGATCGCCATGGTCAGGCTGACAGGAGCCAATTGCTTGCTCTCCCTCGCACGTTCGGCTGCTTCTTTCAGTTCGTCGGCTTCGCTCATGGCTCTCCGGTGCCGCTAAGATTTTTGCTGGTGAGAACAAGATAGTACGAATTAGCGCAGCGGGGCGCAAGTCCGACAAGTTTAGGGTGAGGCGTCCCATCAGCAGCGTCTCAAAGCGAACCTTCCGCTGTCTGGCTCGGCTCCGCAATCTCTCCCAGTTCCCAATACTTCTTCAGCAGCATTTCCGGAACGCGCACCGACCGTCCAGCAATCATGCTCTTCAGTTGCAGCGCATTCACGGCAGCCTTGCCCTCGAAGTGGTTGTTGGCGATGACAAACGTCTTCTGCGCCTTCTCGGCGATGGCGTCGATCCGCGTCTTCCAGCCGCGCAGCTCCGGATCGGTGTAGAGATAGTTGTAGCGATCGTTGCGCGAATCGCTGTCGAACCACTGATCGTAGTTGCGCCCATGCAGTCGAACATAGGCGATCGAGGAGGTAACATGCTCGCTGGGCAGCACTGCTTTGCCCAGATTCGGCTGGTTGATGTTGCAGAAGGCCACGCCTTTCTGGACGAAGTAGCGCAGCGTGCCTTCGTTGGTCCAACTGTTGTGCCGCACCTCCACCACCAGCGGGAAGTGCTTGAACTTCTCGATGACGCCGTCGAGATAGTCGCGGTTGGCATTGGTGTTCTTGAAGGAAATAGGGAATTGGGCGAGGACTGCTCCCAGCATGCCTTCAGCGGCGACGGACTCAAGACCTTCCTTTGCCAGGCGCTCGTCTTCTTCACTGGCGCGAATGGTCTCGGACGACGTGCTCTCCACTACGGCAATCGGCGAATGGGTGAAGGCGCGATTGAGCTTGGCCGTAAACATAAACTGTAGATTGACCACGCGCGCCATGCGGCACCAGAGCTTGCCCCACTCCGGCTTGATGTGGCCGTAGAACGAGGTATTGATCTCCAGCACATCGATGTAGCGCGCCAGATACTCCACCGGGTGCTGCGATTTCTTGATCTGCGCCGGGTACACGATCCCTTCCCAGTCTTTGTACGACCAGCCCGCGGTGCCGACGTAAATTTGCGCTGTCTCCCCCATACCCGAACCGAGGTTAGCACACGACGGCTGAACGAATCCGCAGGCACGGCGTGACAGCCGGTTGCATCACATCCGCGTGTGACTTCCATCACTGGAGGGCGTGATCTTCGCCATCGTACCCAAACTGCCATGGCGTTATTTCTACTTGTGTAAGGCAAATCCATTCTGTCGGGAAGCAGAAATGATTGACCTGAGGAAAAAGTGCTGGCGCGAGAAAGTGACAGCGGAAATCACCTTGGCCCACGTCTCGCATTTTGCGAGAGAGGCGGGGACCAATATGAGCGCTGCCGAAGTGGCGGCGTTCCTCAACGAAAAGGGCCGGGCGCAAGACGTCTGGACACACATGATGCAGGCCGGCGAGCAGTACATAAAATCCAGCCTGGAAGGCAGCACCGCAAGGCTTCATAGCATAAGCCGCCCTGCGACACGCGCGGGTACGGTTCATTGGTATTCGTTCAGCTCTGGACGAATACGCTAGAGCCAAGCGCCGTTTCATATCAATACGTCACCATTACTATCCAATACACTCCTCCGGGATGGCTCACGCTGGGAGCGAAACAAGCTCCCAGCGAGTAGCCGGAGGTCTGCGGCGACAGCACCTGCGCAATTCCCTTCGGCAGCTGAGCTGGATCGTCGGCCGTCCATGCGAGGACGCCGTGCACTCCGGGCAGTCGCAGCGCATCGCTGCTATCCAGCGCATCGGACAGAGCCATGGTGCATGCCATGTGGCGCAGCTGTAGTTGCGGTCTCCGGACTGGTGCACGGAGTCCGCGCGATTTTGCATATTGCTCGACGGCCGCCTGCGCACTCGCCTCCGCCTGAGGTTCCGAATATTCCGGCAGCTTACGCGCGAAGTCCTCGGTGACGTAAATGTCTTCGCCACTGCGAAGGACACCCACGCCCACGACATTGAAGGCTGGATCAAGGATGCTGGCACGATGCGGTGGCGAATGCATCAGCCCTTCGTGCGCCGAAGCGATGTCCAGGCTATTGAGGGCGACGTTTTCGCTCTGGCGGTCCGAAGGCAGACTTTCGTTGCTGAATCGAATTTGCAGAGCCGGCTCGCCTTCAAACCGATGGGAAAGCTGCGAATGTTGCGCCATCAGCACCGTGTGCTTGCGTGCCGCCCGGGTCAGGCGCTCATCAACGGTCAGTGGCTGGAGTCCGTGCTCGCTGCGGGCCTGGTTGATCAACTCCACAAGCTGCACCTCGCCGGCGGTGTCGAACTGTTTTGGCTGAGCATTCGACGCAGTGCCGGCTTGTGAGTTGAACGGAGAAGCCAGGGCTGGCGATCCTGGGTCTGCACGCACGTGCGGCGCAGATAACAGAAAGACGATCAGCAGCCATGAGGCCGGCCGCTGGCGAGGAATGGCTGATCTATCGCGTTGCATCGTTTCTTCTACGGCGATCAATCCACATTGCGAATACTCTATTGTCCGCTGGATCCGAAGCCTTTCGCACCGCGGGCTGCCTCGCTTAACTCGCTTTCCGCCACTTCTCCCGCCAGGAAGGGATGCTCCAGCAGTTGCGCAATCTTGTCGCCTTTGTGGATGGTGTAGGCTTCATCGCCAAGATTCTCCATCAGAACAATGATCTCGCCGCGATAACCGGCGTCGATTACGCCTGCATTGCACAGCAGGCGCTTCTTCGCCAATCCGGAGCGGGTCTTTACGATTCCGCCAGCCGCAGGCACGAACTCAATGGCGATGCCGGTGTGGACGCCCGCCGCACCGTGCGCAGGAATGGTTAGCTCTTCAGAAGCATAAAGGTCGTAGCCGATGTCTTCTCCAGGATGAGCGACCGTCGGCAGGACGGCATCGGGCGATAGACGCTTTACTTTGAGCATGGCTAGTTTGCGATGTACGAGTTCATCCCTAGGGTGGGCAAAGCATCAGAAAACTGGTTGGTTTCGGCCGGGTTGAGATTCAGCTCACCGCGTCTGCGCCAGAAATAGATGGCGAATACCGCTACCACGGGCCGCCGTGGTCATTGCAAATGACCACGGCGGTCCCAGGTTGGTATTCCTTGTGACGCCGCGCTGAAGCGCCGCTCTACCAGCTCTTAGGCCGTCACGTACTTGCCGGTCTCCAGCACGCGGCTGGCGATACTCTCCTGCAGCGCGATCACGTTGACCGGCTCGTGCTTGGCTAGGCGGCGGACGATTGCCATCTGGGTGCGCAGCATGTCGCCTTCGGCCACGGCAGCAATAACTTTCTTCGCCGCAGCTTCCAGGCGCGCGAATGCGCCCTCGAGATACACCTGCGTCATCGCGATGACGAGTGCAGCTTTCGCCTCGCCGTGCACTTCAACGTATTTGCGCGCGCGCAGCAACGCCGAGTCCATGGCGAACGCCTCGATCACCATGTCGGCGATCGCGCCCATGACCTCCTGCTGATCAGCCAGCTTCTGCATGTACTTCTGCGAAGCCGATCCGGCCACCAGCATCGCCAGCTTCTTGCCGTTGTCGACCAGCTTGCGCTCGGCAGCAAGAGTTCCTTCGAGCTCTTCGCCCGACGGCCCGGCCATCACTTCGTCCATGACCTTCTTGATGGCGGGCAGCAGCGCGAGTTGTCCGCTCATCGCGCGCTTCAGCAGCCATCCTGTGATGATGAGGCGGTTAATTTCGTTGGTGCCTTCGAAGATGCGGTTCACGCGCGAGTCGCGATAGGCGCGCTCGGCGGGATACTCCTCGACGAAGCCGTAGCCGCCGTAGATCTGCACGGTCTCGTCGACCACCATGTCGAGCATCTCCGAGCCCCAGACTTTAATGATGGAGCACTCGACGGCGTATTCCTCGATTGACTTGCGGATGGTCTCGGGATTCTTCTCGATCTCGCCCAGCGCCGTGTCCATCATGCCGACCGTGCGATAGACCATCGACTCGCCGGTATAAATACCGACCGCCATCTGCGCCAGCTTCTCGCGAATCAGCCCGAAACTAGAGATGCTCTTGCTGAACGCCTTGCGGTCTTTCGCGTAAGCAATCGCATTCTGTAGTGACGTGCGCGCGCCGCCGACGCAACCCGCGCCCAGCTTGAAGCGGCCGACGTTCAGAATATTGAAGGCGATGATGTGGCCTTTGCCGATGTCGCCGAGCACGTTCTCCACCGGCACTTTGCAGTCGTTGAGGATGAGCGGCGCGGTTGACGAGCCGCGGATTCCCATCTTCTTTTCTTCCGCGCCGACGGAGAAGCCGGGGAAATCTCTCTCGATGAGGAACGCGGTGAACTTCTCGCCATCGACTTTGGCGAAGACGGTGAACAGGTCGGCGAAGTGGGCGTTAGTGATCCACATTTTCTCGCCGTTCAGGATGTAGTGCTTGCCGTCAGGCGACAGTACCGCCTTAGTGCGGCTGTTGAGCGCGTCCGAGCCGCTGGTGCCTTCCGACAGCGCATAAGCGCCGATCATCTCAGCCGAAGCGAGTTTGGGCAGGTATTTTTTCTTTTGCGCCTCGGTGCCGAAGAAAACGATGGGCAGCGTGCCGATGCCGGCGTGTCCGCCCATGGAGACGACGAAACTGCCGCACTTCGCCATGCGGTCGGCGATGATGGCCGACGATACCTTGTCCATGTCGGAGCCGCCATATTCGACGGGCACATCGGCGTTGGTCAGCCCCATCTCGCTGGCTTTCTTCAGCAGCTCGCGAGTGACCTGCCACTCCTTGTGCTCGATCTTCTCGACGGCGGGCAGGACTTCGTTCGTCGCGAACTCGTCGGCCAGCTTCGCGACCATCTGCTGATCTTCGTTAAAGTCTTCAGGAGTGAAGACGTTGTCCAGTTGGTGATCTTCGAGCAGAAAACTTCCGCCCGTGGTTTTCATCTTCGTTCCGGGAGCTGCCGTAGTTGTCGCCATAATCCTTCCTTATCTGAAATCTTGTTCACCACTGAAGCACGGAGAGCACGGAGTTTTGAAATCAAAATGAAAGAACAATATCGATCATTTTTCTTTTGCGCAAGTGTCTCGCGCCGGCTTCTTAAAGAAATTCCTCCGTGCTCTCCGTGCCTCCGTGGTGAATTGCTTTTACTGCAAGTTTTCGAAAATGCCCGCCGCGCCCATGCCGCCGCCGACACACATGGTCACCATGCCGTAGCGTCCGTTGCGGCGCTTCAGTTCGCGGACAATGCTCGCGGTCAGCTTCGCTCCGGTGCATCCTAGTGGATGTCCGAGCGCGATGGCTCCGCCATTGACGTTGATGCGCGACGGATCGAGCTTCGCTTCCTGAATCACCGCAAGCGACTGCGCTGCAAAAGCCTCGTTCAACTCGATCACGTCGATGTCGTCGAGCTTGAGTCCTGCCATCTTCAAGGCTTTCGGAATCGCAAAGACCGGACCAATGCCCATTTCTTCCGGCAGGTATCCTGCAGTCGCAAAACCGAGGTACCGCGCCAGCGGCTTCAGTCCGAGTGCCTTCGCGCGTTCGGCCGACATGACGATTGCGGCTGCGGCGCCGTCTGACATCTGCGAGGAATTGCCGGCCGTGACCGTGCCTTTCGCGTGGAAGGCCGGCTTCAGGGCCAGCAAAGCTTCGAGCGAGGTGTCGGCGCGCGGGCCTTCGTCCATCTCGAAGACGATGTCGGTGCGTTTTGGCTTGCTGCCGTTCGGCGTCGTAAAGCTGACGGGAACGGGAACCAGTTCGTCGTCGAATTTGCCGGCCGCAATCGCGGCGATGGCTTTCTTGTGGCTCGCGACGGAAAACTCGTCTTGCATCTGGCGCGTGATATTGAAACGCTTGGCGACGCGTTCAGCAGTGAGACCCATCGACAGATAAGCGTCGGGATAGTTCGACACCAGCCAGGGATTGGCCGAGACCTTGTTGCCGCCCATGGGGATCATGGTCATCGACTCGACGCCGCCGGCGATGATGGTCTCCGCGCCTCCGGCCATGATGCGCTCGGCTGCCATTGCAATCGACTGCAATCCGGACGAGCAGAAACGATTGATGGTCATCGCCGAGATTTCGACCGGAAGACCGGCACGTAGCGATGCGATGCGCGCGACGTTCATGCCTTGCTCGGCTTCGGGCATGGCGCAGCCGAGGATCACGTCCTCAATCTCTTTGGGGTCGAGGGCAGGCACACGGTAGAGCGCGCCTTTAATGGCCGTCGCGGCCAGATCGTCGGGACGAGTCGCCCGCAGAGTTCCTTTGTAAGCCTTGCCGACCGGCGTCCGCACGGCGGATACGAGTACAACGTCACGCATGGTTAACCCCAGCAATTAGCCAAATCACACAACAATTAGTTTCGAAGCGTTTTGCCCGTCTTCAGCGTGTACTGGATGCGCTCTTGCGTCTTCTTTTCGCCGCAGAGCGACTTGAAGGCCTCGCGCTCCAGGTCGAGCAGATATTGCTCACTGACGAACGTCCCCGGGTTCACCGCGCCGCCGCACAGCACTTCCGCGACTTTATTGCCGATCTTTACCTCGTGATCGGTGATGAACTCGCCTTCGTGCATGATGTGCACACCCAGCTTCAGCGTCGCCAGAATGCTCTCGCCGGGCGCGGGAATGTCGGTGCGCGGCACGGGCGCGCGATAGCCTTCGTGCACCAGCTCCAGCGCGCGCTCTTTCGCGTCGGTGAGCACACGCTCCCTGTTCATAGTGATGTCGTCGCCGGTGGAAAGGAATCCGAGATTGCGTGCCTCGAACGCTGACATCGAAACCTTCGCCATGGCCACGACCTCGAACGCCTGCTTCATCGCTTCCATCAGCTCGACGCTTTCGCCACGACCGGCGGGCCGGATGTGATAGGCCTTGTCCAGCGCGCGCAGCGTCATCTCCTTGCAGCCTCCGCCGCCGGGCAGCAAACCGACGCCGACCTCGACCAGTCCGGCATAGAGTTCGGCGTGCGGCTGGCGCGCCGCGGCGTGCAGAGTGATTTCCGTTCCGCCGCCCAGCGTCATGCCGAACGGCGCGACCACCACCGGCTTGCAAGAAAACTTGATGGTCTGCGTCATGCCCTGGAACTGGCGAATGGCGAGGTCGACTTCGTCCCACTCTTCTTCCTGCACTGCCATCAGCAGCATCATGATGTTGGCGCCGACGGAGAAGTTCGCGGCGTCATTGGTAATGACGAAGGCGTCGAAGTTGTCGCCAGCGCCGCCGGGCTTCAGCGTCTGCGTGATCATCTGCACGATGTCGCCGCCGAGCGAGTTCATCTTGGAGTGAAACTCGATGCAGCCGACGCCATCGCCGATGTCGACCAGCGAAGCGCCCGCATTCTTCTTCACCAGCAGGCCGGACTTCTTCGCGACCCCGACCGACCACACGCCTGCCGGAACTTTTTCGGAATGGTAGTTACCGCTGCAAACATCGAAGAAGGCGCGACCGCTTGGAGCCTTGGGATCGTCGGCGTACCACTTCTCGTGACCCGAGGCCAGCAGCTTTTCAACCTTGGGCGAGACCGGCTTGCCCTCGACCTGCATCCGCTTGACGGTCTTGGCGACGCCGGTGGCATCCCACAGCTCGAACGGTCCCATCTCCCAGTTGAAGCCGAGCTTCATCGCGCGATCGATTTCGACGATGGAATCGGAGATCTCGCCATTGCGATTCGCGGCGTAGGTCCAGAGTTCGGACAGAGCCGACCAGAGAAACACGCTGGCTTTGTCTTTCGACGGCGCCAGCAACATCCTGAGTCGCTCGGGCAAGTCGTCGACCGTCTTGGCCATCTCCAATGACGGGAACTTCGGCCGCTGCGAAGGCCGATATTCCATCGTCTTCCAGTCGAGCGCGAAGATTTCTGTTTTGCCGTCTTTCTTGTTCTTGCGGTAGAAGCCGCCCTTGGTTTTGTCACCGAGCCATTTGCGCTCCAGCATCTGCAGGAAGAAGCTGGGCAGCACGAGATCGCTGCGCTCGTCCCGGATGTTGGTCGTGGCGTTCGCACGACGTGTCCCAGGATGTCGAGGCCGACGAGATCGGTCAGGCGGAATGTCGCCATCTTCGGCCAGCCGACCGCAGTTCCGGTCAGTGCGTCCACTTCCTCGACGCTAAGGTCCATCTCCTGCATCAGGCGCATGACGTTCAGCGCGGAGAACGTCCCGATGCGATTAGCAATGAAGTTCGGCGTGTCCTTTGCGTGGACCACGCCTTTGCCCATGTGGAGATCGCAGAAGTGCGCGATGGTCTCCATCGCTGCTGGATCGGCGTCGGCCGTCGGGATAAGTTCCAGCAGCCGCATGTAGCGCGGCGGATTGAAGAAGTGCGTTCCAAACCAATAGCGGCGGAAGTCGTCGGGAAAACCCTCGACGATCTTGGCCACAGGCAGGCCGCTGGTGTTCGTCGTAATGATGGTGCCGGGCTTGCGGATTGCCTCAATCTTGCGCAGCAAGCTGCGCTTGATCTCCAGATCCTCGATGACGGCCTCGATGATCCAGTCCACGTCGGCCAGGTTGTGCAGATCGTCGTCGAAGTTCCCGATCGTTACCAGCCGGGCGAGCGACGGTTCGAAGAACGCCGCAGGCTTCGACTTCACCGCGGCTTCCAGACCGGCGGCTGCAATACGGTTGCGCGCGGGACCATCAGCATCAGGGGGAACAATATCGAGTAGATACGAAGGAACACCGGCATTGGCCAGGTGCGCGGAGATGCGAGCGCCCATAGTGCCCGCGCCCAGAACGGCGACTTTCTCAATCCGTCTTAGCATGAGATATAAATGACTCCGGCTCAATCAACGTGAAGCGTTTTAATTCTGACTAGCGTTTTGATCTGCGGCAAACGCTTGCTGTGATATGAATTTGATTGAATGAAAAGCAGGAACGCTGCGGTGTTTCTTGGGAAAACCCTCAGCACGACTCTCCTCGTAAATCGACGACGGCATAGTAAAACGGCTCTAAATACAAGCAGCGCGCGCCGTAAGATGTGGGGTGAGGATGGCAACGACGCGCGCCGTATTAAATTGGTTCGATCATAATGAATGAATCCTCATTCAGTCAACAAGAATCGACGCAATTAATTATTATGGCAACAATATCCTTGACAAACATGTTTGTCTGCGGTATAGTTTCTGTATGGACGAACCAAAGACACTGCAAGAAGCTCTGGTCTACTTCGGAGACCCCGACCGCGCTTTCCAGTTCGCGGT
>Ga0181523_10003845_pt1 | contig 13404 bp, 12 predicted proteins | sample PEATcosm2014_Bin_43_FD_119752 | JGI IMG/M metagenome (GOLD analysis project Ga0181523, IMG submission 119752) | Peatland microbial communities from MTU Mesocosm Facility, Houghton, MI, USA - PEATcosm2014_Bin05_30_metaG | ecosystem: Environmental > Terrestrial > Soil > Wetlands > Peat | place... | reverse complement strand
TTCCACCGCTTCGCCGACCGATAGTCGCATGGGGAACGTCATCCCGTCTTTGCGGCGACCGACGACTTCGCGGCCAGTGCCGATGATTTTGCGCTTGCCCGTTCGATGGTAATTGTCGAGATGATGATCATGTTCGTCGCTGTAAGGAGCAGGCATCAGACACTTGACGTTTTTTCCGAGCATCTCTTCGGCGCGATAGCCGAATAGCCGCTCGCATGCCGGATTGAACGTCAGGATCCCACCCTGTGTATCAATAAGAATAATGCCATCGACTGCCGTGTCGACCACGGTGCGAAGGCGCGTTTCATTGTGGCTATAAAGCGTACGGCTCTCTTCCATTTCCATGACATCCCCGGCGGCGCTCATTTCCCTTGGCCAAGAGAACGTTTGGGAGGAGTCGGCTCCTCGCGCACGTTGACGTCGCGGATCGCTGCCTTTGGGGAAGAGTGGACGGCTTTCATCTTGATTCCATTACGACGCATGCTGGCCTGCCGACCGCGGCAGGTAGCTGCGCACCGAGGTTGCCAGCGTCATCGGATTGAATGGCTTGGATAATACGCCTTGGGCGCCAAGCGAGATGAAGTGCTCGATCTCGGCGGTCTGCGTACGAGCGGTCAGGAACACAACCGGAATGTGGGCAGTCCGCGGGTTTTTGCGCAGGTTGGCAAGCGTTGTCGGTCCGTCCATGAGCGGCATCATGACATCCAGCAGGATGAGTGAAGGCGACCACTGCGCAGCCATCACGAGCGCATCAGCGCCGGATGCGCAGGCGCGCATCCTGAATTCCCGGTCTAGACCAAGCGACACGTCCACGACCTCGCGAATTTCCGGCTCGTCGTCCACCAGCAGAATGCGAATGTCAGTCATATAACCTCCCCGGATACGCTTGCCGGCACCACTTCATTGTCCGGCGGAGAAAACTCGATTGCGTTCGAAAGCAGGTCGGTGACTATCTGAGCAAGCCGGTCCGGATCGGCACTCATGTAATCCACGTGGGTCAATGCGGTGTTGTGCGCGCCATACTCATTGAACATTTCGCGGAGCAAACGTGCGTCTCCGGGATTATCTTCGATCAGGAGAATAGCTTTGATCAATTTTGCGCTCATCTGCTTTGCGCCTACGCCGGCAACTTGACAGTCGAGAGGTGTGATATTCCGAACGACAGATGGTTCACTCACGACGATGAGTCATTGTTTCAGCCAAAATCTGCGTAATCCGAGCGCCTGTTGTAGGTGAACTCGCGTTGCCGCGCGCCGCCGTTGCTGCTCAATACCATACGAACGAGTTCAACAACATTCTTGGCGCCGAGCTTTTTCATAATATGCCAGCGATGAATTTCGATCGTTCGTGAGCTTATTCCAAGTGTCCTCGCGGCCGCTTTGTTGGTCGCACCCGCTGTAATCTGGGCCAGCACCTCGATTTCCCGGCGGGTGAGACAGTCGCGGCCTGGAAAGCGTTGCCATCGGATTTCGCACGTTTCGTCTTTCTGTTGCCGACGTGCCCAAGCGTCAATGGTTTTGCCAACGCGCGCAACGATCGAACCGGCATCCATCTGCTTTTCGATGAAATCAAACGCGCCATTCTTGATCGCTTCGACCGCGACCGGAATGTCTCCGCGGCCGGAGACGATACAGATCGGCGCCGGATAATTCGCGGCGTCGAGTTGCTTGAGGATGTCAAGTCCCGACGGGCCCGGCAAGCACATGTCCATGAGAACACAGGCCGGTATGCGTTCCCGAGCGGCAGCAACGAATGACGTCCCCTCGCTGTAGGTCATCACCCGATAGCCCGCTCGGATAAACTCAATGGACAGAGATTCGCGCACTATTGCATCATCGTCGACGATGATGATCTCGTTACTAAGCCCGCCGTTCTGGAACATATCCGTTGGTCCGCTATCCTAGTGGGCTTGTGCTGCAATGTTTGCAAGCGCCGGGATCATTGTGAATGATCCGGAGCTATCTGCGGAAGCTGCGGCCGCTTGCGCGCGATAATGTTCAAATACGAACACGCGGACAGCGGACGAGAGATTGCCCTCGTGGCATTGGCGAATCGTGAGAATAAGCGGGGACAGGGTCATGCGGCGGGCCCGAGCGATTTCCTTTAGTCCCTTCCAGAATTCCTCCTCGAAGCTAACGCTCGTCTTGTGCCGGGCGATGACGACCGATCGTTTGATGACCGTGGATTTCATGGTTGCTCCCTTCGTTCACGCGATGCGCGTACAGCTGACAATCGCGGCCGCAGTAGCCGCCGTGGTTTTGGCAGGTCGGGTAACATCCAAACTTTTGTGCACGCACTTTTACGGATTTTAGATCACGTGAAACTGCGTACGGTCTTTATTGCACCGTCGAATACTACTAGATGCTTTACGCAGTACGTACTTGTACGTGAGTCGATCCAGATAACTGCGTAACATGAGGTAATGTCTGAACATGCCGTCGTTAAGTCGAGAGCCTCATTACGTAATTCGCGGTGACGTCCGCCTGCAACTCGTACTCACATTCAAGGACGATTGCCAAAATCGCGATGCTTTGCGAAGGGCAGCGTTCAGTGCCCCTCTATAGCCAATGGCGCTGAGATTGCGGGCGGGCGATCGACAATCGTGGTAGATGGGATGAGCGTTCGAGGCGGCGGCGCGATTCTGTAGGCCAGGACGGCTGTAGCTCAATCAGCCTGTCGATCTGCCGAGCTCGGCCCTTGACCCCCGCGTTCGCGGCGGGCGGCGCGCGGGCAAGAAGAACAAACGGGAAGGTCTCGCTTGTGATGGAGCTCGCACGGTACGAAGCGTCCGCGTCAGCATAGCTATCAAAATTGCGATCGAACGATGGTACTTGCGGCGGCGAAATACCGGAACATAGCTGCCAAGGGGTATTTCAATAGTGATTGGGCGGCCGGCGCCCTCGCCGGAGAAATAGCTCGCAAGCGCCCTCCGAATCCGGGCCGCCTCGACGCGAACAATTGGATCAGTTTGCGGGTCGAAACAATCGCCACGCCCGAGAGCCTCAACGCCGATCGTGTAGCTCTTGATGTACTCGGCCTTGCCGCCGAGCGCCAACTCGACGACGAAGCGAAGAAAAGCGACAAGCTGCGGCGACCGGCGGAAGGGCAAACTGACAACAATACGCTCCACCGCGGCGCGAATCTCCTCCGCCGTGGGAACGTCGCTACAATCGTTCGCAGCCTTCATTCGACCGGAGTTGCCTGCTGCTGACGGCACGGTAAGCCGCCACCAGTTATTTCCCGAATCAACGGCTAGTTTGGGCTGATTCGCAATCAGTTGTCTGTTCAAGATTGGACACCGAACCCGCCGGGCGTGAAGTTAGATTAAAATTAGGTACGAAGCACCGCCGGTTTTTCGCCGGCATTGACCGTGTTCACGAACTGACCGCGGTCGCCGAGAATCTAATCTGAAATGTGCGGTTGTTCATGCAGAACGTAGTTCAGCAGGGCCCTGTGAACTTCCACCTTGCCGTTGTAGTCGATCAGGCCCAATTTTCGAAACTTGTTCATGAAAAAATTCACGCGCGGCCGGGTCGTGCCAATCATTGCTGCGAGCGTCTCTTGGCTCACCGGGATGGGTATCGGTTCCGAACTAATGCCAATGCCATTGCCATAATTGGCCAACAGTACAAGGGCCCGTGCCAGCCGCATCTCGCTGGAATTGAATAGTTGGTCGACCAGGTCCGCCTCAACTCGGGCGGTGCGGGTCAAAAGATGCCGGAGGAAATAGTCGGCAAAATCCGCCTTGTTATGAAGGAGGCCCGCCAAATTTTCCTTCTCTAGTCGGACAATCTCGCATGCCGTCATTGCAGTGACCGTAGTCAGGCGCAACAACTCCCCGGTCAGTGCTCCCTCGCCGCAGAATTCGTCCGGCCCGCGGATTGCGACAACGACTTCCTTCCCACTTGCAGAAACGACGGAAACTTTGACCTTGCCCTTGTGGATGTAAAAAACAGAATCCACCGGGTTTCCCTGTGAGTAGACAATTCGATCTGCTTGATAACTCGAAGAGGTCCATCCCACGGTTTGTCGGGTGAGAAATTTCATCACGTCGAATGAGGGATGCTTTGCGTGTTTTTGCATTGTCAGCTCCCCACGGTCGGCGAACTCATCGGTTCCCCGAACGCGATCCCGCTAGGTCTTCATGGGTCACGGTTAAAGTCCTTGGGGCAGACGAATCAGTTCCCGAGGCGGCAACTATTTTCATTAATGATCGACGTTTTGAAAATTGTCATTTGTAACATGAGGCGCGATGGGGCGTGGGGTTACCGATCATGTGTGGTCGATTGGCGAATTGATTAAGCAACTCATGCAATTGCGGCTGTATTTACCAATGCCGCGAATTGAAAATACGGAGCCGCCGATTAAAGGTCGAAAGACAACATGAGCCCGCCAACTGAAGGGGTGGATGGCCCCCTAACGGCATCGATGTGCCAAAATGGTGATCGTCAAAGATCACCAGTAACGGGAGCCATCCATGGGCGAGGCGGCCTCTTAAGGGTCGATGATGCCATAACGAATGGCCAGAGCGACGGCCGCTACTTTGTTACTTGCGCCAAGCTTTCGGCTTGCTGTTTGGGTGTGATGATCGACGGTTCTCTTGGTGATTCCGAGAATTGCTCCAATATCGCGAGCTGATTTACCCTGCGACGCGAAGGCTAGGACTTCTCGCTCCCGCGCCGATAGGGCTTTATGTTGCGTTGCAGCTTGCTTAGACATCGAGCACGTCTTGGCCGCTTGGGCCTATGAGCTTGGCCGCTTGGGCCTATGAGCTTGGCCGCTTGGGCCTATGAGCTTGGCCGCTTGGGCCTATGAGCTTGGCCGCTTGGGCCTATGCTTGGCCGCTTGGGCCTATGCTTGGCCGCTTGGGCCTATGCTTGGCCGCTTGGGCCTATGCTTGGCCGCTTGGGCCTATGAGCAAAGCTCATAGGCTTTCCAGAAGGTTGAGGTATTGATTAAAATCAATTTTTGGTTGGGAAGTTACCTAATTTTCAAATCCGGCCAGTTTCCCCTTTCAAAACCGGCCAGTAGGGAAACAGGCCAGCATCCAAAAATCCTTCCAGTTGTCGGTGTCCAACCAGAACGCGTTGGTCTGCTTGGTGAGAAATTCCATCACGTCGAATGAGGGATGCTGCTTTGCACGCATTTGCACGATTCAACCCCCGGCGGCCGTTTCACGGAGCGTGGCATTCGCTACCTAAGTAATACCACATAGTTATCTACATAATATTCTACTGAACTAAGTATATTAGCGTAGGTATACACCATTACTTCAATACATATTCGTCACTAGACAAATATTTATTCACCAATACATAGACAAATCATTCTCGAATGTCAGTAATTCGTGTAGCATCATCCTGTGTCGAGGATGATTTCGATGACTGCTGACCCGTTCGCGGACCGGATCGCCCGGGTGCGCGATCGCTTCGCGACGACGCTCACCGGCAAGATCGATGAAATCTGCGCTTCTATTCCTAGTCTATCAGATGTCAGGCCGACGGCGGCGATGGCGGTGGCGGAAGCCTATCGCTGCGTCCACGGCATTGTTGGTGTCGGCCCGACGGTGGGTTTCCCGGCAAGCGCCAACGCGGCGCACCATGTCGAAGATTTCCTGCGGCCGCCGCAGCAGCAGCAGCGCGGGTTGACGGCCGACGAAATCTTGCTGCTGACCAAGACACTCAAGGTGCTGCGCGAAGTCGCGGCCCGCGAACTGCAATCCTTCCACTCACTCCCATCGTGAAACCGTGATCGTGAGAGTAATCATGCGTGCTTGCTTCGTGTCCGTCTTCGCTCTCGCGCTGTTTCCCATCGCGGCCCACTCACAGACACGATCTCCGCCGCTGCCGCCAATACCGCACCGGGCGGCAACATTGCGGCCGCCGCAATCAGCCGCGGCCGCACCGGCGGCGGAACCGGCTCCCGCGGCGCCGCGGCCGGGCGGTCTCCTCGCCGAGGTGACGCTCGCCGATATCGGTTTCGTCCACGGCTTGCGTTTCGCCAATCTGGGGGGTCATCGCGAATTGTTCGTGCCGCTACCGCAGGACGGCGAGGTGGCTGCGAGCGACCTCGTGCTGGTCCTGGACGATGTCAGTGCCCATGATGCGCGGCGCAATCTCGAAGTGCAGGTCAATGACCGCACCATGGCTGCGATCGCGCTCGACGGCAAAAGTCGCGGCCGCAACGTCAGGATCCCGTTGGGAAAGCTGAGGCCGAAGGACGGCTACGTGAAACTTTCGTTTCTCTATTCCGGCGCCGCCACGCTCGATCGCTGCATCGACGTGCGTTACGTCGGGGACAGTCTGACCATCAGGCCGGAGACCGCCGTCGAGGTCGATGTTGGCCCGGTCGGTCAACTCGACGTTGCCACCACGGCCGCGCTGATGCCACGCGAGGTCGCGATCGTCCTGCCCGGCCGACGCGTGACCGAGAGCGAGATCGCGACCGCCATTACGGTTGCTCGTTCGCTTATCGCCAGCGGCCGGCATGTTTGGTTTTACCACGGCTACGACGCATTGGGGGAACTTGCTAAGCGCGAAGAAGCCGGCCACTGGGCGCGCGGCATCGTTCTTGTCGGTCCACTCGCCGAGGCAGCCGCTGTCGTCGATCCGCCGCTCACTAGGGTGGCCGGAAATGTTCAACCATTTGGTACGCTCGCCGCGGTCCGCGTCGGCGGCTTGCCGGCGCTCTTGGTTTCCGACGCCGATGTCGTGCGCGCCGGCCGCTTGTTCGCGAGTCCGTTGCGGGCCGCAACCCGCGGCATCGCGTCGGCGTCGGTTGGCGAAGCCTCGTCGATCGATCTTCCGACCGACCGTGTGAGCTTTGAGCAGCTCGCCATTGCGCCGGCGCAGGCCGATGTTTTCGGCCGGGCGGATCTCATGGCAGTCATCGATACCCGCCGGCTTCCCCCCGAGACGCGCGCGCGGCGTCTTCTGCTCGACGTTATGGTCGCGCCGGACGGTGCCGGCGAGAAGGCGGTTGTCAGCGCCTTTGTCAACGAACGCCTGCTCGGCAGCACAGTGGCGGCGAGCGGTGAAGCGACCCATCTCGATCTCAACTTGCCGGATGGACTTGTCGGCACCATCGCCAATGTGCACGCCGTCGTTCAACGCGACAGCGCGCAGGGCGATTGCCGCTTCGAGCCCCAAGGTTACCCGGCACAAATCCTCGGATCATCCGCAGTCGTGCTGGCGAGCGCGGCCGCCGCGCCCCACGATTTCTCCGATCTCACGCCGCACTTTGGGCGCGGAATTACGCTTCTGCTGCCGGCGGCAACCGCCGATCGGCCCATTCTCGTGCTCGGCATACTCGCCCAGGTCGTAGATCAACTATCGCCCGACGTCGCGCCGCTCAGCGTCAGTTTCGCCGCCGCCAACGGCGCCGCGGCGCCGGACGCCCCCTTCATCGCCGTGAGCGACAAGCCGCCTGCGGGCGCCAATCCACGGGTGCGCTTCGATCGCGGACGCGTCGATGTCGCCGACCGCGCCGGACACACGCTGCTTGATCTTGGCGGCTTCGTCGGCGGCGCGGTGGCGCAGGTCGTAGAAGCGGGCGACCATCCCGGTCTTTGGATCAAGCCACTCGCGACCGACGGCGCGGCGCCGTCGCCGAACGACCTTCATCTCGATCGTGGCGACGTCGCCTTCATCGATGGCAACGGCGTAGCGCTCGCCATGTCAACCGAGCGCGACACGGTGGTGCGGATTTTCCTATCCGGACCAGGTCTCGTGGTTGACCGTCGCTGAGCGCTTTCGTTCCTGGATCATCGGCGGCCTTTGGCTGTTCGCGACCGCCGCTCTCCTGTTAGGCCTGCAGCGACTGTTCCGCCGCCGGCCCGCGCAGACGAGAGAGTGAGCGATGGCGCTGTCGCCGTCGGACCGCGCGCTTGGCGACCTTCTGGTCGGCCGCCGCGTCCTCGGCTTGCCGCAGCTCGACGAGGCGGTCGCGCTGGCAGAGCGATGGAACGTGCGGCTCGGCGATGCGCTGCTCTCACGCAACTGGATCAATCCGCGAGTCTATTACGAGACCTACGCGCAAGTATTCGATCTGCCGTTCGTCGATTTGCTCCAGGAGCCGCCCGATCGCGCGTTGTTGCGCGCTGCGGATACCGATCTCTATGCCAGCCGATTGACGATGCCGTGGCGACGCCGTGACGGCCGCCTGTTCATCGCCACCGCGGCGCCCGGACCCGAAACCGTCTTGTTCGCACGCGACCGCTGGGGCGCAGAGATCGAGTTCGTGGTGGTCACGAAATTCGACATCGTGGTTGCGGTGCAGACCGCTTTCTCCGGCGCGCTTTCCCGCCGCGCGGTGTTCGAACTGGCCGAGTTCGATCCGCAAATGTCGGCCCGCACGGTGTTCACCACCGGGCAAATGATCGCGACCTATGCGTTTTTGACCGCGATCCTGATGGGATTGGCGTTTGCGCCCCTCGACACGCTCATTGCGCTCAACATCGCAATCAGTATTTTTTATCTCGGCAACTTCATCTTCAAGGGCATCCTGGTATCGGTCGGCAGTGGCCGCTCCGCCGAAATCGACGAAGTTGTTGCTGTCGAAGCGCAGGCGCTGCGTGAGGAGGATCTGCCGGTCTTTACCGTGCTGGTTCCAATGTTCCGTGAGGCCGCGATGCTGCCGCAGCTGGCGCAGGCCTTGCGTAACCTCGACTATCCACTCGGCAAGCTCGACATCAAGATCGTGCTTGAGAGCGGCGATCGCGAGACGATCGAGGCCGCGCGCACGCTGGGTCTCGAAGGCGTGTTTGAAATCATCGTCGTGCCGCGTTCCGAACCGCAGACCAAGCCGAAGGCCTGCAACTTCGCGCTGCGCTTTGCGCGGGGAGAATATCTGGTCATCTACGATGCCGAGGATCGGCCCGAGCCCGATCAGCTGCGTAAGGTGGTGGCGACCTTCCGCCGTTCGCCGCCGAATACCGCCTGTGTGCAGTGCCGCCTCAACTATTACAACGTGAGCGAAAACTGGCTCACCTGCATGTTCACGCTCGACTACACGCTCTGGTTCGACCAGGTGTTGCCTGGCCTCGAGCGGCTCGGCATGCCGATACCGCTCGGCGGCACGTCCAATCACTTCCGTACCGAAGTTTTGCGCGAGTTGCACGCCTGGGATCCTTTCAACGTTACCGAGGACGCCGATCTCGGCATCCGCATCGGACAGAAGGGCTATCGGGTGGGCGTAGTCGACTCGACCACGTTCGAAGAGGCCAGTTGCCGCGCCGGTCAATGGGTCCGCCAGCGCTCGCGCTGGATGAAGGGCTACATGCAGACGCTCTTGGTCCACACACGGCGACCGCTGCATTTCATGCGCAGCGCCGGCCCGCTCGGTTTTCTCGGTTTTATTTTCTTCATCGGCGGTACCGTGCTTGCCGGGCTGCTCAATCCGATCTTCTGGATGTTTTATGCGATCTGGCTTGCCGCGAGCGCAGCAAATTTCGACCCGCTGTTTCCGCACTCGCTGTTGTTCCTGTGCCTGTTCAACCTGCTCGCCGGCAACGGCACCTTCACCTACCTGATCATGCTTGGGCCAATCCGGCGCGGTTGGCTCAATCTCATCCCATTCAGCTTCACGCTGTTCGGTTACTGGGTGCTCATCTCGGTTGCGGCCTATAAGGGCCTCTGGCAGCTGATCCGCGATCCGTTCTTCTGGGAAAAAACCGAGCACGGAATATCCCGACATGAAGCGCCACAATTCTCCGGCGCCGGTGACGCGCCATGAGCCGCACCATGAGCCGCACCATGAGCAGCGCGCTCACGGTCGCCCCGGTCGCCGCGCTGGCGTTCGTGGCGATGCTCGCACTTGCGGCGATCGCGGTGCGCAATGGAATCGTCGCTGACGACACGTTGCGGCTATGGGCGGGCGCCAGTACCGCCGCCGACGGCCAGGTGCCGATCGGCCGGATCGTGGCGGGCTATCCGACATTGCCATTCCTGGCTACGACTTTTGTCGCTTGGCTTGCGCCTGGCGGCACGCCGGCGCCGGCGCTGGTCGCGGCCGGGCTATTTTCGCTCATCGCCGCCTTCTGCTTCCTTGCGTTTCGCAAGGCCGGATTGCCGTATGTCGCCGCCGCCATCGTCACGCTTCTGGTTGCGTTCCATCCGGCGCTACTGCGGGCGGTCATCGCCGGGCCCGCCGACATGTTCCTGGCCTCATTTCTTTTGATGCTCTGCCTCGCACTCTATGACCTGCGGGCGCGCAGCGGCACGTCGGAAGTGATGGGGGTCGGGCTCGCGCTCATGGCGCTTGCATTCTCGCACCCGATCGGCGCGGCGTTCGCTTTCGCGGCGGTGCCGTTTCTGGCGTTCGCCGTCCGCCCGCGGTTGGTTGCGAGTTCCGCATTGAACGTAGTCATCGCGTTGATCTTTCCGACTCTCTTCATGGTGGCTGCCTTCGCCTACGTCTCGTGGGTGTTTCCGGGCGACGGCTGGAGTTTCTTTGCTGCTCCGAGCGAAAGCCTGTCGCTGTGGACCGCGGCGGTGGCGCGGATATTTGGCAACGGCCTTTCGGGCATGCCGGCCATCGATGCTAGCCTGACAATGGGCGCGGCGCTCGTCATCGGGGCGCCCGTGGCGCCGGCGATGCTCGCGCTCGTCTATCGGCGGCGGCCGCTCGTTGCACCGGCCGCAGTCTTTGTCGGCGCGGCAATCGCGGCAACCGCGATCTGCGTCGCCAGCAGGTTCTTCGGCGACCCTACCGCGATCGTGGTCGCCGCCCCGGTGCTCGCGGCGACCGTGGTGATCCGCATTCCGATCGCGCGCGAGCGCGTCGTCCTCGTCATCGCATTGCTCATCTTCGGATGGCTCGGCGGATTGTTCAGCCTGGTTTTGGTCGATCCAATCACCGTGAGCCATCTGCACGCTGCCTTCGAACCGGGTGCGAGCGAGCGGCTGGACGCTGTCGCGGCAGGAGGCGCTTCCGTTGGACGCGATGGAATGCTAGCCGACACCGGCAATGCCCCCGCTTTGCTGCTGGGGCGCGGCCGCGCGCGCGGAATTCTTGGTCCGGACAGCGAGGCGTTCGCGTTGGCGTTGTTGTTCGCCAGTATCGATGCGCCATTCGTCGCCGTCCCGGACCCGCAGAGTACCACCGGCGCGAATGACCGGCTGGACAAGGCCTTTCCTTCACTGTTCCGCGAGGGCCAAGCGGGTTATCGCGTCATATACCAAAACAATACTTGGCGCTTGTTTGCCAGATTAAAAGAAGCCACGGTATTTGAAAAATGATACTTGATATAATACAATACTGAAAGATAAATGTAAGTATAAATACGGGAGTGGTGAATGCGGTTACTTGTGGTCGACGATTCGGAAGACTCCCGTGATCTCACCGAAGGGGCGCTCTTGTCCGCGGGCTATGCCGATATCCTCACCGCAACTTCGGGCTGGGAGGCCCTCAAGATCCTCGATATCGGCCGCACCACCGACGAGAACCCGTCGGTCGATGTCGTTCTGCTTGACATCGTCATGCCGGAAATGGACGGCGTCGAAACCTGTGCGCGCGTGCGCAACGATCCGCGTTACGCCGACCTACCCATCATTATGGTGACGGCGCTCGACGACATGAACTCGCTCTCAAACGCGTTCGTCGCCGGTGCAACCGATTATGTCACCAAGCCGATAAACCGCATCGAATTGGTCGCGCGGGTGCGCGCCGCGCTCCGTCTCAAGCAAGAACTCGATCGCCGGCAGGCGCGCGAGCGCGAATTGCTGGCCTTTTTGTCAAGTTGGGCCGACCGCCGCGCAGACGTGTGGATCGACGAGGCGACGGGTCTGTTCATCGGTGAAGCGGCCGAGTCCTATCTCAAGTCCGCCTGCGGTTCCGATGACGACCAGGTGATCTCCGTCCTCGCGCTCGCGCTCGACCGTTTCGACGGCTATCGTTCGGGCAATGGTGAGACGGCCGCGCGCGGCGTGCTCGCGCAAGTAGCGCACGCGGTGCGCCGGCTCGCGGTGACCGTTGGGACCGTGGCGGCAGCGTACCGGAACGGCACGATCATCCTGGTCGCGCCGGAACTCGGCGCTAATTCGGCGCGCGAGCTAGCCGAGACCTTGCGCGCAACGGTTCAAAAGCTGCGCCTGCCGAATTCAAACCCGGTCGCGTCCGACTATGTCACCGCGAGCGTTGCGTCAGTTACTGGGCGCGCAAAGCGCACCGTCGACTGGGTCCAACTACTCACCCAGGCGATTTCCGGCGTGCAGCAAGCCGCCGGCGCAGGCGGCAATCGCGTTCTCGCGCTGACGGCCGAGCGCGCGATGCCGAAAAGTGGAAACCGGATTTTGGAGAATCTTCTGCCCAAGAAAGAGAGCGGGACAACGGCCTGAGGCTTGTTTTGAAGGTCGAACGGCACTGTGGGGTAGGCGCCGCGTCGCGACTAACATCGGATGGGGTAAAGCGTGTTGCAGCGTCGTGGTTGGTTCGTGTTCGGGTTGCTGTGCGTGCCTTCTGCCGCCTGGGCGGGCGCATGGACGCTTCCAGAAGGCACCGGGCAGTGGCTCACGACGCTGACCGGCACCACGTCGACCTCATATTTCACCGACAGCGGGCTTGCATCGACCCCGCGGTACAGCAAGCAAGAGCTGCAGGTACTCATCGAATACGGTCTTACTGACCGGCTGACCGCGATCTTCGATCCTGGATTGCAGAACATCGACATCGCGCCGCCGACGAATGCCGCGCGCTTCGGTCTCAATTACACCGAGTTCGGCGCGCGCTACGGATTTTTCGAAAGCCAGGATTGGGTGGTGTCCGGCCAGACGACGCTGCGGATACCGGGAACCACCAACACATCAAATCTCGCCGCGATCGGCTACACCGATGTCGAGGCCGATTTCCGCGCTCTTCTCGGTCACAATTTCAAGGCGGGTGACATGCCTTCTTTCTTCGACTTCGAAGTTGCCGAGCGTTGGCGCACCGATGGGTATCCCAGTGAGTTCCGCTTCGAAGGGACACTCGGCATGAAGGTTTACCCGCGCTGGATGCTGCTGCTGCAGAGCTTCAATGTGATCTCGGAAGGCTCGGGAATCTCGATCTTCGGCGGCAGCTACGAATACTACAAGGTCGAGCTCAGCGCGCTCTATACGCTGACCGATACCTGGTGGCTACAGTTCGGCGGAGTGAGTACCTATGCCGGCCGCAACGCGTTGCAAGAGAACGGGGTGATCCTCGGCATCTGGCACCAGTTCTGATCAACGCGGATCGCCAAAGCGGGTTAAATTCGTCGAGCAACGCAACTCCACTCGGGAGTTGGACGCACATCTCTACCGACGCCGGCAAGACCAAGATCACTATTTTCGGTAGTGTCTCAGTTTGAATTTTTAGCCCCTTGACGCGGGTGGTTTTGCCAACGGCAACCGCTTATTATTGAGGGCATGGCAGAACGACCATGCGGCC
>Ga0181523_10003843_pt1 | contig 13407 bp, 12 predicted proteins | sample PEATcosm2014_Bin_43_FD_119752 | JGI IMG/M metagenome (GOLD analysis project Ga0181523, IMG submission 119752) | Peatland microbial communities from MTU Mesocosm Facility, Houghton, MI, USA - PEATcosm2014_Bin05_30_metaG | ecosystem: Environmental > Terrestrial > Soil > Wetlands > Peat | place... | reverse complement strand
GTCGGTGCGCAGGCGCGCAGCTACCTCGAGGGCCAATGTTCCCAGGACTTGAGCGCGCTGGCACCTGGACAAAGCACACAGACGTTGGTCTTGTCTCCAGAGGGCCGGATCGACGCCTACGGAAGGGTCGTTCTCGTCTCAGAGGACGAACTGCTCTTGGTCGTCGGATCGAGCGAAGGAGCGCCGCTCAAAGAGCGTCTCTTGCGCTTCAAGATACGCGTGAAGGCCGACATCGAGGTGTTGGCGTGGCGACGTGCGATGGTTCGCGGGCCGAGGGCTCACCTCCATGGTGTTATCGAGCCGGGTGGTGTCGTCCTCCCGGTCATGACGGCTTCTTTCCTCGGATTCGACGTCGTGTCAGAGAGCGCTCAGCTACCCAAAGGAGTGCCCGCCGGTGCGATCGCGGCGTTCGAGGTCTGTCGCATCGAAGCGGGAGTGCCCGCGATGGGAAGAGAGCTCACGGCAAAGACCATTCCCGAAGAGGCTGGGATCGTGGGGGACACGGTCAGCTTCACGAAGGGCTGTTTTCCTGGCCAAGAGCTCCTCGCTCGCATCGACGCGCGCGGAAACAACGTGCCGCGACACCTCCGCGGCATCGTTTTCGAGAAGGGCTTCAACGACGTCGCCGTCAAAGCCCATGACACCGTCGTGATCGGAGACAAAGAGGTCGGTGCGATCACGAGCATCGCTTTCTCTCCAAGGGTCGAGTCACGCGTCGCGCTCGGCTACATCCATCGATCGGTTGTTGTGCCAAAAGGCGCCATCGTGCGAAGCGAGGGGGCAGGAGAACTCCCTGTGCGGATCGAAGCACTCCCTTTGATTTCGAACTGACCCTTCGAAGGACGCCTCTTTGCTCCTCGCGACATCCTTCGTTCAGCCTTAGGGCCCCTCGGAATCCGAGCTGTGGGAAAGGGGAACGCGCACGGACATGAGCGTGCCTCCGGTTTGTGTCAAGGGAGACTTGACATCGACCGATCCGCTCATCGCGCCGATGAGCTCGGCGACGATCGCAAGACCGAGGCCGGTTCCCGCGGCGCGAGCGGTCTCTGGGCGCGTGCTGAACAGGCGCTCAAAGACATGGGGCATGTCTGATGGCGCAATTCCCGGCCCGTCGTCCGAAACGCTGATGACGGCCATTCCCTCTTCTCGAATGACCTTCACCGAAACGGCGCTCGTCGCGAACTTGAGCGCGTTTTCCAACAGGTTCGCGACGACCTGGCTGAGGCGGTCCGCGTCACCGACGACGATGAGCGGCGCGTCGGGCAGTTCGACCTCCAAGGAAATGGCGGCGTCGACAAAGGCGTAACGGAGCGCGTCCGTCGCACGGCGCGTCGTCGCGGCTGCGTCGATCTCGGAGAGCTCGAGGGAGAACCGATGCGCATCGATGCGCGCGAGGTCGAGGAGGTCCGCGATGAGGCGCTCGAGGCGGTGGGACTCGGAGACGAGCACCGACGCGGCGTGCGGCAGGTCGGTCGGGATGCCTTCGGAGATCGCTTCCGCGTAACCCCGAATGGAAGTGAGCGGGGTCCGCAGGTCATGGGAGACCGAGAGGAGGAACTGGCGCTCGAGGCGTTGTGAACGCTCGAGGCTCTCGGCCATCTCATTGAGCGAAGAGCCGAGCTGCACGAGCTCTGGGTAGGCAAGGCCGGAGATCGCGACCCGGGCGGAAAGATCCCCGCTTGCGATCAGGCCAGCGGCCTTTGATGCCGCGACAACGTGTTGGGAGATTCGCCTCGTGATGATTCCCGTCAACACGACGCACATGAGCAGGGAAATCCCACCGGCCAACAAGAAGTACCAGATCGAGTCGTCAGAGAAGCTGACCGGCGCTTCGAGACCGATCGCCGTTACGGACAAGCCCGCGGTGTAGACGATCGGAGCAGCGGCAAAGGCGATGCGGTTGTCGACGAGGGAGATCGCTTTCCCCGACGCGAGCGCCTTGCCGTTGATCGCGCTCGCAGCGATCCCCGGAGGCGGGGACCCGAGCAGCTTGCCGTTCGCGGTGACGCTGATGATGACCGCGGGTTGGTTGATTCCAGCGATCCTCAAGATGAGAGGCAGCTCCTTTGGGAGCTGCGACTCGCTCGCGGCCTGTTTGGCCTCATCCGCGAGGACCCTTGTCTGGCGCAAGACGGTCGCGCGCGCGGATTCTGCAGAGGCGTGGCGGACGAGGAAGAACCCGACGGTCCCAGCGAGCGCGAGCGCGACCGCGAGCACGGCGACAAAAGCAATCGTGATGCGAAGCCTCATCGGTCAGGACTTGATCTGTCGGCGGACAGCGCTTGGCAAGGGCTTCAGCCACATCGATAACCAACACCCCAGATCGTAGAGAGCGGGAGGGCGTCGCCGAGCTTCCTTCGCAACTGGCGCACGTGGACGTCAACCGTGCGCTCGTCTCCGATCCAGCCGATTCCCCAAACCGCATCGAGGAGCTGGCGTCGCGAGAAGACGATCCCGGTGTTCTCGGCGAAGTGAGCGAGGAGGTCGAACTCCCGGGCGGTGAGCGCGACGGGCTCGTCGTGTACGGCGACGTCGCGTCGTTGCATATCGATGAGTACCTCGCCGACGACGATGGGCTTGTCGGTCGTTCGCTTTGCACCGTCGACTCTTCGCAGGATGGCCCGAATGCGCGCAACGAGCTCTCTGGGCGAGAACGGCTTCGTGATGTAGTCATCCGCGCCGAGCTCGAGACCAAGGATGCGATCGACCTCGTCTTCTCGCGCGGTCACGAAGACAATCGGCAGGTTGCTCGTCCGCCTGATCTCGCGGCACGCTTCGATTCCATCGAGGGAGCCCGGAAGCGCAATGTCCATGAGCACGAGGTTCGGCTGTTCTTGTGCGATGAGCTCAAGGCCCCGCGTCGCATTTTGTGCGAGCAACACCCGAAAACCCGCATTCCTCAGGTATAAGTCGATGAGATCTGCGATGTGGGTGTCGTCTTCGACGACGACGACGGTTCCGTGCCCGTTCGGGGCCCCGCTGCGCCCACTCGCCGGCTGGTTCATTGCATAAGCGTCGCGCGCGAAGAACCAAGAGGTGGCGGTTTCAAGAACGCAGGGAGCATTTGTGCCGCTGTGCGGCCACGATCGCTTCGAATCGGGCCAGTAGGCTTTCGACGTGGCCTCCTACCTCGATGCGATCGTGGCCGCTCACCGCGCCTTCGCGGCAAATGACGAGAGAGACCTTGAGGAGCTCGCGCGACAAGCAGCAATTGCTCCCGAGCCGAGGCCTTTTCTTCAAGCTCTCCTCGACAAGGGACACGCCGATGGATCGGTCGCGGTCATCGCCGAGATCAAACGGCGTTCGCCGATGACGGGCGATCTTGCACCAAAGCTCGATCCGGCGGATCTCGCGCGCAAGTATGCCGGTGGGGGAGCGACGTGTCTGTCCGTGCTCACCGACGGGCCGCACTTTGGAGGGAGCGCGTCTGACCTTATGTCGGCTCGTAACGCGGTCACACTCCCCGTGCTTCGCAAGGACTTCACCGTTGCTCTGCGCGATCTCTTTGACGCGCGAGTGATGGGCGCCGACGCGGTGCTTCTCATTGTGGCGATCCTTAGCGACGAGGAGCTTGTCGCCTTCGGCGCGCTCGCGGACGAGCTCGGGCTGAGCGCGCTCATCGAGGTCCATGATGAAGCCGAGCTCGAGCGCGCGTGTTCGATCGGTGCAAAACTCATCGGGGTCAACCAGCGCGACCTTCACACCTTTGACGTCGAAGCTGAACGCGCGGCGAAACTCGCGAGGCTGATACCAAATGACGTCGTCAAGGTTGCCGAGTCCGGCATCAAGAACCGCGGCGACATCGCGCGTCTTGTCGATGCCGGATACGACGCTGTTCTCATTGGGGAGTCCCTCGTGCGATCCCATGACCCAACAGATGCTCTGGAAAAGCTCATCGGAGGCACGGGCCGCGTGAGAAAAGAAGCACGTTGATGTTCGTGAAGATCTGTGGGATCACGACAGAAGAGGACGCGCTCTTGGCAGTCGCCATGGGTGCCGATGCGGTCGGGTTCATCTTCGCCCCCTCGCCGCGCCAAATTGCACCAGGCGCGGTCGCGGACATCGTGCGGCGCCTGCCACCGGAGGTCATTACCGTCGGTGTCTTCCGGGACGCGATGCCTCAGCGCGTCGTCGAGATCGTGAATATCGCCGGCCTCAAGGCCGCGCAGCTGCACGGCCACGAGAGCCGCGAGGACGTTGCCTATGTCGCTGAGCGCGTCCCACTCGTGATCAAGGCATTCCCGGCGAGCTCGGCAGCCCTTGATGACGCGGCCGAGTATCAAGCGGACGCGGTGATGATCGACGCTCCGTCGCCCGGTTCAGGACAGGTCTTCGATTGGCGTCTGGCCGACGGCTTTCCAAGGACGCGGCGGCTCATCCTCGCGGGCGGTCTTACGCCTGAGAACGTTGCTGACGCGATTCGCCAGGTGCACCCGTGGGGCGTCGACACCGACTCCGGCGTAGAGGCGAGACCGGGTCACAAGGACCCGCGCAAAGTGCGCGCGTTCATCTTGGCAGCGCGCTCCGCTGAGCCCGAGCCCTATGAGTCGAGCGAAGAGGGACCCTACGATTGGCAAGAAGAATGGTGAGCACGCACAAAGGCCTCATTCCGCCGGATGAGACCGGGCGCTTTGGAGAATTTGGCGGGCGCTTTGTCCCAGAGACACTCGTTCCTGCCTGCGATGAGCTCGCGCAGGCGTTCGATAAGGCGTGGTCAGACCCTTCTTTCCACGCGGAACGCGATGCGTTGTTGCGCGATTACGTGGGACGCCCAACGCCGGTGAGCACGTGCTCGCGTCTTTCGGAGAGACTCGGTGTCACCTTGTTGTTGAAGCGCGAGGACCTCAGCCATACCGGGTCGCACAAGATCAACAACGTCCTAGGACAGGCCCTGCTCGCAAGGCGCATGGGAAAGACAAGGCTCATCGCGGAAACAGGTGCGGGACAACACGGGGTCGCCACCGCGACCGCAGCGGCGCTCTTTGGGATGAGCTGTGTGGTGTACATGGGCGAGGTCGACGTGAAACGCCAAGAGCTCAACGCGTTTCGCATGCGCCTTCTTGGCGCGGAGGTACGGCCGGTTTCCTCGGGATCAAGAACGCTCAAGGACGCGATCAACGAGGCGCTCAGGGACTGGGTAGCGAGCCTCGAGACGACGCACTACTGCGTGGGTTCGGTCGTCGGGCCACATCCCTATCCCTACATGGTGCGCGAGTTCCAGCGAGTCGTCGGCGACGAGGCACGCGAGCAGTGCCGAACGCTCCTCGGTGGCAAGGACCCTGATTTCGTCGTTGCCTGCGTCGGGGGCGGGTCGAACGCCGCAGGCACCTTCGCCGGCTTTGCCGACACCTCGGCCGCGCTCATCGGTGTCGAAGCAGGTGGCGGTGCTGCGATCGCGCACGGCGTGCCCGGGATCATCCACGGGATGGCCTCGAAGTTCCTCCAAGACGAGAACGGCCAGATCCTCGAAGCCCATTCGATTTCCGCCGGCCTCGATTATCCAGGCGTCGGCCCAGAACATGCCGCCATCGCAGCTTTGGGGCGGGCCCGGTACTGCACGGTCGAAGACGACGAGGTGCTCGGCGCGTTCGCCACTTTGGCCGAGACCGAAGGGATCCTTCCCGCGCTCGAGCCCGCGCACGCCTTGGCGTACGTCATGCGCGCCGTGAAATCAGGAGAGATACCGGCCGCATCGACGGTGTTGCTCACGATGTCTGGACGCGGGGACAAAGACGTCGCTGAGATCATGGAAATGATGAAATGACGACGGCGCTTTCTCCTCGATACCTAGAGGAGTCCTTGCGAGGTGCGCGCGCCGCGGGACGAAAGCTTCTCGTTCCCTATGTGACCGGTGGTCTCGGCACGGACTGGCTCGATGTCGCGCGCGCGGTCATCGACGAGGGTGCGGATGCGATCGAGATCGGCATCCCATTTTCTGATCCGATGATTGACGGTCCCGTCATCCAACGTGCATCACAGCTTGCGATCGAACAAGGTGCGACACCTGGCGCGATCCTTACCGCACTTCATGGCGCGGACCTCGGAGTCCCTGTCGTCGTGATGACGTACGCAAACATCGTCGTGCGCACGGGTTATCGCCGCATGGCGTACCGCCTGAGCGACGTCGGCGTCGCGGGGGCGATCGTGCCGGATCTTCCCGTCGATGAGTGTGGCGAATGGGCGATCGAAGCCGACGGAGCTGGCATAGCGACGGTTCTCCTCGCTGCTCCGAACTCGACGAAAGAGCGCCTCGCGATGATCTGCGCACGTTGTCGCGGCTTTCTCTACGCCGTGGGGCTGTTGGGAGTGACCGGAGAGCGAGAGACGCTTTCGGGCTCAGCAACAGCGCTTGTGCTGCGCGCGAAGCAGGTGACCGATCTCCCTGTGCTCGTCGGCATCGGGGTCTCGACGCCCGAGCAAGCAGCTGTGCTTTGCAAGGTGGCAGACGGCGTGATCGTTGGTTCTGCGCTCATACGCCGCCTGCTCGAAGGCGAGGGTCCGAAGGGCGCGGCAGCCTTTGTCGCTGCCTTGCGGCGCGGGATGGACAACGCCTGAGGCCCTGTGCGAGATCGCAAGTAGCGCCCCTAAGCTTCGTTCATGAGCGCAAATGAGACTCTCATGAACGGCGTCCTCCGCGTCCACAGTGCCCTGTACATCAAGTCCGGAGGATTGATCGGGCACCGCATCCTCGGTGTCCCGTGCTTGATCTTGGAGACGACGGGCCGTCGCAGCGGCCTTGTCCGTCCGCACCCGCTCGTCTATCTGCGTGACGGGTCGGATTACATCCTCGTTGCCTCGAACGGTGGGAGCGACGCGGATCCGACGTGGTTGCTAAACATCAAAGCGGATCCCGCAGTGGAACTGCGCGTTGGTCGAACTCGTCTAAAGGGACGCGCGCGCATCGTTGACCAAAGCGATGCCAATTTCACGCGGTGGTGGTCGCTCGTAAATGAGAAGAACCGTGGTCGCTACGACACCTACCAAGCCCGCACGAAACGTCCCATCCCGCTCGTCGTCGTGAGCGTGACTCCATAAGAACCTCCGACATGGAGCACTGACGCCTTAAGGGGCGACGATAGTGCACGCGTTGGCGTAAAGCTTCGGTGTCGATGAATTCAAAGGAGAAGGCAATGGAATACCGGCGGGTCGGTCGATCGGGTCTCAAGGTGAGCGTCTTGTCCTTTGGCTCATGGGTGAGCTTCGGGCCGCAGCTCGCGGGCAACAGTGCGGAGAGTTGCCTCGCTGCTGCCTATGAGGCAGGGGTGAACTTCTTTGACAATGCGGAGGTCTATTCGGCCGGCGAGTCAGAGCGGATCATGGGCGAATCCATCGCGCGCCTTAAGTGGCCCCGGCACACCTACGTCCTTTCGACGAAGTTGTTCTTTGGGATACACGACGTCGTGAACATGAAGAACACGCTCAATCGCAAGTACCTCATGCAGGCGATCGACGGGTCCCTTGCCCGGCTCGGGCTCGACTTCGTCGACATTGTCTATTGCCACCGCCCCGACCCTTTTACGCCGCTCGAAGAAACGGTGTTCGCGATGAACGACATCATCACCTCGGGAAAGGCGCTTTATTGGGGGACCTCTGAGTTCTCGGCCGCCGAGATCAAAGAGGCATTCGAGGTCGCAGAGCACAACCACCTGCGCGGTCCCATCGTCGAACAGCCCCAGTACAACATGATCGAACGCCGCAAGGTCGAAGTCGAGTTCGCGCCGCTCTATGACCGATACGGGATCGGGCTTACGACGTGGAGCCCACTTGCTTCGGGCCTTTTGACCGGCAAGTACCGAGATGGCGTGCCTGGCAATTCACGGGGCGCGCTCCCGGGCTATGAGTGGCTCCGCGGGAGCCTCGTCAACCCGGAGGTGAACGCGAAGATCCCCGCGCTCGAAGTTGTCGCTCGAGACTTAGGGTGTTCCCTCGCGCAGCTCGCGATTGCCTGGTGTGCTCGAAATGAACACGTCTCTTCGGTCATCCTCGGTGCGAGTCGGGTCGAACAGCTTCGTGAGAACCTCGGCGCACTCGAGGTGATCGATCGCCTCGATGGGAAGACCCTCGTGCAGATCGACGAGGCCTTGGGGATGAGCGCCACGGCACGCTGAGGCGTGCTGAGCATCGTCTGGGTGAGCGCGGCGTCTTGCCTCGCGGGCATCGAGGAGAGAGAGCGCCTGCATATTTGCATACATATGCGGATGTTGGTATTCTCATTCGGTGCGGGCAGGCATCGTAGGCGCATCGGGGTACCTCGGGGCTGAGCTCGTCCGCGTCCTCGCGGGCCACCCGGACCTGGAAGTTTGCGTCCTACAGGGGGAGAGTTCTGCCGGTCGGTCCTTCGGGGAGCTCTATCCCGGTCTTGCATGTGCAGCGAAGGGTCTCGTCATCGGTGCGCTCGACTGTGTGGTGCTCGAGAGCTGTGACGTCGTGTTCATCGCGCTTCCCGCGGGTGCCTCGCAGGGCATCGTTCGAGAGCTCGTCGGAAAGGTGCGGTGCATCGTCGATCTCGGGGCGGATTTTCGCCTAAAGGATCCCGCGCTCTACGAGCAGTGGTACGGCTTTGCTCATACGGCTCCCGAGCTCCTTTCGCGCGCGGTCTACGGCTTGCCCGAGCTCAATCGGGCCGCTCTTGTCGGGGCAGATCTCATCGCAGCTCCGGGGTGTTACGTCACCGCGGCATCGATCGCACTCGCACCACTTGTCGCACACGCAGTGATCGAAGATCGCGCCATCATCATCGACGCCGCGAGCGGTACCTCAGGTGCAGGCCATGTGCCCAGCGCGACGAGCCACTTCGCGACGGTCAATGAGAACTTCGTCGCCTATAAGGTGCTCGAACACCGCCACACACCGGAGATCGAACAGACCATCGGCGCGAACGTCGTTTTCATCCCGCACCTCGCGCCGATGACGCGGGGGATCCTTGCGACCTGTTATGGGCGCGCGACCCATCCGACATCGACGAAAGACGTGCTCGATCTCCTTTCGACGAGCTATGAGGACGAGCCCTTCGTGCACATCGGCGAGGCACCTCCCGCAACGCGCGACGCGTATGGTTCGAACAACGTGTTCATGAGCGCGCGCTATGACGAGCGAACGGGCACGGTCGTCGTGATGAGCGCGCTCGACAACTTGACGAAGGGCGGCGCGGGTCAAGCACTCCAGGCCGCGAACATCGCGCTCGGGATTGAAGAGACGACGGGGCTCTCGGTCATCGGATTGAACCCGTGAGCGTGACCGCGCCGGAGGGTTTCTTGGCGTCAGGAGTTGCTTGCGGGCTCAAAGAAGACGGCGCGCTCGACCTGGCCCTCCTTTCCGCGTCTCCTCGGCCCGTAGCTGGCGCCGCGGTCTTCACGACGAATCTCGCCGCGGCGGCACCGGTCAAGGTGAGCCAGGAGCACCTCGAAAGAAGCGGCGGCGCGGTGGGTGCGGTCGTATTGAACAGTGGCGGAGCGAACGCGGCCACCGGGCCACGAGGTCTTCTCGACGCGCAACAGACCTGTGAGGTCGTCGCTTCATGCCTAGGGATCAAAGCTCAAGAAGTCCTCGTGTGCTCGACCGGGCTCATCGGTGTGCCCCTCGCGATCGGTCGCATCAAAAAGGCCATCCCCGCACTTTGTGAGGCGCTCGGGTCGACGCCAAATGACGCGACGAAAGCCGCGACGGCCATCATGACGACCGACACCCACCCCAAAGAGGTCCTCGTTAAGGCGAGCGGGTTTTCCGTCGGAGGCATGGTGAAGGGCGCGGGGATGATCGCCCCGAACATGGCGACGATGCTCGCGATGTTGACGACCGACGCGGAAATCTCACCGAGTGATCTCAAAACCGCGCTCTCATCTGGCGTGTCGCAGTCCTTCAATGAGCTCATCGTCGACAACTGCACCTCGACGAACGACACCGTCGTGCTCCTCGCGAGCGGCGCCGCCGGTCCGGTCGCGCTCGGGGAGCTGAGCGATGCGGTTGGGGAATGCTGTGGTCTTCTCGCGAGGGAAATCGCGAAAGACGCCGAAGGCACGACGAAGATGGCGACGATCCGGATCCTCGGGGCAAAGAGCAAAGGCGATGCGCGACGCTGCGCTCGTGGCGTAGCTGCGAGCCTTCTCGTCAAGACCTCGCTCTATGGAGCCGATCCGTACTGGGGAAGGATCATCTCTGAGCTCGGCGCGTCGGGCGCCGCGTTCTCGCCCGACACCGTGCGCATCGCCTACGGCACGACGGACGTCGTGCGCTTTGGTACAGAGATTCCCCATGATCGCGACGCGGTCCGTTCCTACCTCGAGGGGAAAGAAATAGAGATCACGTGCGACCTCGGGCTCGGTAGCGATGAGGCGCAGGTCTTGACGACGGACCTCGGGCACGGATACATCGATGAGAACATGAGGACGTCATGAGCGCTCCCGACAGGGGTGATGGCGCGCCAGTCGCTCCGATGGGGTCAGAAGCAACCGACCCACAGGTGAAGGCCGCGATCTTGGCAGAGGCGATTCCCTACATCCGTCGCTTTGGCGGAAAAGTCGTCGTCGTCAAGTACGGGGGGAGCGCGCTCTTCGGGTCCGAAGGAGAGGTCCAGGAGAACCTCGAGAAGTTCGCCGAAGACGTCGTGCTCATGCGCTCGGTCGGGATGCTTCCCGTCGTCGTGCACGGAGGGGGGCCCCAGATCGGCGCCCTCATGGAGCGCCTCGGAAAGACGCCCGAGTTCAAAGAGGGCCAGCGCGTCACCGACGCGGAGACCCTCGACATCGCGCGCATGGTCTTGGTCGGAAAGGTGAACCGTGAGATCGTGGGTGCGTTGAACATCCACGGTTCCCTCGCGGTCGGGCTGTCGGGAGAAGACGCGGGGTTCATCACCGCGGCGAGACGCGATCCAGAGCTCGGCTTCGTGGGCGATGTCGTCGCGGTCAACGCGACGATCCTCACGCGGCTCATCTCCGAAGGTCTCGTGCCCGTCGTCGCGACGATCGCGTCCGATGCGACGGGCCAGGCCTACAACATCAACGCGGACACCGTCGCTGGAGCGATCGCCGAGGCGCTCGTCGCGGAAAAGCTCATCTTTTTGACCGACGTGTCTGGTGTGCGCGCGGTCGCGAACGACCCGAAGAGCGTCGTGACGAAGATGAACCCCGACGAGCTCGAGGCATTGGTGAAAAGCGGTGCAATCGGGGAGGGCATGATCCCAAAGGCCAAGGCGTGTGTGCGGGCCGTGCGCAACGGGGTCGACAGCGCCCACGTCCTCGACGGGCGCGTCGTGCACGCGCTGTTGTTGGAGATCTTCACCGAATCGGGGGTCGGCACGATGGTGAGTTCGCGATGAGCCACCTCATGGCGACGTATCGACCTGCGCCCGTCTCCTTTGTTTCTGGCCAAGGCTGTCATCTTTATGACGACGAAGGGCGTGAGTACCTGGACTTCTTGTGTGGCCTTTCGGTCACCTCGCTCGGACACGCGCACCCGGCCGTGCGCGACGCCATCGCGAAACAGGCGGGAACGCTGCTGCACGTCTCGAACCTGTTCGGATCCAAGCTGAACGAGGAGGTCGCCGCGCTCATCGATCAGCTCGTCGGCGACGGGACCGCGCCTGGCGGCAAGGTGTTCTTCGCGAACTCCGGTGCTGAGGCGAACGAGTGCGCGATCAAGCTCGCGCGGCGCTTTGGCGGTCGCGGGCGCTTCGTCGTCGTCTCCGCGTACGGGAGCTTTCACGGAAGGACGCTCGCAACGCTGCACGCGACGGGCCAGCCCTCGAGGCACGAGCTCTTTGCACCGCTTCCCGAGGGCTTTCGCCATGTCGCGTTCGGGGATGTCGACGCCATGGGGAAAGCCGCCGATCCAAGAGTCGTCGCCGGGGTGTTGTTGGAGGTCATCGAGGGCGAAGGCGGGGTCATCCCGGCACCGCCGGGGTACGTAAGGGCCGTCCGCGAGATCTGCGACGCGCGCGGGATCCTCTTCATGATCGACGAGATCCAGACGGGGCTCGGACGCACGGGAAGGTGGTTCGCCTTTCAAGACGAAGGCGTCGTGCCCGACGTCGTCACGTGCGCGAAGGCACTCGGCAACGGCATGCCCGTCGGGGCGTGCTGGGCGCGCGCCGAGATCGCCGACGTCTTTGCCCCAGGTGACCACGGTTCGACCTTTGGGGGACAGCCCCTTGCCATGTCCGCGGCGAAAGCGACGCTTCAGACGATGATGAGCCTTGATGCACCGAGCCTCGCTCGGGCGGCGGGGACGGTGTTGGCAGACGGCCTGGCATTGCTTCCCGGGGTCGTATCGGTGCGCGGGAGGGGCCTGCTCTTGGGGGCCGTGCTCGACGAGGGCATCGACGCCTCGCGCGTCGTTGCGTCGGCGCTATCCAAAGGACTCATCATCAACAGCCCTGTTCCCAAGGTGTTGCGCATCGCGCCACCGCTCATCGTCACAGAACAAGAGATCAAAGAAGCGCTTTCGCTTCTCCAGGGCGTGCTCGTTGAAGAGGGAGCCACATGAGCAAAAAGAAAGGCGCGCGCAACGTCCTTCGCATCCAGGACCTTTCCCGAGACGAGATCGATGCCGTCTTGGACAGCGCCGAGGCGATAGAGCTTCCTCAAGTTCTCCTGCATCGCGGAGTGGCGCTTTTGTTCGAGCATCCGTCCGCGCGGACGCGAAACGCGGCAGAGATGGCCGTCGTCCAACTCGGCGGGCACCCGGTGTCCATCCGAGGCGAAGAAGTCGGACTGGACCGTCGCGAGACGACCGAAGATGTCGCGCGCACCTTGGCGAGTTACCACGCGCTCATCGGGGCGCGCGTCACGAGCCACGAGACGCTCGAGCGGATGGCGCGTGCATTACATGAAGCCAAGCGAAACGTCCCGGTCGTGAATCTCCTCTCGGACGTCGAGCACCCGACACAGGCCCTCGCAGACTTGTTGACGATCCGACAGGAATTCGGAGACTTTGCGAAGAGAAAGGTCGCCTACATCGGTGACGCGAACAACGTCTGTCGGTCTTTGGTCGACGCCTGCGTGCTCGTCGGCATGGCGATTTCCGTCGCGTCTCCAATGGGCTATGCATTGTCAGACGCCGACATCGCGCGGGCCAAGCACTTAGGAGGAAACCTCGAGGTGTGTGCGCGACCCGAAGATGCTGCAGAAGGCGCGGACGTACTGTATTGCGACGTATGGGTATCGATGGGCGAAGAAGCACAAGGGCCCGCAAAGAGAGCTGCCTTTGAGGGCTATTGCATCGACGGACGACTCCAATCGATCGCGCAGAAGGACGCGATCGTGCTCCACTGCCTCCCCGCACATCGTGGGGAGGAGATCACAGCCGAGGTCATCGACGGGCCGCGTAGTCGCGTCTGGCGCCAGGCGGAGAACCGCATGCACGCACTGCGCGGCCTTTTGTGCTTTGTCGTCGCGCAAGGTGGGGGAATAG